>UPTN01001524.1_pt1 | contig 10190 bp, 8 predicted proteins | sample 2160111 | NCBI WGS metagenome assembly UPTN01 (sample SAMN06265058, study PRJEB28932) | marine metagenome | isolation source: Columbia River Estuary | place: USA:Columbia River Estuary, USA | collected 2014-05-05 | reverse complement strand
GGTATTTAATGTTGGCTGGACTATTTATAGTAGTGCCTTGCATGCAACGCCAATTAACGCCACCCTGCTCGCTTGGATCTGGGATCATTCGTGGTTCGATCTCGCCAGTAATTCCGTCGCCGTCAATCGCTGTTTCATTAACAAGAATGAGAAAACCACCATCTGCAGACGCGTAGGTAAAACCCTCGCAGTACTGGCTCTCGCCCGCAGGTGCGAGTGTCCCCGCTTCGGTTTCATTGGCAGGCCAGGTTTCTACAGTGTCGAATAGCTCTTAAGCCTGCAGTTTAGCTACCGCTGCGCCATTGATACATTCAGTAACTTTAGCGCGGATTGTGTAATCTTTGTAAGCCGGTACGGCCAGTGCAACCAAGATGGCTACGATGGCGATAACGATCATCAGTTCGATCAGGGTGAAGCCCTGTTGTACATTACGTTTCATATTTTTCACTCTACTACCCTCCAGTGGTGGTGTGATGAGCTGTTTATTTTTACAGTCTCGTCGGCTAGTTCCCTCAAGAACCTTTGGGATACTCACCTGTTTAAATGCAAACAGCGTGCCAAATAGCTGTTTCCCACATAAACAGTAACATAGGTCATGTTCGGTAGGCTTTATGGACACTAATCGTCAATAAATTGTCAGTAAGTGACAATTTTTGTCACTTTTTGGTAGCGAGTGATTGGTATTTGTACTCGCAAACTCTGCCGTGCTGCCAAAATCTTGGTGCCATGGGGCCATAACTTTCCGTATAACTTGTTCGGTGCTGCAGTTGCGGGATTTCCGTTACCGCAAAAATAAATACTGCCCAGCTAACGAGAGAGCTGACTATTACAATAGATATGATGGGCGCGGGAGTTTTTGATAAATGCTCACCTGCCCCTGCCAGGCTCAGCGCCCAGCCCGCGATCAAAACCAACGCCACCTGGCTGGCCGGCATGATCAGCAAGCCGCTCAGACAGGCGTGCAGAACGCCCGCAATGATGCTGATAGCAAGCATGGCGCGCAATGGTGGGCCGGTTTGGCCAGTGTGTGCAGCATGATTGGCAGACTTGAGTGTTTTCAAAAAGCCAAGCCCGATCATCAGCGCGAGTGCGACCACCAGGAAGAAAGCAATAAAACCCCATTCACCCAAAATGGTTAAAGGAAAATTGTGCGGATGGGCGGGTAACCATCTTTTTGCATCGCAGGCATAATGGGCCGGGCCTGTACCGAGCACCGGGTGTTTAAGGGCGTCTTCCACCGACAGTTGCCAAAACACACTGCGGCCTGAGGTATGCAGCATTGACCTGCCCGCGGAGTGGGCATAAAACTCACCGGATTGAGACTGCGGCAGCAGCCAGCCATTCAATAAAAGAATACCCATGTAAAAAATAATGCCGACAAACACACCAACCAATTGCGGCTTTAGCCAAAACTTGCGTTGCGCCGGTAACCACAGGGCAATAAACACCATTGCTGTTAGCAGGCTGACAATACTGCCGCGTGCGGCAAGCGCAATGAGCAGAAACCACTGTAAGCCCAGCAAGCCCACGCAGGCCCACTTGACCCAGCGTTTACCGGGCAGCACCAATGGCAGTGCGGTTACAAGGGGGATCGACCACGTTTGTAGCTGATTATAAAAACGCGGGTGGGAAAAATGGACCAGGGCTTGCTCGTAATTAAACTCAGTACCCAACACCCAGCCGGCGATAAAACCCATGAATTCCTGCAGAGCCACGGCAGCACCTGTTACCGCCAATAAAAGAACGGCCCACTTGTCGAAACGCTCACCGGCTAATTGACGGCTTGCGGCAGTCACCGCGATCAACACTGCCAACAGGAATAACATCGAGACATCGACCAATGCATAGGCCGGGTGGGGCAGTCGCAAGGATGAAATGACGCCCAGTGTAAAAAAAAGTACCAGGCAATATCGGGCTGGTCGTGACAGTCGGTGCAATTGTGCCGCGGTGGCGGTTCTGAGTGGTGTCCACGCAACGGCTATTGTCGTCAGTGAAGCGAATAGCGCCAGTTGTAGGACACGCTTCGAATTGAATACGGAGAGAAACTCCAGCGGAAAGAAAGTGGATGTAAAAAACAGATACAGGCCTAATGACATGACAATGGCCAGTGCTGGTTTTGCTACCTGCTTCACAATAGTGCCCCCACGGTCTGCAAGGTTTGCGCGCTCAGTCGATTTCGAACTTTTTTAACTTGTAGCGGAAAGACCGGAAGCTGATACCCAGTAACTCGGCCGCGCGGGTCTTGTTGTAGTGCGCTTTTTTCAACGCGTCTTCGAGCATTTTCTTTTCGATGTCTTCGATGTAGGTATCGAGGGTCTGGTCGTCGTCACGTTCCCCAAGGTTATCCGCTGATTCTTTGACAGACACTTGCTCAAGCATCAGGTCTTCCGGCTTGATCAGGTTGTCTTCGCACATGGTCACCGCGCGTTGCAGGATGTTGATCAGTTCACGCACGTTGCCGGTGTAGTCGTGGTGTTTGAGCGAGTGCATGGCCTCTTTTGAAATTTCGGGTATTTCGGATTCTTCCCACTGTTCGGTAATTTCTTTAAGGAACCGATGGGCCAGTTCTTCGATATCGTCCCTGCGCTCACGCAGGCTGGGCATGGGCAGTTCGATAACATTCAAGCGGAAAAACAGATCACTGCGAAACTTGCCGGCTTCAACCAGTGGTCGCAAGCGTTGATGTGAAGCACTGATAATACGCACGTCCACCGGAATCTCCTGGCGGGCGCCAATGGGCAGTACCGCGCGCTCCTGAATGGCGCGCAGCAGTTTTACCTGCATGTGCAAGGGCAGATCAGCGACTTCATCCAGCATCAGGGTGCCGCCATCGGCCGCCTGGAACAGGCCCTCCTTATCGGCGGCCGCACCGGTAAAACTACCTTTACGGTGTCCGAAGAATTCGCTTTCCATCAGTTCTGTTGGTATCGCGCCGCAGTTGACCGGTATGAAGGGCTGATCGGCACGTGGACCGAGGTCGTGAATGAGGCGTGCTGCCAACTCTTTGCCGGAGCCGGATTCACCGCTCACCATCACCGGTGCCTGACTGCGCGCCAGCTTTTTGATCATCAGTTTGCACTTTTCTATCGCTTCTGAGTGCCCGGTCAGTTTCTGTAATTCATCACTTACGAACGGACTGTCGTCTTCGACGATGGTTTCGGTCGGGTGTAGCTCTTCATCGCGCAGTTTCAGTGCTGTGTTGACCAGCTTACGCAGAATGGACAGGTCAACCGGTTTTGAGACGAAATCGAAGGCGCCAATTTTTAGTGCCAGTACGGCGTCTTCTATTTTGCCGTGTGCGGTGATGACCGCCGCCGGTAGTTGCGGGTGGTCAGCCGCAATTTCACGGACCAGGTCCAGGCCGTTGCCATCCGGTAAGCGCATATCGGTCAGACAGAAGCTAAAGCTTTCGTTGGCCAGTGCCCTGCGCGCCGCGCCCAGGTCTTCAGCCGCTGTGACCCGCAGACCCATCCTGCTCAGGGTCATATCCAGGAGTTCCCGGATATCAGGTTCGTCATCAACAATTAATACGTGGTGTTGCATGGCTAAGCAGTAATCTCCGGGTGTTAATTATGGTGTCAGTTTGCCGTGTGTAACGTGTTGCCGTTCGCGCCCCTGGCCAACGCCAGGCGTACGTGGAAACGTGTGCCGGTTGCCGGTGAAGAGTCTACCGTAAGTTCCGCCTGGTTGGCTTCACAAAGTTGCTTGGCAATATACAGGCCAAGGCCCGAGCCCTTTTTGTTGGTGGTGTAAAACGGTTCAAAAATATGCGTAATTTGACCTTCGGGTATGCCAGGCCCGTTATCTTCAACCGTGATCAGGCAGTAACCGGTACTTGGCAAACGCTTCATTTTGAGCCTGACGCTGGGCGCCTTGCCTTCGCGCCCGGCATGCTGCATCGCGTTTTCAATCAACTTCCAGACAGTCTGGTGCAGTTGGCTGCGGTCAAACATGACCAGTACCTCTTCTTCGGTGCAGTCGGCGGCCAGGTCAATGTGCATCAATGGCATGGCATGTTTGAATTCTTCCAATATATCCTCAAGCCAGCCGCCGAGGTCGAAGATATCAGGGCGTGATTTTTCACGCCGGGACAATTGCAGAATGTTTTCCACGATGCCATTCATTCTGCGCGACTGGTTATGAATAATATTGACGAGACGTAAATCCGCTTCCGGAATGTCTTCGGACTCTGCCAACAGTTGCGCGGCGTGGCTGACGGCAGCCAGCGGGTTGCGAATTTCATGCGCGATACTGCCCGAAAGCTTGGCCAGTGAATTGGCCGAAAGCTCAAGTGCCCGTTGCGCAACCACGTCGTTATCTTCCAGAAAAATAAGTACGCGAATCTCGGCCGAGCCGGGCAGGGACACAAATTTGGGGACCACCTGAGCCTGGCTGGCTTTTAAGGTAACGGGGTCTAAATCGCCAGAGGGCTTGCTGCGCCATTGTGCGAACGCGTCATCCAGTTCCGGTGAAACTTCGCTTAGCAATTTTTGTTGTCCGGGCGGGCTTCCTAATAAAAACCAGGCCGACTCATTCATCAGTTGAATGCGGTTGTCGGCATCGACAGCAAGCACACCACTGCGCATACGGCGGATAACCAACTCATTGATTTGCTCAAGGCGGGTTAGTTCTACCGCTTGTTTTTCGGAAAGCAGACGGTAATCCCTGAGCCAGTACGACAGCAGGTTGACAAGAAACGTGATGATGAAAGTAATGGTGCCGTAAAGCCCAGCTCGAATCAGTTCGGTATAGTCACCATCGTGCAGTGACACGGCAACAACTGCTTCGCCGATAAATGCCAGCACCACAATTGATGCCAGAAACAGCGCCATCCTTAACGGCAGCAATATGCCGGCTGAGGCGCTGGCAAAAATCAGCAATACCGGGAGACCGCTGTTCAGTCCGCCGAATATGAACAGCAATGCCGACAGGAACAGAATATCTGAAAGCAGGGATATTTGTGCCAGGAAAAAATGCCGGGCAGTGCGGCGTGCGCCTTCGATGGTCAGGAACACGGCGATTGCAAAATAGGAAATGAGAACTGTGCCAACGAAGGGGCCGTTGTTCAAATAATATGCTTTGACTAACAGGCCGGTGAAAAAAGTGGTCATCAGCGCAAAACTGATAAACACCCTGAACACATTCAGGTAGGTGACGATCCGGCGTGTTAACGCTTCAGGTAAAGGGTTGGCGGTCGATACAGTTGTGCGGCTCATTTTTATCCTGCAGAAAAGGCAGTTCGTTTTTTGCCCGGTCCCCGGTCAATTCTATATATATAGTTTACGGGGGGAGTATATCACTCAGAAATTTACTCAGCTTGCCTTTGCTTTGAGGGCCGTTTAAGGGGAAAATACCCCTTTTTCACAGGGCAGGACTTCGACCCACTGTTTCCGGGTCCTAAATTAAGGAGTAAGCATGAATTTCCATGAATACCAGGCGAAAGAACTGTTCGCCAGTTACGGAATACCCGTTCCCGCAGGTACAGTTGCGCGGACGCCCGATGAGGCCGTTATAGCAGCCCAGGGGTTGGGAGGCAAAATGTGGGTGGTCAAAGCGCAGGTGCATGCCGGCGGCCGTGGTAAAGCGGGCGGCGTGAAGCTGGTTCGTACACTCGACGCGGTACGTGAAGAATCCAAGCGTATGCTGAACATGAAAATCAGCACTTACCAGACCGGTGGTCTGGCGCTGCCCGTTGACTCAGTTTTGATCGCCGAGGCGACAGACATTGAATCCGAACTTTATCTTTCCGCCCTGATTGACCGGGTTAATCGTTGCGTGACCTTTATGGGTTCGGCTGCCGGTGGCGTGGATATCGAGACCGTTGCGGCCAATGAGCCAGAAAAAATCGTCACGGTTAATGTGGATAACACGGCCGGTTTCCAGGCCTACCAGGGCCGTCAAATGGGCTTTGGCATGGGGCTTTCTGCCAAACACGTCAAGCAGTTGACTAAAATTATGTCCGCGCTTTACAAGTTGTTCATTGAAAAAGACCTTAGCCTGTTGGAAGTGAACCCTCTGATTATTGACAGCGAAGACAACCTGGTCGCGCTCGATGCCAAGATCAACATGGACGATAACGCCATGTTCCGGCATCCCGACCTGGCCGCAATGCGTGATGAAGCGCAGGAAGATCCGACCGAAGCGGCAGCAAGCCGTCATGGTTTGAACTACATCACCCTCGACGGCAACATTGCGTGCATGGTGAATGGTGCGGGCCTTGCTATGGCAACCATGGATGTGGTCAAACTCAACGGTGGTGAACCGGCCAATTTCCTGGATGTTGGCGGCGGCACCAATGCCGAACGCGTGAAAGAGGCATTCAAAATTATCCTTTCGGGTGAAAATGTCGAAGCCATACTGGTCAATATTTTTGGCGGCATCGTCCGTTGTGACCTGATCGCGCAGGGCATCATTGCCGCAGTGGAAGAAGTTGGTGTGAGCGTACCCGTTGTCGTCAGACTGGAAGGCACACTTGTCGATGAAGGTAGAAAACTGCTGGCTGACAGTGGTCTTGCCATTATTTCCGCATCTGATTTGAATGACGCTGCAAAGAAAGTGGTTGCGGCAGCCAATAATAGTGAGGTGGCCCAATGAGCGTTCTGGTCAACAAAGATACAAAAGTTATTGTTCAGGGGTTTACCGGTCAACAGGGAACTTTCCATTCCGAGCAGGCCATTGAATATGGCACGCAATTGGTCGGTGGTGTTACGCCGGGTAAAGGCGGTCAGAGCCACCTGGGTTTGCCGGTATTTGACACCGTTGCACAAGCGGTTGCCGAAACCGGTGCCGATGCCACTGCTATTTATGTACCGCCACCATTTGCAGCTGATGCCATTCTTGAAGCAGCAGATGCCGGCATTGGCGTAATTGTTGCCATTACCGAAGGCATTCCTGTGCAGGACATGATTCGGGTTAAAGCGGTATTGGATAACAAGCCTGACACATGGCTGGTTGGCCCTAACTGCCCCGGTATCATTACCCCTGGCGGCTGCAAAATCGGCATTATGCCGGGCCGTATCCACAGCCCCGGAAAGATCGGTGTTGTTTCACGCTCAGGAACCCTGACCTATGAAGCCGTGTACCAGACAACCCTCGAAGGCCTTGGCCAGAGCACGGTGATCGGTATCGGTGGTGACCCCATCCAGGGTATGAACTTCATTGATTGTCTGCGCCTGTTCCAGGACGACGAGCAAACTGAAGGCATTATCATGGTTGGTGAAATTGGCGGTTCCGCAGAGGAAGATGCCGCTGAATTCATTTCCCAGTATGTGACCAAGCCTGTTGTCGCCTATATCGCGGGTGTTACCGCGCCTCCAGGAAAGCGTATGGGTCATGCCGGCGCGATCATTGCTGGTGGAAAGGGCACAGCAGAAGCCAAGTTTGAGGCGTTGGAAGCAGCCGGTGTTACTACGGTTCGTTCACCAGCTGATCTTGGCCATGCGATTCAGAAAAAACTCTAATCGCTATCCTCGCAACCTGCCCGTGCTAACGGGCAGGTTCGTACCTGGTCTTTTTCAATGATTAGAATTGCCCTGGCGCAACAAGATTTTCCGGTTGGTGATATGACCGGCAATCTGGCCCGCGCGCGGCAAAACATTGCAGCAGCGCTTGCGCAAGGCGCAGATCTTATCTTGTTTCCGGAAATGGCCATCAGCGGTTATCCGCCGGAAGACCTGTTGTTGCGACCGGGCTTCATGCACAGATGTCATGAAGCGCTGGAAGAACTGGCTGGCAGCGTGCAGGGCATCGATGTGGTGATTGGCCATCCGTGGACCGAAGGCGGCCAGCGTTATAACGCCGCAAGCTGGATCCGTGATGGTGTTGTCCTTGGGCGTTATTTCAAACAGGCATTACCCAACTACGCCGTGTTTGATGAGCGCCGTTATTTTTCTGCGGGTACAGAGCCTCTGGTGATCGAAATTAAAGGCAGCCGTTTGGGCGTGTTGATCTGCGAAGATGCCTGGGTGCCGGGGCCTGCTTTAATGTCTAAAAGCGCGGGTGCCGAATTGCTGCTGGTTACCAACGCGTCTCCTTTCCGCGATAACAAGCTGGCCGCACGGCTGCAAATACTTGAAGTACGCGGCAAGGAATGCGGCTTGCCCATTGTTTATAACAATCTGGTTGGCGGTCAGGACGAACTCGTGTTTGACGGCCGTTCCATGTTGATGAGCGCCAGCGGTGGGTTCAGTATTCTGGACAATCCCTGCGAAGAAAGCCTGTCGATAGCCAGTTATAAGCCGGAGTCTGGCGAGTTATGGTTTGAAGGCAGCGAAGACAAAGCAAACCTGGACGTAGATGCCGTCCAGCAAACCGAAAATCTCACCGCCTGTATCTACGCGGTACTGGTTCGCGGGCTGCAAGATTACATACATAAAAACAGCTTTACCGATGTTGTCATCGGCTTGTCGGGCGGCATCGACTCGGCGCTGACGTTGGCGCTGGCGGTTGATGCGCTGGGCGCGGAACATGTACACACGGTGATGATGCCAAGCCGGCATACTACCAGGCTAAGTCTGATGCTGGCCCTTGAGCAGGCCGAAATGCTTGCGGTCGAGCACCGCGATATATCTATCGAACCCGCTTATGAGGCTTTACTCGGTTCCCTCGAAGTGTCTTTTGAGGGGCGTAAAGCGGGTGTCACGGAAGAAAACCTGCAGGCCAGAGTGCGCGGCAGTGTACTGATGGCTTTGTCCAACAAGTTTGGCTGGATGGTGTTGGCGACTGGCAATAAGAGTGAGTTGGCAGTGGGTTACAGCACCATTTATGGTGATATGTGCGGTGGTTTCTCGCCTATTAAAGACTGCCTCAAAACACGTGTTTACGAATTGAGTACTTACCGCAACACCATTTCACCGGCTATCCCGCAGGCTGTCATCGACCGCGCGCCTTCGGCCGAACTGGCTCCCGATCAATTCGATCAGGACAACCTGCCGGAATATGACGTACTTGATCAAATACTGTTTCACTACATTGAACAGGACTGGTCGATTGCCGAGATTGCCAAAGCAGGCTTTGATGAAGCAGTGGTGCGGCGAGTGGCTTCCATGGTTCTGATGAACGAATACAAACGGCGCCAGGGTGCGCCGGGTGTGCGTATTACATCAAAGGCATTTGGACGCGACCGGCGTTATCCGATCACTTCCGGTTGGCACGAAGAAAGTATCAAAAAGCCCTGAGCAGGGCTTAACCCGGTTTTAGTCTTTACCGAACGGCCACAGTTTGGCGAAAAAATTGCCTCTGGACGCACCCGTAACATAGGGGTGGTCAGGGTAGTTCAGCACCAACACCTTCATGGTGTCTTCAGCCAGTTCCGGCAAACCCATTTCGGTATAACTGACATGCAGAATTTCGAGTGCGTTACCTAGCTCGGGTGAGCCGGGGTAATTTTCAATTGCGTAGCGGGCGCGATTGGCGGCGGCCACGTAGGCTTTGCGGCGCATATAATAGCGCGCGACGTCCAGTTCATAAAAAGACAGGTTGTTGCGTAAAAAAACCATACGTTGCCGGGCATCAGGCACGTAGCGGCTGTCAGGGAAGCGTCTGATCAGTTCGTCAAAGTCTCTGAAGGCATCACGTGCCGCGGTCTGGTCCCGGTCACGTACCCGTGACGGCATCATGCGCTCCATGAAACCCACACGTTCCTCATAGTTGGTCAGCCCGCGGATATAGTAGGCATAGTCAACATTCGGGTGGCTTGGATATGTCCTGATAAAACGATCTGCGGTCGATAATGCTGCTTCCGGGCTTCCGCCTTTGTGATAGGCATAAGCCATTTCCAGTTGCGACTGCTCTGTATAGCGCCCAAACGGGTAGCGCGTGGTTAAGCGCTGATACGACTGAATGGCGCGCCCCCAGTTTTGTGAAGTCAAATAACCTTTGGCTTCATCATACATCTCTGATGCGGAGCGACCGTCTTCTTTGGTTTTATCTTTATTGCACCCGGAAACGGTGATCAACATAAAGCCGATCATCACAGCAATCAGTAAATTGGAATTAATTGGAGACTTCAAAAGACGCGAAGCAAGGGACATGTTTTGGCCTGGCTGAATACAGAAGGCGGAATGATAGCGAAAAAGAGTCGGTAAAACCATAGAATAGAGTCGTGCGATAATGCCCGCCAGTGAAGTTGGATTAAAAATAGTGTCAAAGACCATCAGTCAAAGTCAGCAGGTTGCTGAAAATTTAGCCGA
>UPTN01001523.1_pt1 | contig 10199 bp, 7 predicted proteins | sample 2160111 | NCBI WGS metagenome assembly UPTN01 (sample SAMN06265058, study PRJEB28932) | marine metagenome | isolation source: Columbia River Estuary | place: USA:Columbia River Estuary, USA | collected 2014-05-05 | reverse complement strand
CGCCGCCTCGTCCACGGTCTCCGCCACGGCCACCTCTGTCGCCACCGCCTCGTCCACGGTGTCCGCCACGGCCACCTCTGTCGCCGCCTCGTCCACGATCTCCGCCACGGTTGAATCCACCACGGCGTTGGCTTGGATGAGCACCTTCTGGAGCGAAAGTCCAGTCGTCACTCTTGCGCGGTCGAACGAATCTGCGTCCAACCGTTTCTTCTTGAAGATCTATAACCAACTGATCAATCATTGATTCTGGAAGTTCTACTGCGGTAATTTTGTCGAGCATTTCGATTCGACCAACACAATTGTCTGGAAGATTTCCAACCTTGTACAGCATACCAGCGACAGCGCCAGCAGTGACACCATCCATGCCACCAAGTCCGAGAACAAGAGCTGCCTTTGGACCATTGTCACGCGTATTGGTTTCTACAGGAGCTTTTTCTGAGCCTGGTGATTTTGAACCGAGTAAGAGCGTCATTGCCTTCATTGCAATGTCCTCAGGTGCGAGTCCACGCTCAATCGCTTCATCAAGAACTTCTCGAGCATTGTCAGCAGGTTCAACATCGACTAATTCGTCAAGCATTCGAACCAATCGAAGGGCATCGATATCGCCTTGAGATGGAACATCCATTTTAGTTAGATTCCCGACCTTTTTCTCCATTCGTGAAACGTGGCGTGTTGCTCGGTTTCCAATCATGAGTACACTTCGACCTGAACGTCCTGCACGGCCAGTACGGCCAACACGGTGGATGTATGTGTCATCATCGCTTGGTAGGTCGTCTTGGATAATGAGGTCGACCCGGTCTACGTCGATTCCTCTGGATGCAACGTCAGTTGCTACGAGTAGATTTGTACGACCTTCTCGGAATCGTCCCATCACTCTTGTACGTTCTGTTTGAGACATACCACCATGAATCGCTTCAGCTCCTTCCGGTCGAAGGGCGTCAGCAACGATTTCAACACGGTTACGTGTTTTGCAGAAAATCATGGTCGCTTCGGGTTTCCATGCAAGAAGTAGTCGCTCCATTGCTTGAATACGGTTGCTCATTTTGCAAATCATGAGGTACTGATCGACTAATGAAGGAGGTCTGTCTTTCTCGCCTGAAGCTTGTATTGTAATCGGATTCTTGAGGATTTTACCTGCAAGTTTACGGATTTGTTTTGGCATAGTTGCGGAGAACAGAAGTGTTTGGTGTTCCGGATGCATTCTTTCAACGATGTAGTCTAAATCATCAGAGAACCCCATGCTCAGCATTTCATCTGCCTCATCAAGGACAAGAATATCCCTGTCATACAGATTGATGTTTCCTCGGTCAATATGGTCACAAATACGACCAGGAGTAGCGACAAGTATTGCGTCAGGTAGGTCTTTTAATTGTTGAATTTGCTTCTTCATTGCTGCTCCACCAATCAGTGGAATTGCCCTGTCTTCAATACCACTTAGTCGCTCAACTTCTGTTACAACTTGAAGAGCAAGTTCACGAGTAGGGCAAATAATGACTCCAGGTCGTCCTGTTTGGAGGATTGGTAAGACAAACGCTGCAGTTTTTCCTGTACCTGTCCTTGCAGTAGCGAGGACATCATGTCCTTCGATAGCAGGAGGGATCGCCATGGCTTGAACGGGCGTTGCGTTCTTGTAGCCAATAGCATCCAAGCGATCTTGAATATTCGCATTCAAGTCAAACGTTTCAAACAAGGGGGTTTCTTCCATAACTCTACACCGCCAGGGGTGCCCCAGCATTCTAAGGCGCGAGCACTTTCCGTTTAAGTACGACCTATGATACTAGGGGTTGTTCAAGATTTGGACAAGATGGCCTAATCGCCGTTCATCGCTTGATTTTCTCTAAAACTCGTATGTCACTGATTGAGGCATGAGGATACTGTCCATCTTCATCTTTCTCGAACGATTTAATCATGTCCAATACGCAGAGCAGTCCTGCACTTACGCCGGTAAGGGCTTCCATCTCTATGCCGGTTTTGTAATGGGCAGAAACATGAACGGTGCAACGAAGGGATGTTCCTTCCCATGCCCAATCCACTTTGCATCCTTCCAACGGGATAGGATGGCAATGCGGGATAATGCGTGGTGTATCCTTAACCGCCTGAATTGCAGCGATGGTCGATGCTTCGAGAACATCTCCCTTCTTGACCATTTTATCGACAATGGCTTTCTTTGTACCTTCTTGTAGGTTGAGTATTCCTGTGGCTGTGGCCCTTCTCTCGACGATTGGTTTGCTTCCAATTTCGACAATTCCTTGAATTTCTTTTGACATATTCATCCTAATCCTGCTTTCCAATTCGATCCTTTGGAGGTGACTTCACGTTTCCATAGAGGCGCCTGCTTCTTGAGTTCATCGATGAGCCATTCGCATGCTTGGAAGGCTTCCTTTCTGTGAGGACTTGCTACATGGATGCTTACAATAGACTCACCAGGTCCTACGCTGCCTGTTCGATGTGCCATGGCTACGGAGGTTGTCCCGAAGAGATCACATGCTTGGCTTGCTAAATCATGGAGAACTTCTCCGAGATGTTCTTGCCAAGCATCGAATTCTAATGCATAAACATCAGCATCACCTTCTGTGGCTCGAGTGATTCCTAGAAACGATACAATTGCACCGCAGCCATCCGTTTCAAGTTGATTTCTCAACGCATCTGGATCGAGTGCATCAAGCGCTTCTTCGATGTGAATCTTGCGCCTCATGACGATGCGAGTAAAGCGCATGATTCAAGGCTAACGGCTCGTTGTCTTGCCATGGACGAAGCAGCAGGGGGTGCGAAACCTGTTCACATTATGGGTGCAGGTCTTTCAGGACTTGCCGCTGCAACCATCCTTGCAAAGGCTGGGAAAGAGGTTCACGTACACGATATCAGAGCAGACTCTGGTGCTCGCTTCGATGGTGATTTCCAAGCATTAGAAAACTGGTCGATGGATGTTGATTTCTTTGACCAACTCGAAGAATGGGGCTTTGATGCGTCAACATTCCGAACGACAGAATTTCATATCGTTGATCTCATTCATCCTGATGACGAAATTACTCAACCAAAAAGTGACAAGGTCGCTTATCGAATCGTTGAACGAGGCACTTCAGACCATGCCATTGATCAGGGGATGAAAAAACAGGCTCTTGAAGCAGGTGCACAAATCCACTACAAGTCAAGAGTTAAGGAAGAAGATTGTACAATTATTGCATGTGGTCCTAAAGGGACATCTGCTGTTGCTTATGGGGAAATATTTGAAACGACTCACCCAAATCATATTGCCTTTCAATTAAACGATAAGTTGGCCCCTGGTGCTTATTCCTATCTCATTATTGTCGATGGTGTTGGATTAATCTGTACCTGTCTATGGAGAAAGCAATCCAAGAGTGAGCGCTTCCTCAATGAAACGATTGCTTGGTATGATAAACACTATCCTGACCTTAATCGCAAACCGATTAAGCGAGTTGGTGGTAAAGGCGATTTTACCATAAATGAACGCTACAAACAAGATGGACGTTATTACATCGGTGAATCCGGAGGTCTTCAAGACTTCATGTGGGGCTTTGGAATGCGGATGGCTGTTTGGTCAGGCGTTCTTGCTGCTCGCGACATTCTTGGAGAATGTGATTATGAGACAGAAGTTCGTAAGCAACTTCTCCCTTATGTTCGTACCAGTGTTGCGAATCGTTGGCTCATGAATCGAGTTGGTGATCGTACCTTCAAGCGTATGTGTAAGAATTGGATGAAAAGTCAATCAAAGCGTGGCGATGGCCTTGTTTGGGTTGGAGGTTTGTTCCGACCACGTTGGTACAAGTCGCTGCTTTACCATCTTGTTACACCATTCATGCTACGAAAAGACCCGAAATCAATGGGTAGAGGTGTTCGAAGAATGCCGTTTAGGAAAGCAAAGGCTCGTGACCAGTGGGAACCCTCAGAAGAAGCCTCGGCTATTGGGACGCAGTGGACTGAAATCCGACGCTCGGGTGGTAAGACATCCTTCGCTAATGATTCTGATGAAGCAAGTATTTCTAGCGAATGACTGGGGCGATTCGTTCATAATGCGGTTCGATTTGGAACGGACATGAGCGAACTCAACTTCGAAGCCATGCCGAACAAACTTGTGAACTACGCTGCCGTTGATGGTATCGCAATCATCGAACTTTCGAGTGACGCATCTGGTGCACCTCTGACCGAAATAAACGACCGTTCCCCGAACACGTACACACACGGTATGATGTGCGATATTGATACAGCAATCATCAAGGCACGTTTTGATGATGATGTTTCAGTCATCGTTTTGACAGGAAATGGCAGTTCTTTCTTCTCTGCAGGAGCATCCATTCAAATGCTAAACAGCGTAACTCCAGGCTTCAAGTATAATTTCTGTCTTCACGCAAACGAAACACTTTCCCGATTTGAGCAAACCTCCAAACTCGTAATTTGTGCGATTAACGGACACGCTGTCGGTGGCGGACTTGAAATCGCTATGGCTGCAGACATCCGTATCGCTCGAAAGAACTCTGGTAAAGTAGGACTTCCTGAAATCAATCTTGGTGTTCTTGCCGGTACTGGTGGTACTGCTCGATTGACTCGTTTGATCGGTAAGGCAAAGGCTCTCGAGATGATGGTTACTGGTGAATTAATGTCCTTTGAGGATGCTCATTCTCACAACCTCATCAACCACATTTGGGAAGGCGATGCTGCTGATTTCCGCCAAGATGTCCTTGACTGGTGCAGTCAGTTCACTTTACCGAACAAGGCAACAAAGGCTGTTGGAAACATTAAGCGTTCATGCCAGACTGGTCCTGAAATCCCATTCGAATACCATCTTGCTCTTGAGAGAGAACTTCAAGCATCTCTTTTCAACTCAAATGACGCCAAGGAAGGAATTGCAGCATACGTCGAGAAGCGTGTTGCTAACTTCACTGGTCAATGAAACTGGGTGATTCAAAATGGCAGATCATAGCGTTCCGGGAGATGTCCCTGACGATTTAGTGGAAACCTATCTTGATAACTTGATGGCAGCTACATGTGGCACTGGTTCAATGAACCTCTTCGCTTGTGATCAAAAAATCGAACACATGAATGATGACTTCTACGATGGTGGCGTAAAAATTCCACTCTCATCCAACGACCCAGGTCATCTCTTCGAAATAGGAGCACGTGCTCATGAAGAAGGCACTGTCGGTGTTCTTGCAGCACAAGGTGGACTCATTTCACTTTACGCTCAAGATCATCCTGATGTTCCATATCTGGTAAAACTCAACTCTAAATCTCATCTGGTTAACACCGATCAACGTGATCCAATTAGCCTTGCAATGTGGGATATGGATGATGTCATGTCTCTTGTTTCAAACGGCATTAATGTCGTCGGAATTGGTTACACAATATACATCGGAAGCGAATACGAACATGAGATGATGACCGAAGCGGCTCAATTCATTCGACAAGCACACGAAGAAGGAATGATCTCAGTTGTTTGGATGTATCCTCGTGGAAAAGCAGTCACGGATGAGAAAGACCCTCAACTGATTTCAGGGGCAGCTGGTGTTGCAGCCTGTATTGGTGCTGACTTTGCAAAAGTCAACTATCCTCGTGCATGGGATGGAATGACTCAACCTGAATCTCTCAAGATTGCAGTAGAGGCTGCAGGGCGATGTGGAATTATTTGCTCTGGAGGCGGAACATTACCTCCTCAGGAATTTTTGCAACGCTTGTGGGATCAAATCAACGTCAGCGGCTGCCGTGGAGCGGCTACTGGTCGAAACATTCACCAAAAGTCGACAGAAGAAGCGGTCCGAATGACTGCTGCTTGCCATGCGATCATCAGTCAAGGCGCTTCAGTCGATGATGCACTCGATATCTTCAACAATGCTTGAAGATTAATTTCGTTTCAAGTTTGAATCGAACGATAAATGATAGTTTTTCAATGTCATTACAAGCAGAGCTTACGCTCATTGATAGTAAATGGCCACTTATTTCTAAGCGGTATCAGTTTGAGTGAATAGTGATTCACTTCTTGGTTAGACTATCGCCCATGGTAATGTTACCTTGTTGGTCAATAATGATTGGAGTGCCTTCTGACCATCCAGGGCAGTGGTCTTGGACCCAAATTCTTGTTGCCCATTCACAGATATCGTATCCACCGGAGAGAATGCCTGATCGCTTGATGTAACCGACCTTTACGATGTCTTTGTCCTTTGAGAGAACGTTACCAAGTTGTTGACTTGTTGTGCCATGACGCATGGTGCTGTTGATGTGTTCCAGGATCTCAGCGGTGTTTCGCGGGCGGTCTCCTAAAAATTTCTTGATTTTTTCTCGTATGCGTACAGTTTTCATTATATTGTCCTCCTATGATTTCGCTATTCGCTATTAGGCGATGTCGCTGTAACGAAGGAGCGAGGCCACTCATATAACCGTTCCTCCATCAATGCAAGAGTTTGTTACCGTTCATGACTGGGTCAGGTGTATTTTTTACACGGAATGGCATGTTCAGTAAGTGATTTCTCACGTTTGCAGTGGAAATTGGTAACTAAATGTAAGTAATTAGTTGGACTCATAGTAATCTCTATCAATCATTGCTGTTTAGCACGGGCAAAGGTGACCTCTTGTGCCATCCTCGACTATCAGAAGCCGCTATCAGAGGCGAATTCTAGATTGGCTCCTCGATGGCGGAGGCACGGTGAGTCAAGCTTCAACATCTCTGGGGATTGCAATGCCCCACGCCTCCCTGGCTATGCGTAATCTGCGAGATGCTGGAGCAGTACAACGTGACGATGGGGCATCAATCCGAGGTGCAGTGCATCGCTTGACAGAGGATGGTGCCCGACGTCTTCTGATGGATCTCGTTGGAAGATTAAAAAAATACACCCGCCAAATTCCCTCTGAAAAGAATGCTGTCGTTCTTTCAAGTGATGGCACAAGTATTGTTCTGGGGATATTACAAACACCTGAATCGAGACTCTTCCAATTACCTAAGCGAACAGAATTATTGAAATCAAAGGTTGAAAATATTTCCATCGGAAAAGAAGGGGGCCTTTGGGCAGTCCAACGTGGTGAAAAGATACATTGGTTTGACTTGGAACATTTTGAATCAACAACTTCCCCTCCTGAACCTCAGGAAGGCACGTTAACTGCATGGGTGAATCGTGAGGAGAGAGTCGGTGTTGTTCGTCTCCGTTTGCTTGAGCAATTTGAAGCTTGGAACGTACCCGATGGCGCTTGGATCGAACTCAATATACGTTCAGAATCAGGTCCCTCGCAACTCCGTCTTGGAGAACACAGTATAGGTTCGGTGCAAGGGACTTCCTATCAGGTCTCTCCAGAACGAGGCCTCTATGCCCATTTACCATCTGCTGTTGATCGCAACCTTCTCGTCTCTTCCCTTGGTGATCGAGCGCAATTAATGACTGAATCAATCGCTTATGCACAAGATCGTTCACTGCCTGTCGATTTAGTTAGCACCTGGATGAGGAGGAGGCATCCCCGCCTATCAAATGTAAAACGAAACGCTCGTATTCGTTCATTGAAACGATGGTTACTCTCGGGGAGAGGCCAGCAACCGAATCTTCACCTTCGCCGTTCCCTTCTCGCTGACTTTGGTGATCGAAGTTGGTCAGAACAATCAGCAGCCGTCGATGTAATTCTTCTAGAAGGCGTATCTCAAAATGGAGCAGCCTGTATTATTGAGTGGCTTTTGGAATCAACAACACTTGATTGTATTATTGAATGGCCATGGGCAGGTGCCAATGAACAGCATTTACTCGATCGCCTACTCGCTTCTGGACGCTGCAGAGCACTTATCACTTCGAGAGGAGAACCTCTCAGTCTCTCAAGCAAAACCTCAACGTTACAGGGAACCCCTCAACTCGCCGTTGTATCGTATCGTTTACACAATCTTTTGGAGTTAAACATCCAATTGGACCGTTCAAATGTGCGTACTGAACCTGAGACGAGTCGGCAACTGCTTCCCAATAATGCTGCTGAACTCCTAGATTGGCATGGTTCAGGGGGTATGAATGAGCAGACACTGAGTGATGCTTCACAGGAAGAATCCCAGTATATTGCACTCGTGCGGAAAGCCATGCGGATGTATCCAAACGGAGACTCAACGTTTTCAAATTCAATAGAACGAACAAATCCATTGGCCTCTTGGATTGCAAGTCCAATGTCTGAACGCACATCTCGTTGGCAGCGCCTCCACACAATACTGGCACAAGGATGGGTTGACCTTCTTGACCCTCATTCGATGGACATCAAGTCTTTGATTAACGGTATGGCAAGAACATCTTCTGAGTGGAAGCAACGAGCATTTTCGGTCCTAATGATGCGTTTATCAAATGAGAATTCGTTACTTCTTGATGTGGCTAAGATGCTTGATGATCCATCGTCTGGTTCGATTGCTGCACATACAATAATTGCTACAAGTCCGTATTTTGAAGAGGAGATGGACTCCCTTCTCAGTGAAGCATCTTCAATTTGGTTGGATGCTCCTTATCGGCCAGAAGATGTTTTAATGGTTTTATTCCCTCCTTCAGTTGAATTATCTGGTGAACGGAAAGTATTGTTTGAACAATATCTCAAAGCAGGTCAAGTACATCCAAGGGGTTCTGTCTTGTGGGCATGGTCTAAGGCAGTTGTTCGGATAAGAGAGGATACCCCTCTCTCGTTAGATCTCATTCGTTCATGCATGAACGTTTTACCATCTCAATGGTGGTCTGCATGGGCTTCTGATTGGTTGAGCCTTCAATTATCAACATCAAGTGGCCGTGAATGGTTGGCAACCCATCCATTAAGTTGGCCAAGTCTTCTCGCTCGACCCAATGGAGAACGAGTCGGTTTGCCCGGTATCGGTAAATCGCATCCAGGCTTCCTTCCAAATCAGGAATTGATGATCAATCTGCTCATGGTTCCGGAAGGTGAAGGAAAGGCAGCCCTCATGGATGTTTATGATATGATTCAATCACTCGAATCCGAACGACCAGTTCACCAAGGGAGAATTCATCCCCTTGTAGGTTGGCTCGCACGAGATCAAAGCACATGGCCTCTTTTCTCAACCGAGGAACTCTTCTTAGGAGATTCAGATGTAAGCGCATTGCTCATTGGAAGAGCGATGCTTAACAGAATACAGATCTAAACCGATGGCTTCATATCGGTTTGGTATGAGGGTTGCTTGCCGTACGTGCAACATCAGACTGAGCTACTGTGAAAAATTGCAATGATTTCTGATACCAATGATACGGTCCGCTATCGAAGACTGGAATGACCCTTCGGGGAATGACTTCCGGTGCAAAAGCGGAAACCCGGGCCGACTATGGGTCCTCGATGGACTACTGGATGATATCGAGACAACCAACCGGCCCTACAGTACGCCCTGATGCCGAGGGTCAGGCCTTCGAGGAAACTATGAACAAGGCCGTTAGGCGTCGGGGCACAGCTGATTTCTCACTTTTTACCTTTCAACAAGCGATGTCATCAAATGCCGTATGGCTCCATCAACAAACATGGAAGAGGAACGTCACTATCGGCGATGCCTCATCGGTGGGACGTTCGATCGATTTCATTCAGGTCATCAATTATTGATACAGACCGCTCTCCGTCAAGCAGACTTCATTGAAGTACATGTTACGAACGATGCTATGGCTCAAGCCAAAGGAGGATGGATTGAATCCCTTGAAGATCGAATGGAAGGAGTCCTTTCATGGCTTTCAGTAAACGCATCAAAACGACACGAAGTGTTTGTGCTGGAGAATCCACATGGTCCAGCTCCACTGCATGAACTAGCGGACAGTATTGTAGCAACTGCTGAGACAATTTCGCGATGCCATCACATAAACAACGAACGTATAGAAAATGGACTTGCTTCCCTTCATATCATTGAAGCACCTCACATGATGGATGAACTTGGAGGGATTCTTTCTTCAAGCAGAATTCGAAATGGACTCGTGGATACTGAAGGCCATCCTTGGATTCCTCCATCACTTAACGGAAAGACATTGAGAATGCCTGCTGTATTGGATGATGAATTCAAAACACCAATGGGTGAATTATTCGAAGGACCTGAAGACGCTCCAGAAGTTGCTCTTTCAGCGATGCTTGAATCACTTCCAGTAAACCATGGTGCCTTGATTGCAGTCGGTGATGTCACTGTAAAAGGGCTCATGGATATGGGCATACAACCAGATATTGCGTTTATTGATGGTCAAACCAAACGAACAGAACTTGCT
>UPTN01001512.1_pt1 | contig 10225 bp, 15 predicted proteins | sample 2160111 | NCBI WGS metagenome assembly UPTN01 (sample SAMN06265058, study PRJEB28932) | marine metagenome | isolation source: Columbia River Estuary | place: USA:Columbia River Estuary, USA | collected 2014-05-05 | reverse complement strand
CAGCAGGAGCTGTTCCAACAGTACCAGCCGCAGCTCCAGTAGTCATTTTTACATAACCAAGACCAACTGTAGTCTTAAATAAAAATAACTGATCACCAGGGCAAATTTTTACATCAGCAGTTGTAACGCTAACATATTTTAGGGCTGGCCCAACTTCGATGATTTTTTGAGCACCAGCAAATGAGTTGTACTCAATGTTGTCAATAGCATGGCTATCTTCAGCATTTGCCCCTACTCTTCTTCTTAAAATATCTTCCGACATATTACTCTCCTATTATTCAATATCGTTCATGTCTACTTTTATTTGATAATCACTTGGTGTTTCGATAACATCTTTTGCTTCTTCAACATCTCGAACTTCCTTTTCTCTACCATGATCTTTATCAACATCATTATTTTGGTTATAGTAAACATACTCCCTTTGCATGATTGCACTATATGGCATTCTTTGGGGAACTCTGTCACCAGAGCCATCTGTGCCCTGTATAACCCTAACTTCATTTGGTATTTCCGTTATATACCAGTGTGCGTTGTATTTATACCTCATGGCGTAAATTCTTCCTTTACCCGTTTCAGAATCAATACCTGGATTAGCTTTACCGTCAATCCATTTGATGTGCCCATCTTTAATTGTAAAATGAACACCGCACTTGTACTCTATATTTCTACTATCAATCAGGTGTTGTACCGAACTAACAGGAAATTGTGCTCTATCTAAACCACCTGGATTGTATTCCATTCGTTGGTAGTTTGAAACAGGCACTTCTAAATCTTTAATAAAAACTCTGTCACCAGGGGCGATGTGTATTTCTTCCCCATCAGCAACAGCTTTATCGTTATAATATCTTGGCACTACAAGTCTAGCTGTAGAATAATCCATGATACCACCATCACTTGGTGTCTTTCTTTTTGAATTCGATACAACCGCTGCTGTAAAGCATCCAGCTTTTTTATATATAAACCCATTGGATGTTATAGTGTCGTACTGATCACTTCTTCTATAATCACCTCTATCTTTTAATCCGATAGGCGATGGTATAGCCACCCAATGTACGAACTCAACACCACGTTGAGTTATAAGATCATCATTCTTTGCCAAGTCCATTGTGACTTGGAACAAATCCTTAGGACTCTTCGCTATGGACCTTACTTGTTGTCCTTTTTTTTCTTTCTTAGCCAAGGTGGTCTCCTAAAAATTCTTTTTAATCGTCAGATTGTGTTCTTTAGCATATTCCTTGATTGACTTCTCTAAATTCTTACTTAGATCTTTCTTATTAATATTTTTAAGTCTATCGTTATTTTTCTCTGTTTTTTCTAAAACTATCTCTCCACCGGACTCATTTGCTGAAATTGAAAAAATTTCAAAATTATGCTTAGTCACTGTGAACTCGATATTCTCATTTTTCTTCATAGCATAGATATCTAGGCCCAACACGTTTTTCTGTGTAGACGTTAGATTGTGAGAATAATCCTTCAAAGAAGGCATTTGGTCTTTTTCGTTCTTGGCCATAGATTGTTCAAACTTTGTCTCGAACTTTTTAGCAATTTGGTGAGATACTAACGCAGGATGTGATCCAACCGCTAAAATATCACTCTTTTTGGCACTAGACCCTTTTTTTCCCATACCTATATGAAACCCACCTTTCAGTGTGATCAACTTTACCTCAGAACCGTGTAAAGTACCTAGTTTCTTAACTTCTTTTATCTCATCTTGTTTAATTTCCACAACATACTCCTTTATATAATAAAGATTATTTCAGAAAATCTAAAAAGTCTCTCCATCGTAATAGTCATGGTTTTTATTAATAAAATGTTCCGAATTAAACTGTTTTTCTAGCCTACTAGCTTTCTCAGCTTCCCAAACTTCTAACTTTAATTTGAATAATTCCAACCGTTTATCGTCCTTAATTATCTCTGGATGCTGTAATATCTGTTCAATCGTTATTATTGTGTCTGCTAACTCGCACCATTCTTTTCTTTGGGCCGCTAACTTGAGATGCTTTAATTGTTCTTCTTTTGTCATTAACTCTTTCCAGTTGAACCGAAACCGCCTTGGCCACGCTCAGTGTCGTCCAAATCTTCAACTACTTGAAAATTGGCCTGTGGTATTTTACCCAAAACTCCTTGAGCAATTCTGTCGCCTTTTTTTATACTTATATTTCTTAATTTACCATCAGCTAAATTGTGACCTATTACACAACATTCTCCACGATAGTCTGAATCGATAGTACCTGGTGCGTTAGCAACTCGAAATGACGTTTTAAGACTCATTCCGCTTCTAGGTCTAACCTGGATCTCGTAACCTTCTGGAATGGCCATAGCGATACCTGTCTTGATTAGATCGGTCTCACCTGGTCTTATTATGATATCTTCTAAAGCATAGAAGTCGAACCCAGCAGCGTATTTAGAACCGTAAGTAGGTATAATTGCATCAGGGTGTAATTTTTTTATTTTAACGTCGATTTTGTCCATAAGACCTCCTTGAATATATAATATCACTTATATCAATTAATTGGAAGCTAAAGACTCGCTTGATGGGGTTTTATTTAGTTGATCTTTGTGTTTATTGAATTTTTGAACATAATCATGATTTTGATAGTCTTTATGTTTACCTGTTTCAAAAGCATCTGGTTTGATATTGTGACCTTGAAACCAAGAGTAGGCCATTCTCTCTTCGTCACCACCATGCTTGTCGTGTAATCGATTTGCCATGTGTGTAACGATTTGTTTTTGATGATCTGGATTTTGGGCCAAAGAAGATTCTACCTGGTCATTTGGCATATTTCGGTATGTAGAAAAAAGTGGGTGACTTCTTCCCATTGTTCCTACCATTTCCTTAACAGTGTTTGGCATTAGGCCATAATTTCCAATAGCAGTATCTCCAGAGTGCATACCTGACTCCATCGTTTTATGTTTAGTGTTTTTACCACCAGAACTCTCATTTAACTCTATTGCTTGTAGGAAATTTTTAATTCTTGCGTCTTTACCTGTGTGTTTTTCTATAATACTTTTAGCATCAGCTTGAGCATCGTCATACGCTTGTTGAATTTGCTCTTCGTCACTTTTAAACTCAGCAGGGCCTCTACTTTTAACTTCCCTTTGTTCTTGAACTTTCTGGTAAGTAGGTGATTTCATTCTCTCAGAAGGTTTTCCTGGACTTTGACCCATATAATGAGCACCGTGAATCATAGCCATAACCGTTAAACCTTTGGCAAAAGCATTTCTAAGACCTTTCTCCAGGATCTCTTCAGCACCTTCGTTTTCAACACCAACAAGAGAATCTGATATAGATTTTCTCATCATTTCAATAACTTCTTCTTGAGAGTATGTTTTCTCACTAGCTGCCATTTTTGCAGGTTGAGCCATTTGCTTTACTTCTCTATTTAATTGACCTTTATCGTCAATACCTTGTAATTTCGATGTAATAAGTTGATGAGGATTTACTATGATCTCTTTTTCACTTCTATAATCAGCCTCGGCCATCTTATGATCACTTCCACGATCTTTTTGACCAATAGCGTTAGGGATAGATTTAATTTGAGATTCTGGTATCCAAGCTGATACTGTGTTAGTATACCCCATTGAACTCGCTTCTTTGTGGTCAGGAGTCCATGATGATGTATAGTCTTTTAAAAAATTATTACCCGATAGCTTACCATGTTCTTCGTCGTCCATACCACGGTGTAGTAAAAACATTCTTTCGCCAGTTTTAGGGTGTTTTTTAACTTCGGTATCTTTATGTATTTTATGGAGACCTCTAGATAAGGCGTTTTGGTCCATTTTAGGTATATCTTCTCTTAGATTTCTTTTGTCTTTCTCTTCCGTTATAGTACCGGCAGGTGAGGTCCAATCTTGTACCATATCTCTTTCTTTAGAAGACACAGATTCAGGATTGAACTTCATCTTCCTCTGACGAGAACCTTTTTCCATTGTTTCATATTTTTTTAATACTTTTTTATACATAATTTATAATATCACTAAATGTTGCTAACAAAATATTTGTTATAGAAAACCTTTCTTATTTTTTTAACGTATTCGTCTTTTTTAGCTGTAAGTTCCCCGATTCTCGTTTGGTATACAGCTGGACCTGGATTAGAGCTAGATTGGGATAGACCATCATGAGATATAGAAACACTGGTGTTTAAGTTTAAAGCACCTAAGTTACCTAAAATCTCAATCGCTGCAATGGCACCTATTAATTCATTGACAATTACTGGTACATGACCTTCTTTGTTACACACACCGGTTGTATATTCGACTTCCCAGTAAGAAGGAACCCAATCAATACCACCATTCATGGCCGCAATAAACGCAAGACCAGCCGCACCTGTTGGTTGGCCTGAGTTAATTCCTGTAGCCCCGACAACAGTTAATGGGATAATGTTAATTTGTTTTTGAAAAAAACGAGCTGCTTCAATCCAATCCGGTGGGATTGTGAAAATGTTCTTGTTATTTGAACTTTGAATACAGAACTTATTTATTTCTAGTATTGGACCAAAATTGGTCATAATGTGTATAAAGTTTTTATATAGATTTTTGTCAAACGGATGTTTTTCTTTTCTCTTTACTGGCGTAAGTGTCAGATCTAAAAGAACCTCTGCTTCGTTCATGGCCAGCATGATTTTGTCTTTTAAATCATCGTTTGAATATGAAGATAGATCTTGACCTTTCAAATATCTAGAAACAAGTTTCTCAGGAGTCAGAATTGGCTCTATTCTTTGTAGTAAAGCACTGGTTTTACTTGCTAAAACCGGATATGCGTTATTACCATAACTCTTTGGGTAATCTTCTTCTGATATATATGACATTAACAGCCTCCATCATTTAAAAGATCTACAACAATTGCTTGAGATACTTTAAAATAACTAACCACTCCATCTTCTTCGATAGAAAATTTAACAGCTCCAGAATTCGGTACTTCAGCTGCCGTTAGATCAATATACCATATTGACTTGTCATCAGCAAATGCTTGGACCGCTGTTTTTGTAATCTGACTGTCATCATCAATACTTAAGAATGTAACAGTTACTTCGTTAAGAACTGTTGCTTGACTTAAATATCTGATATCACTTTTTAGTTTATCTATGATTTGAAAGTGTAGCCTTTGAGCAGAACCTTCGGAAATATCCCATTGATCTGCATATTCAAAGCAATTTACGTTTGCTACGTTTTTCAACAACTTAGCTGATAGTTTCATATAATCTCCTGTCTATATTAAAGATTATGATATTATATATGTATGAAAAGGAAAATTAGAAACATCTACATTGATGGGATGGAAAAAAGCGGTAAAACGTCCATTATCATGGAAATGCGTAAGCATTTAGGTAATAAAAACAAGGCCTTCTGCGAGTTTAACGGTATTAACCTGGAAAACATCCAAAAACAAGAAAGATACCTATCTGAACCAGGTGTGGATGAAATTGTTGTATTAAAACAAAATAGTCTAATGAACGTGTTTTATAAAGACCTGGTAGCATTTAAGAGTGTCGTGGACATGAAAGAGCAACATGCCGAGCTAATAAGAAGAGAAGTGTCAATTAATCAACAATATGGAGCTGTTCATTTCTTCATTATTCCTGAAGATATCGAAACGGCCAAAATAAGATTTAATGGTGAAATACCTAGTTATTATGTTGATCTGTGGAATTTTTATAAAAATATCGACTCAATATCCTTAACACAAGGTTTGAATATCGAGCTGATATTTTTTGATGAATTTGATAGAATCTATGATGTGCGAGATAAAATACTAGACATCATAGATCAAAAATACGAAATCTAGTCTTTTTTCTTAACTATTTTCTTTTTAACTTTTGCAACAGCTTTTGCAACAGCAGAAACGTCTTTTTCGTCAACTTTTCCGTCTTTATTTACATCAGCGTCTACTTCTTTTTTAGCTTTCTTAGCTTTTTTAGCTTTTTTAGCTTCTTTTTTAGGTTGGGCCATTAGCTTTCTCATTGTATCAGATTTTTTCATTTAAACCTCCTATTAAACAGCCGCAGCTATAGTTACAGCATGTACTGATGCAAGACTGATTTTAGAATGAATACTTTCACCTACAGTTTTATTGGCACATGCAATTACAAGATACTCTTTAACATCTTGCTTTAATGGTTTAAGCTTTGCTTGAGCAGCAGCAAGAGCAGCGTTATTAGCTACATCGTCAGCAGCTTGGTACTCTAAACATTCAACAATAAGGTCTAACTGTTCAGCAATGGTTTTACCATGTTTACGGTTAGTTAAAGCAACTACCAGGTATTCTTCAATTTCTTTTGATTCTTTCTCAGATGGTTCGATAACATCTAAAATAGCTTGAGCCGCAGCAGCATCAGCTGGTGTAGCGTCAATTACTCTTGCTACGATTTCACTTGCAATTCTTTCGTTTGAAAGAGCTACACCTAAAACGTATTCTTCATTTTGGTCGATCATATTATTCTCCTATAGAACGGTTTCCCGTAACGCATAATTGCGTACTATGTATTTAAGATTACTATTTGTAAGGATAAACGGTGGATATGAGGTGGATATGAGGTGGATATACCTGAAATTACATGAGTTGTAAGGATAAACGAACTTTCACTTTATCCTTACAGTTTTGTGTGATATAATAGATATTCGGGGAGCCAAAGGTGGACAGCTGCACTGGAGGAACAACTCCCCGAACATTATAGGAGAACCATGAAAGTAAAAGAATTAATTGAATTATTACAAAAACACGACCAAGAGGCTGTTATTTATATGGATGATGGTGAGATTTGGAATGAAGAAGCTGTAAACAATATAGAAGGTATAAAATTAATAGCAGATAGATTTTTAACAATTCAACCAAAATATGGAGAGTAAAATGTTAACAGACCAACAACAAAAAATTATTGAATTATCTAAACAAAGAGAATTATTAAAAGAGCAGTTAAAAACAAACAGCGAAGAACTTCAGGCCATTTTGTCGGAAGAAGGAGTTGGAAAGTCTTTTCAAGACCCTACAGATAATGTTGTATTTGAGATTGTAATTCCAAAAGGTGCTTTTACTTATTATAGCCACATTGGATATGATCGTACTAAACGTGAAGGTGAGAGAAGTGGAAGTCTCAGTTTGAAACGTGCTAAAGAACTAGGTTATAGTTTATAATTATTCAGATAGCTTTTTAACGAGTAGGTCCATAAGTTGACTATGATGCCTACTCATTTCATCCTTAAGTTCGTCAATTTTTTGGCTTAACTCAGAGATTTTACCTTCATGCATGTCTTTTTGGTGATCTAATTCTTGTTGGATGTGTTCGATTTTCATGTCTACATATGTTTTTGATGCTTCTAATATTTTTGTATTTTCTTCTTCTCTTTCTTTTCGGATCATAGTAACAAACTTGTAAAGGGTAGCTAAACCACCAGTGATAAAAAACAAAGCTCCTAAAACAATACCTACAGTTTGATAATCCATTATAATCCTCTAATTTTTCGCCCAATATTCTAAAGCCCAATTTTTCGATGGTTCAACGTGTAATTCGTCGATATGATCAAAAGGATCTTCATAAGTAAAGTCGTCACATTCATTATCGGGATCTCCGCTGGTGTCGACTTCTTGCTCTATATCTACTTCAACTTGAAAAAGGTATAGCAATAAACCATCTTCAAAACCTGCTTTTACCATTTTGATACTTTTAGCATCTAATCCGGTTTCTTCTTTTAATTCTCTGGCCATTCCGTGGAACGGACATTCGCCTTTTTCTATATGCCCAGCCGGTACTGTCCATTTGTCAGTATCGTTACGTTTTCCCATCAACATTCTATCATTACAATCAGTTACAATACCGATAGCAACACGTTCACTTCTATCTTTTGACATATGTTAAAGATTACCTTTTTGTCCCAGAAACACCTGGTGCAATTCTCTGTATTTGTACTTCTTTACGTTTTTTAGGTTTTCGAGCCTTATTGTGAATATCGTTTAACCCATCGGAAGTTAGTCCTTCCATTTCTTTTTGAGCGTTTAAATATGACTGTTTAATCCTATTCATTCTGTCCCAATCTTTTTGTTGAGCAACGTCAGGTTTTAGTTTACCACCTTTTGAATGTGAATACAGGGCGTTAAATATATCTCTTTTTTCAGGATTACTCGTTAAATCCATGGCATGGGTTAGCATTTCTTCTTTATACGATTTACCTTTTTCATAACCTATCTTGTCAACAAAACTATTCAAGAGTTTTGTATCTTCTGCATCAAAATGTTTGTCGAAAATATGATTTACAAGACTTGATCTGTGTTCAGGGGAAAATTTTTCTTCCAAAGCACCTAACGCTCCATGTAAAGACTCATGTTGAGCAACAGTTCTATAATCACCCTTTCCTTTAGTTGTTTTTATTTTTTCTTTATTTTGTTTAGGGCTAAGATCAAACGATGCGTCAGTACCATAATTTAAACCATCACCATTTTCAGGACTTATTTTTTCTGATTGACTTTTAATTCGTGGTTCTTTTGTCGCTTGTATTTTTTGTCGTTGTTTTTGATTCTTAATTTGATCTGGAGCTACAACTCTGTTTGTTCGTTTGTTGACAATTTTTCTTGCCTCAAGATCAGCTTGACTAACGGTTGGATTACCTTTTCTATCAGGTTTCAAAGTATTTGTATTTACTGTGTCACGGTCAAGTGTTTTTACTTGCATTCTTGGGTTGTTTTCAATACCAAGTTGTGGAAAACTAATATCAGGTTGGTTTTTCTTAATACTTACCGGTGGATTAGCTTCTTCTTCAGAATGAATAGGGAGGTCATGAAACATACCTACCATTTTAATCCCATTGGGATTACTTTTAAATCCGTGGTATCCATTTTCTTTTAGAGTACCTAAGAAGTGGTCCATAGTAAAGATACCTTGATTTTTAGCCTTTGCCTGGTTAATCATGTCAGAACCGTGTACGTTTGAATCGTATATTTTTGAGCCACCAGGTACTTTTACGGTGTACTTAGATTTTGCCCCACTCTTAACTTGATGTTCAGGATTTTCGTAATTATGAGGATAGTAAAAACTAAACTTGTGTTCAGTTGAACGACCTTGTGTTCGTCTATCTATACCAGAACCCATTTTGTTAGGATCAATACTTTTTAGACCTTTATGAGTTGAATAGTGTTGAAGAAATAGCTCTTCACCGTCTTCATTCTTTTTTAGCTTTTTTACTTTTTTTTTGGACGGGATAGAAACATTTTGCATTTCTGGCACTAGCTCTTCAGCGGCCAATGCAGCACCACCAGATAAAGAATCTGGAGAACCAGCCATCATTCCAGCAACGAGAGCTTTTCTCATACTGTTGTCAGTGGACCAGGTCTTTTTAGGTTTAGCGTCTGTATTTTCCCAGGTCTTAGGATCATTGTAAATGTCTTTACCTGTTCTCATACTACCTGTTTTGTTATGAAGTATTTTATCACCCGTTCTAAGTGTCTCCGGCTCTTCGCCTGAAGAAAAAATTCGCTTCGTAGTGTTTCCAACGGTGCTTTTTTTGATCTCAGACATAATTAAATCTCTGTAAGCACTTGTATTTATTCTAACTGAGCCTTTCTCCAGGATCTCACAGTCGAAATCTTGGTTCTTGTAAAGAAAGTCTTCGTCATCGTTATCTTCGATTAATTCAGCGTCACATACCTTATTACAAGGCTTTACGGTAATTGCGACATCTCTGGCTATGGATTTTGTAACAACCATACCCTTCTTATCCATCTTACCACCTTCTATGGAAAAGCCAACTACAAGTCTGCTTTCTTCGCCTTTATCTTTGTTTTTATATCTAAGCATGGCCGCAACGTCTTGAGCACCGGAGTGTCCAATACCATCAAACAATTCAGCCTTTATATAGACAAAGGGTTTTTTGATTTTATTCCAAAAGTATTTCTCTCTCTTGGTTTTAGCGTTAGCTTTTTTCATGATTTTTTTGGCAAACGTAACTTTACCAACGACCTGACTCGGTCGGTCTTTAGAACCATGTTCCCAATTAAGAATTGAGTCTGGCCCACCAAGGCTGGAAATGTCCATACCTTCAATACTTAGCGATTCACCTGACGAATCAAGATGTTCACTAGCAGCTATTCCATCGATTATTGTATTTTTTTTCATTAACAGTCCTTTACTATATAAAGATTTGTTTTCATGCATGTTTAGGCAAGATAAACCTCTATAAACATATAATATCATTGAATTTACCCCCTAAAGACATAAACCTTTAATTAAAGCGTTGA
>UPTN01001511.1_pt1 | contig 10232 bp, 5 predicted proteins | sample 2160111 | NCBI WGS metagenome assembly UPTN01 (sample SAMN06265058, study PRJEB28932) | marine metagenome | isolation source: Columbia River Estuary | place: USA:Columbia River Estuary, USA | collected 2014-05-05 | reverse complement strand
ATGGCAAGAAAAGCCATCCGAACCAGTTTTTCGGGACGTTCCTGGATCAATGACATGCGCTCAAGGACATCCAGGTCACCAGGCCAACGGCGGCCCACTTCTGTCAAAAACCGCGCGTTGATCTCGTAAATTATCTCCAGTATGCGCGGCAGCAGGCGCTCAAACATTGCCACCGGCCACGTTTCCAACGCTTCCGGCAGCAGGGTATGGTTGGTATAAGCCATAGTAGACGTGGTGATGCCCCAGGCGATATCCCAGCTCATACCGTGCTCGTCCATTAGCAGGCGCATTAACTCAGGTACCGCAACTGCCGGATGGGTGTCATTCAGCTGGAAACAATGTTTATCCGCAAACAGACTGAAATCCGTCCCGTTGAGCCTGACCCAGTCATACAAAATATCCTGCAGACTGGCGGAAGCCAGGAAGTACTGCTGACGCAATCGCAGCTCGCGGCCATTCTCTGTTTCCGCATTGGGATACAGCACCATGGTGATGTTTTCAGCCTCGTTCTTGGCGGCCACCGCATCGGCATAACTGCCGGCATTAAACTCTTCAAGGTCAAACTCATCTGTGGCCGCCGCCGACCAAAGGCGCAGTGTATTGACGATATCGTTCTGGTAACCGGGAATGGGCACATCATAGGGAATCGCGAGCACATCGCGCGTATCAACCCAGTCGACGTGGGTGTTTCCCATTGAATCCTTGATGCGCACAACGCTGCCGCCAAACTTGATCGTGCGGGCTCGTTCAATGCGCTCAATTTCCCATGGGTAACCCTCCCGCAGCCATGAATCGGGCTCTTCTACCTGTCGTCCATTTTCCAAGCGTTGGCGAAACATACCAAACTCATAACGCAGGCCATAACCGGTCACCGGCAGGGCGAGCGTAGCGCAGCTGTCCAAAAAACAGGCCGCCAAACGGCCCAAACCACCGTTGCCCAGCCCGGCATCGTGCTCCTGGCTGTAGATATCCTCCAGTTCAATACCCAACCGCTCCAGTGCTTCGCCAGTCTCTCCGGTCATGCCGAGGCTCAGCAGCGCGTTGCGCAGCAAGCGCCCCATCAGGAACTCCAACGAAAGGTAACAGGCCCGCTTGCCGTGATTGGTTTGAAGTTTGTTGCTGGTCTCAATCCACCTTTCCATCAAACGGTCGCGGGTAGCGTGCACCAGCGCCTGATACAGAAAGTTTTCCTCTCTGCGCACCGTACGCCGACCCAGCATACGACTGTGGTAGTGGATGGTATCCGCCAAAATGGCATCGGCCTGCATACCAAGCGGCGGCAGCTTGATGAGTTCCAGTTGATCGGTGCTTTCGCTATCCGGGTTTTCGTTTTCTGTGCGGACGGTCATGCCCTCGTTCTCCATATTACTCACTGACAGCGTCCTTCATTATCAACATCATAGTGGCTAGCGGCGGCAAATCAATGGTCAGACTGTAAGGCCTCCCATGTGCTTCGACACCCTGCGCGACAATTTCTCCGGAGGACCGCACTCCGCTGCCACCGTACTTTTCATCGTCGGTGTTTATCAATTCAACATAATCTCCGGCTTGCGGTACACCAAGGCGGTAACCGCGTCGGACCAGGGGCGTGAAATTGCTGACACAAATGACAACGGTACCGTCAGTAGCACGCCGTAACCAGCAAAAAACACTATTGTCGGCATCCTGCCAGTCTATCCATTCAAAACCGGCGGCACTGAAATCCAGCTCATGCAGCGCCAGTGTTTCTGAGTAGACCCGATTAAGGTCGCGTACCAGTGTCTGAATACCCTTGTGACGGGGCTGATCCAGCAGGTGCCAGTCCAGCGACCGGTCATGATCCCACTCCCTTTCCTGTGCAAGCTCTGAGCCCATGAACAGCAGTTTTTTGCCCGGGTGTGCGTACATGAAACCGTAGTAGGCCCGTAGATTTGCGAAACGCTGCCAGTCATCACCCGGCATGCGGCCCAACAGTGACCGCTTGCCATGCACCACTTCATCATGCGACAGCGGCAGGACGAAGTTTTCATCAAAGGCGTATACCAACCCGAACGTCATCTTGTCATGGTGATGTTTGCGGTGGACCGGGTCTTCTGCCATGTAGGACAAGGTGTCATTCATCCAGCCCATATTCCACTTGTATGTAAAGCCGAGACCGCCAGCAACGGTGGGTTTTGAAACCCCTGGCCAAGCGGTAGATTCCTCGGCATGGCTGGTAGCGCCAAGGGGATGGATTATTTCATTCAGCTCACGCAAAAAACCCACTGCTTCAAGGTGCTCATTACCGCCATGAACGTTCGGCAACCACTCGCCTTGTTTGCGGGAATAATCCAGATAAAGCATTGAAGCCACGGCATCCACACGCAAGGCATCGATATGGAACTCATTGATCCAGCAAAGCGCGCTGCCCACAAGGTAATTGATAACCTCCCTGCGGCCATAATTAAAAATCAATGTTCCCCAATCGCTATGCTCGCCCTTCCTGGGGTCTGCATGCTCGAATAGCTGGGTGCCGTCAAAGCGCCGCAAACCGTGATCGTCCTTGGGGAAGTGAGCGGGAACCCAGTCCATGATGACGCCAATACCTGCTTGATGAAAACAATCGACCAGAAAACGAAAATCATCGGGGCTGCCAAAACGTTGCGTTGGCGCATACAGACCTACCGGCTGGTAACCCCATGAACCGTCAAACGGATACTCGGTAACCGGCATCAACTCGACATGAGTAAAGTTCATCTCCCCGACATACTTCACCAGCTTTTCGGCCATCTGGCGATATGTGAGATAAGTATTATCAGCGCCGCGCTGCCACGAACCGAGGTGCACCTCGTAAATACTGACGGCCTGGTCCATTTTCGGGGCCGTTGTTTTGGCGCCCATCCACTTGCTATCCCGCCAGTGGTGCCGCGACTTGTACACCACTGAGGCGTTACCCGGCGGGGCTTCGTAAAACTGGCCGACCGGGTCTGACTTCAAAGGCAGTAATTGGCCCTGCTTATCCAGTAACTCAAACTTGTACTGGCTACCCTCCCCGACACCGGGAATAAAGATCTCCCAAAGACCATTGCCGGGGTGTAAACGCATGACATGACAGCGTCCGTCCCAGTCATTGAAACCACCGATCACGCTGACCCGCGAAGCATTGGGTGCCCAAACTGCAAAAAAAGCGCCGTCAACGCCCTGTGACCTTGCCAGGTGCGCACCCAGCTTTCTATAAATCTCCCGGTGCGACCCCTCACCCAGTAGATACAGGTCCAAATCACCCAGCATGGACGGGAACGCGTAGGCGTCCTCAACTTCCTTGCTGTGGCCATCGGCATCGCTGATGCATAGTTGGTAACGACGCTTGTGCGCCGGCATGTCTGCTTCAAATATCCCGGCCGGGTGTACCTTTTGCATCGGCACTAATGTACTGGTGCCCCTCACTCGCAGAGCCACCGACCCCGCTTTTGGTTGCAGCGTACGAACAATGCGCCGGCCGCTTTCACGATGCAGCCCTAGCACGGAAAATGAATCTCCATACCAGCCACCGGCCAGGGCGTTGAGTGTTGCTTTGTTGAGTTGACTAGCCAAGTTGATAAAGACTTTCCAGGTAGGCCTCGGCCGCTGCATCCCAACTGAAACGTTGGGCCGCCGCGTTCGAGCTAATGGTCTGCCATTGCGCCGGGTCGTTCTGCTTGATGGCGATTGCTTCGTGTACCGAACTTACGAAATTAGCGGCTTGCTCTGCGGGGGTGTCGCCGTCAAAAACAAAGCCGGTAACATTATCAATCACAGTGTCTTTTAGACCGCCAACAGCATGCACTACACAAGGCTGCCCCGCCCGCATGGCCAACATCTGGCTAATTCCGCAGGGCTCAAAACTACTGGGCATCAGGAAAAGATCTGCAGATGAGTAAAGTGGATCTGAGAATGATTCGACGTAACCGCGCAAGTACAGGAAATTGTCATGTGACCGGGCTATTTCAGCGAAGCGTTCTTCCAGATACCGCTCACCACTGCCCAGCATGATGAATAGCGAATCCTTTCCCGCTGCCGCGAGTATCGCCTCCAGAGCGGTCTTGTGTGCGCCGGCCGGTTCCAGGAACAAGGGTACTTTCTGGTCTACCACCCGCCCGATGGAAACCAACAAATTATCCGGCCGCTTGCCTTTGTGATGTGCCAACCACTCAGCCGCCGGCAGGGTAGCATTGATAATTTCCGGACGACTGCTAATGAGTTGCAGCAACTCATCCCACTCAGGCACAGGACTGCGGATTTCCGGATACATGCAGCCGTTGAGTATTCCCAGCAACCGCCCCTCGCTATACGCCTTGCGTAGCTCCAACTCCAAGCCCTCACCGCCGCTGAACCCCGTAACCGGATCGTTGGGGCGTTGAATTTCTATAGCGTAACTTGGCGAAACGGTGTTGATGCCATCTGCCATGCGGATTGCGGAAACCATGAAATTGACACAGTTATCGTACCTTGGGTCGCGGAGGCGTTCCTGATAATTCATCAACGCGGGAAACCAGGCGGCCAGTGACGACTCGTCGTCCTGCAATGGCCGTATGCCCTGGTAAGCGAGGTTGTGTATGGTGAAAACAATACGCACGCGCCTAAGCGGTGCTCCCGCCTCGCCAAACTCGCGTAGCGCCGGAATCAACCCCATGTGCCAATCGTTTAAGTGCAGAACATCCGGCGGCGAATCGCTGTCGTTCACCCAGGCGGCGATCACCGCATTAAAAAACGCAAACTTGGCAGCATCAATCGCAAACGGTTTACCAGGCTCATCACTCACGTAGATCTGACCCGGCCCTTTGGGTGACAGTAGCGGGTGTTCGATAACAAAATGCTCAACCGGACTATCCGCCACGGGAACCTTGTATACATCGGCTTTATGCAGGGCACCTGCAAACTCAACCTCTACTGTTCGGCGCAGACTGGCCCCGGGTAGCTTGTGAAACATGCCGTATGAGGGCATCAGCACCCGTACCGCCAAACCCGCCGCACTTAAAGCCTGCGGAAGATCGCGCACGACATCACCCACACCACCGACCTTGCCGCCCGGCAGGGCGCCGCTTTCGGCGGCCACCAACCACACCCGCTTTGTGCTGGCTGCTGTAATCACTTACCTGCCATTACCGCGTGTGGTGCAATTTTTGTTTGAGCATCCCCGGGGTGACCAGGGTGTGACCGCCTTCGGTGACACGAAAACCGCGGGCGCGGTCGGCATCCAGGTCAACACCTATCTCGGTGCCTTCGGGTATGACTGAGCCACGATCAATAATTGCGCCGCGAATGGTGCAATGCTCCATGATTTCACATTCCGGTAAAATCAGAGAGTCCGTAATTTTGGTGTGCGAATGAATTTTACAGTTGTTAAATATCAGCGAACTTTTAATGCTGGCGCCTGAAATAATACAGCCGGCGGACACCATCGAATCTACAGCCTCGCCCCGCTTACCCGGATAGTCAAAAACAAATTTTGCCGGCGGTGACTGGAGTTGATGGGTCAATATAGGCCAGTTGTGGTCATACAGATCAAGTTGCGGCAGCACTGAGGTCAACTCCATATTGGCCTCCCAATAGGCATCCAGTGTGCCGACATCGCGCCAATAAGCCTGCAGCCCTGTTTCCGGGTCACGAAACGGATAGGCATAGACCTGGTAGTGTTTAATAATCGACGGAATGATGTTCTTGCCAAAATCATGATCTGACCCTGGTGTATCGGCATCCTTGATCACTTGCTCATACAGAAAGTCGGTATTGAACACATAGTTGCCCATGGAAGCCAGACAAAAGCCTTCCTTGCCGGGAATGGGCGCCGGGTTCTCCGGCTTTTCGTTGAACTCGATGACACGGCCGTTTTCATCCACCGTCATCACCCCAAATTGGCCGGCAGCTTCTTCCAACGGCACTTCTAAGCAACAGACGGTCATATCTGCCTGCTTTTCCGAGTGGAATGCCAGGAAACCGCCATAATCCATCTTGTAAACATGGTCACCGGCCAGGATCAGCACAAAGCGGGGTTTGTGTGTGCGGATAATATCGATGTTCTGGAAAACCGCGTCAGCGGTACCCAGGTACCAGTCATCATTGACGCGTTGTGAGGCCGGTAAAATTTCGATAAATTCGCGATCGGACGATTGGTGGCCCGTCCAGCCGTGCACCAGATGACGTATTAACGAGTGCGCCTTGTACTGGGTTGCCACGCCAATGCGTCGCACACCGGAATTGATACAGTTGGACAGGGGGAAATCAATGATCCTGAGCTTGCCGCCAAAATAGACCGCCGGCTTGGCGCGCCAATCGGTTAGTTCATATAACCGGGAACCCCGACCACCGGCAAGAATAAGCGCCACGGTATCACGCGTTAGCCGGCTAACATACCGGCCCTGATCAGCAAGGGTTTGACTACTCATTTGAATTCGTCCTTTTACGTTGACATCGTCTCAACAATTAAAGTGTATCGTGAAACTCTCAGGCGCGGGATGCTTCCTGTACCAAATTGGCAACTGATTCACAAAACGCCGGTGAAAGCTGTTCTTCAAGCATACGCCAACGCCAGTTATTCCACGTGGTGCCCGGCGTATTAAGACGCGCCTCCGACCCCAGACCAAGAAAATCCTGCATGGGCACAACCGCAAGCCGTGCGTTGCTGCGGAACGCAAGCCGAATCATATCAGTGTGAATCGTTACCTCTGACCCGCCGGATGCCCGCAACGCACTCTGCCGGGTTGCAAAAATCTCCTGCGCCGACCGGATATCCTGGTCGCTGCCATTGCACCAACCCACCGTCGTGTCGTTGTCATGGGTGCCGGTATAACAAACACAGTTTTCAACCATGTCATCAAAGTTAAAGGCCGGGTCACCAACCAGAAACTGCAGCACCTTCATACCAGGAAGTTGGTGGCGCTCGCGCAGTCTGTCAACCTCCGGCGTTATGATGCCCAGGTCTTCTGCCACGATGGGTAAACTGCCCAGTGCTGTTTTCATGGCATCAAACAGGCCATCACCAGGGCCGCTTAACCACTCGCCCTCGCGCGCGGTCTCCGCACCAAAACGAACCGCCCAGAACGACTCAAAACCACGAAAATGGTCCACCCTCACCAGGTCTGTCTGGCGCGCTGCATAGCGCATGCGTTGTATCCACCAGCGATAACCATCGGACTCATGAAACTGCCAGTCGTACAACGGATTACCCCAGAGCTGGCCATCCGCGCTGAAATAATCAGGGGGAACGCCGGCCACATGAGATGGCGTGCCATTCCTGTCGACCAACAGCATCTCGGGGTGGGCCCACGCATCGGCGCTATCGAGGGCGATATAAATTGGCATATCGCCGAACAAAAGCACGCCGTTCTGATTGGCATAGCGCTTCAGCGTCTGCCATTGCCGGTCAAAAAGAAACTGGATAATTTTGATGTGCTCGATTGCGTCGCGATTGCTGTCGCGAAGTTTTTGCATGGCTGCGGGTTCGCGGCGCGCAAAAGGGCTTTCCCATTCCGGCCAGGGTCGCTCACCGTGCCGGGTTTTCAGAATACGGTAGTCCGCGTAGTCCGCTAACCAATGGCTGTCATGCAAGCGCAGAAACGCCTCAAAAGCTGTTTTCAGTTCTGTACTGGCCTTTGCTGAAAACCTGCTGGCAGCTTGCGCCAACAAGCCGGTTTTGAGCGGAATCAGCTTTCCATAGTCGACGCTTGCGTGGGGCAGGTCTCGCAACACCCCTGCTTCATCAGCCGTCAGCAACCCCTCACGAATCAGGGGCTCGATGCCGATCAGCATTTCATTACCCGCAAACGCGGACAAAGGCTGGTAAGGGGAGTCGCCATAGGCGGTCGGACCAACCGGTAAAAACTGCCAGACAGCAATTTTCATGCGGGTTAGTTTATCGACAAACGCCACTGCGCTGTCGCCAATGTCGCCAATACCGTAAGGCCCGGCAAGCGATGCAATATGCAACAGTACGCCAGCCTTTTTGACTGGGGGCAAAGGGGTGCTACCCATGTTTGGTTGTTTCTCTGTGAGTTCAGCGGTCATACGCGCCAGTTTAACAATACCCGGGCACGCGCCCACCATACTATCGTGCGCAAATTGCGGCAGTGAAAGCCCGGGTACCGCGCTCAGGCAGCCTGCCTTCTCAGTCGGAACCACAACACCAACGCCAGCAGCAAAAACAACAGCTGGCCGTAAACAAAATGCACCCACCGGGCATGCAGCAATGGCACTGCGAAGCTGGCCACGCCCGCGTTGGTGATCATTTGCAAAAAACCCTGCATTGATGCCGCCGTGCCACGGTGGGTTGGCAAACAATCCATTGCCAAAACCGTGATGGCCGGCATCATCAGCGCAAGGCCGATCACGTAAAGCACTAAAGGGCCAACGACGGCAAAGATACCGACACTCGCCAGGTTAACATCGAGCAAATTAAACAGCGCGGCCACGATCATCACGCCAAAACCCACAGTGATGGTTCGGTGGGCCGGCCACCGATGGGCCAAACGGCTCGAAATGGCAGCCCCTAGCATCAAGCCCACTACCATTGGAATGAACAGCCATCCAAAATCATTGCCGCTCAGACCCAGGAAGTCGTAAATCACCGTTGGCGCACCGGCGATATATAAAAACAAACCGGCAAACGCAAACGCCAAACTGAATATCAGGGCGGGGAATCGCTTATGCGTTAATGCTGTTAAGTAGACTCGTATCACCGCCCCCGGGTGAATCGACTGTCGGTGCTCATCGACCAGCGTTTCCCTGATGAAGAACCCCATCAGAACAAGCATGCTTCCATAGATGCTGAGGAACCAGAAAACACTTCGCCAACCGTAATGGTTGTGCAGCCAGCTACCCAGCACCGGCGCAATCGCGGGGGCCAGCGCAAATAGCAGAGTCACCTGCGACATGGCCCGGTGCGCGGATTCAGCATCATGGGCATCACGAATCATGGCACGTCCGGCAATAAATCCGCCACTGGCTGCCAGGCCTTGCGCGATGCGCAACAGCAGAAACGTTTCTATGTTGTTGGCGAGCGCGCAACCGATCGAGCCCAGGGTATAGAGCGCCATGCTGACAACGATAACCAAGCGACGACCATAGCGGTCAGCCACCGGCCCCCAGAACAAAGTTGAAAACGCAAAAGCCAGCAGGTAGAAGCCCAGGCTTTGCGAAAGAATGGCGCGACTAACACCGAACTCCAATTCAATATCGGGAAATGAAGGCAAATAGGCATCAATGGAAAATGGCCCCAGCATGGATAACAGGGCCGCTATGAGGGTCAGATGACGGGTGTCCGGCCGGGCAAGACCAATACCCTTGATGGTCACCTTGCGCCGGCTATTTCTTTAAGCGAATCAACAACCCCGGCCGGCCGCATGATAGTGCGCGAACCGGGGGCATGTTTCCGCTCAGCCCTCTGCAACAACAGGCTTTTCGACCAGCGTATCCCTGTCGCGCATCATCAGCCAACGTACCAGCGCGGGCAGAATAATGATGGCCGCAACCATGTTCGCGAGGAAGATAAAGGACAACAAGATACCCATGTCAGCCTGAAACTGAAGATCCGAAAAGGCCCAGGTGCCGACGCCGGCAGCCAGCGTGAAGCCGGTGAAAATGACTGCTCTACCGGTCAGGCGCAGCGTCCGGTAATACGCTTCACGTAAATCGAAACCTTCCTTGAGGTGGATATCAAGCCGGTTATAAATATAGATACCATAATCAACACCGATACCGACACCCAACGCCACCACCGGCAGCGTATTGACCTTGAGCCCAATACCGTACGCGGCCATCAACGCCTCGGCCAGAGTGGAAACCAGCACCAGCGGCAATACAATACACAAGGTGCCCAGCAACGTGCGGTATGTCACCAGGCAAAGAATAATGATGGAACCGAAGACGAGCAGAAGCATGGGTTTCTCTGCCGCGGCAATATCTTCATTGGTTGCCGCCATCACACCGACATTGCCGGTGGCCAGACGGAACCGCAAACTCTCGGCCGATATATCGTCATCGTCGGCCATTCCTTCCAGGACTTTATTTTCCAGCTCAAAGTTAAGCTCACCGATGTTTAGCTCATCGCGCAGTTCCTTAACCCGCTTGACGATACGGGCAATGGTTTCTGCCCGGTGGTCGGTGGTAAACACCATGATAGGCATGGCGCTGCAGTCTGAATTAAGCAAGCCAGTGTCGGTGTCTATACTGCTCAAAGCCTGACGCAGCACGTAACGGTCTCTGGGCAGTATGCGCCACTTGATATTGCCCTCATTCCA
>UPTN01001510.1_pt1 | contig 10237 bp, 8 predicted proteins | sample 2160111 | NCBI WGS metagenome assembly UPTN01 (sample SAMN06265058, study PRJEB28932) | marine metagenome | isolation source: Columbia River Estuary | place: USA:Columbia River Estuary, USA | collected 2014-05-05 | reverse complement strand
GACAACAAGGCAAAGGGCAACAAGGCAGTGAGTCAGAAGCTGGTGCCGGGCAACAAGCACAGGCAGGCAGTGAGTCAGAAGCCAGTGCCGGGCAACAGGCACAGGCAGGCAGTGAGTCAGAAGCCAGTGCCGGACAACAAGCACAGGCAGGCAGCGAGTCAGAAGCCAGTGCCGGACAACAGGCACAGGCAGGCAGTGAGTCAGAAACGGGTGCCGGGCAACAGGCAACCGACGGCAATGGGTCTGAGGCTGATGATGGACAGCAAGGCGCTGAGAAACCACCGTCTACTAACCCCACCGCCCCTGCTGACAACCCACAGGAAGCAACCGCTGAGCCCGAAGACGACAGCCCGGTCGGTGTCTCACAAAATGCCCTTCAATACCTGGCTGGCCAGGGTGAAAACGATAACAGCGACCCTGATCAAACGGCCCCCGCTGCGGTTCGCGGCACGCTTTCAATTAACGACCTGCTGAACGCCCAGGGCGTTGGCAATTCGCCAGGCGGCAATGCGCCGAACAACAGTGCGGGCGACGCGCAAGGTGCTGACGAAGACAAGGACAACCGCGATGATGAAGGAAAGGACCAGAATGACCAGTAGCGTCTATAAGATTTTAACCGCGGACCAATGGTCGGCATTTCAGGCCGAGGGCCGCTTTGCCGGCTCAGAAGACGATTTGCGGGATGGCTTCATACACCTGTCAACCCAGGCACAGGTCGACGGCGTTATTCAAAGGTATTTCTCCGCTGTAAAACCTTTGTACGTAGCCGAGTTTTCCAACCCTGTGTTTATCGATCAACTGCAGTGGGACGCGGCCACATCAGGTGAACTGTACCCGCACCTGTACAACGCCAGCTTGCTGCTGGGTGATGTTGCCGGGGTGGTTGAGCGATAAAGCCCCACCACTCCCGCGCAAAAAAAACGGTGGCAGCCCTTTTGGCTAACCACCGTTTTTTATGCCAAGCCGCCCGCTAGCGCGGGCCGGGCATCAAACTCTGTTATTTAACAACTTGCAGCAGATCTTTCAATGCGTAAACGGTTGCTTCAACACCTAAACGTACCGACTCTTCACCCTCAACCTTAAACAACGGCGAATGGTGAGACGGCACCGCTACGCCACCTTCTTTTTCGATATCAATATCAGACTGCAGCGTTCCGCCAACAGCGAAATAGGTGCTGGGAATATAGGGGTCGGTGGTAAAGAACGGAAAATCTTCAGCGCCCATGCCTTTGCGTTTTGTGTCGAAGAAAATATCTTCACCCAACGCGCCGCTCCACACCTTTCTGAGACGTTGGGTCAGTTGCGTATCGTTGATGGCGGGCGGTACTGTTTCATTCGACACGATCACCTCTGGCAGTAAATCATCCGGCAACCCGGCAACCCGGCCCATGTTTTCTGCCACGCGTTTGATACCGTCCAACAAAATCTGGCGGCTCTCAAAATTATCGTTGCGAACGGTTAGCTGCAAATGGGCTTTGTCAGAAATGATGTTGTGCTTGGTGCCCGCGTGAAAAGAGCCCACGGTAATGACACCCGCTTCTCTGGGGGGCAGATCTCTGCTAACCACTGTCTGCAAAGCCAGCACAATCTGTGAACCAAGCACGACCGGGTCTACACCACGGTGCGGGCTGGCGCCGTGCGCGCCAATACCATGCACGATAATATCAACGGAGTCCGCGCCCGACATTGGCGAACCAACCACCGCGACCAGTTTTCCGGTAGGCACACCAGCGGAAACGTGAAAAGCCAGCGCGTAATCAGGTCGACCAAACTTCTCCCAAATACCGTCCTCCATCATCATTTTTGCGCCGCCGACCTTTTCTTCAGCAGGCTGACCGATAAGCATCAGGGTTCCGGACCATGTGTCCCTGGTATTGGCCATCACACGCGCTGTACCCACCAGGCTGGTGATATGTACATCGTGACCACAGGCGTGCATGACAGGCACTTCATTGCCGTCCCAGTCGACCTGGGTTGCCTCGGATGCGTAAGACAGGCCGGATTTTTCCGGCACGGGCAAGCCGTCCATGTCTGCCCGCATCATGACCAACGGCCCCGGGCCATTTTTCAATATGGCGACAACACCGGTACCACCGACACCTTCGGTGACCTCAAAGCCGGCTGTACGCAACTCCTGCGCCAGACGTGCCGCAGTTTTGGTTTCCAGCAAGGAGAGCTCGGGGTTGCGGTGAAAGTGCACATACAATTCACCCAGATGTTGGTCGTAGTCCTTCTTAACCGAGTCGGACAGGTCCGTGGCGGCCACCGGTTGGGTTAAAAAAGCAACGCACAATACCGCGAGCGGTATCAGTTTTTTTGAAAGCGAACGCATGGCCTTTACCTCATGTTGTTTTTATAAGTAGCACGGAGACTAGCAGAACGATAAAACCGCTGAAAGGACAAAGTTATTATCAACAGGTTAATTCCGCTAGAACGTTGTGTGAACCTGTGTTTGGCTTGTCCGTCGAAGTCGGTTAACCAGCTCTGGCCGCGACTCCTGAAATTTGTCAAAACACACCACATAAAGTCATTTTTGTTGCCTATACTTAACGTATCAAGCCGAGAATTTCGGACTTGATATGTACGTTTACAAAACGTGCCTCGCGACTTCTGCCGTCCTTGACGGTTTCATTCAATGTTTAAAGGAGGAAGCCATGGCTATTGCAAGAACATTGAAATCCTATCTTGAAGACAATCACGTCAAATATGACGTCATTCATCACTCGCATTCTTCGACCTCGCTGGAAGCGGCACATTCTGCCAATATTCCGGATCACCAGTTGGCCAAAGCCGTTGTGCTGGAAGACGACCGCGGCTTTGTGGTCAGCGTGTTGCCGTCAACCAACCGCCTGGATATGGACTGGGTCAGTGAAAGTGCCGGCCGCGACCTGGAACTTGCTGACGAAGATGAACTGGAAGCCCTTTTTAAAGACTGTGAAACCGGCGCCATTCCAGCGCTTGCCGATGCCTATGGGCTGGATGTGATCTGGGATGAACAACTGACCAATGCCGCCGAAATTTATATCGAAGCGGGCGACCATGAAAATCTGATCCATATCCATGGCGATGATTTTTGTAAGCTCATGAAAGATATGCCGCACAACATTATCAGTGCAAACAGAAATTACGCGAGGATGATGGCTAGCTGAAACTTATGTGCCCTGAGAGGCAATTAACCTGTAGGGACTAGACTGAATAAACTTCAGTTATTGGGAGTGCTTTGGGAGACTATAACGCTCTTCATAATTTCTTCGGTCAGCTTACCCGCCTTTTCATCGAATTTTTCAGTTCGGTTATAGATATACTCTGCCGCGTCAAATTCGCGATCAAATTCGTTCGTATCAACCTCTTCGTCAAACATCCGCTGATAAGCATCCAGTTTGCCGCCAACCGACACGATGGCTTCATCGGTCAAGCGTTCAAGTTCTTCGTCAAACAACTCGAACTCCATGACATTTCTGATGCGTATCGTTTGCGTGCGGTAGTTCTCAAGATATAACGCCAGGTCTTGTCCATCCGCGGCTTGTCCATCCGCCAGACGCGAATAGCCGATGGAATCAGCGATGGCATTGCGGATGATAATGGCGTCCTCGGTGATGGCGTTCATATCCACATTGCTGACCAACACCGGATGTCCGCTATTAATAGCGGCCAGGCTGGATTGGATCTCTTCATGCGAATCCTGCGCAAAACGCAATAAAAAAGCAGCACCCGACAACATGGATTCCTGGTCGACAATACGCAGCAACGGGGTTTTGTAATCGTCCGGTTTGAAAGTGGCAGCGCCCGTCTTTTCGGTGCTGTCAGCCGGTGTCAACGCGTCCAGCAAGGCCGCGTCGGCCCCGCCTGAAATCAGCAGTATCAGGCTTAGCTGGCGATATTGTTCGGCGGGCGGCAAATTGCGAATCTCTTCCAAATTGCTGGCGTGGCTGTTGCCAGCGATTGCGAGCAGCATGATGCTGGCCAACAGCCAGGTTTGAACCCACCTGCTCATGGTGTCAGAAGTCCTGCGCTGCTTGCACCGGCAGTGAAGCGTGGGCTTTTCAAGTCGGCAGCTTTGCCTTTGCCGATATCGGCGCCCGACCTGAACAAGCGTAATTTTGGTGCCACGCCAGCGTTTTCAATGCGTACAACACCATCGGGCAAGCCAGCTTTGAACCCGCCCTCGTAATAGGTCGCGCCAAGCTGTCCATCGCGGTGAATGATCATGGCACCGGTGCCCGAAGCCATGCCGTGAAGGGCATCACCAATAAACTCGACGCTTTCGCCGCGCGCGTTCATGACCAATCCATAACCCTTGCCGGTTGCCGCACCGTCGTTACAAGCGCCAAACCAGCGCCCCTGCGAGCCGATACCGGGTTGCGAGAATGAACATTGCCGCTCAGCGCCTACCTGCATAGACCGGACACGTGACTGATAAAGGCTGAGGGTTTTGTTTCTGAACTCCGCAAAACCACGCGCGGTAATCACCTCTTTTGATTCCAGCCACTCCATCTGCACCGACATTTGCCGATCAAACGCGGGTGCCATACGGGCCAGAAAATAGCGGTTCACTTCTTTCGATTCGGTGCGGGTTTCAAGGGTCTTGTGCAAGGCCCAGCCGGAACCCGCCAGTGCCGCACCTGAAGCCGCTGAGACGGCAGCGGTGCTGGCGGCGGTTGAGGCGACCGCGCCATAGACAGAACCGGCCAGCGCGACCACGGCCACAGCGGTGGTCATGTTTTGCTTGCGGGCCAGGTGACGGCGGTCTTCGAGCATATTGTATTCGGCGGCGATAATTTTACGCATCTTGGAGCCGTAGTTGCCGCCGTAGGTGCCCTCAAAGATGCTGTCTGATTGAGCCGCCAGAAACTCACGTTCGGCACCCACCAGCGCTTCGGCCAGTTGCAGGCGCGCCCTGACGCTTTCGTCGTCCGACTGCATGAAAAACACCCGGGCAAGTTCAGGGTCAAAGCGCTCAATGGCCCTTTGCCGGGCGAAGAACGTGGCTTTTTCATGGTTCAGTGAATTGAGCACATCAACAATTCGCGTGCTTGCGCCCTTAACAAACCCCTGTACAAAGGGATCAACTGAATGATTTTCAGGCAAGGTAGAGATCAGCTGGCCATTCATCTGGATTTTTTCCACTGAATACTGCTCTATCGCCGCCAAGCTCTGACTGGCATCACCATTTCTTTTAAGCGGCAAGGCCAGGTTACGCTCGTCACGCTCTCGCAAGTAAGCCACAAAGCCCAGCGATGAAGACGGTTCTTGTAACTGACCATCAAGCCGCGACTGGAGACTGCCCTGGGTCTGATCGCGAACCTGGCGCCAGGCCGAGTCGACCAGCGGCGGGCTGGAAATTAGCAGACCACCCAGTGCTGGCTGCACCCAGCGACTGCTTTTGATGACAATCATCGGGGTGACCAGGTCGCCAAAGGTCACCGGCGCCGAATTCATCAGTTCAGCTACATCGGGAAACGAATAGACGTTGAAGTCGATGGTCAGGACCGCTGGAATCTGCTCGGTCGCGAGAATGGGGCGGCTGTGCAGGTTGCGCTCTTTGTCCCAGTCGATGATATGCGGCGACAGCAGCACCGAATTGGCAGGGAGAACACGCTTTAATTCGTTATACAGCGACATCGCGTAATAACTGGATTTTTCGATAACCGATTGCGCGACCCGTGACGTTTGCCGGTCGCCATACACACCGTAAGGCACTTCACCGCCAATGGCATTGATGGCAAAGGAGCTGACGTACAGGTTTTCTGCCTGGGCATGAATCATGGCCGGATAACGTATAACGACCATGGCCGAGGCGGCCGAGGATTTCTGGCTGGACACCTTGCCCGGTTCGAGACTGGAATAGATTGAAGTGTTTTTGCCTTTAGCGGTACCGGCACAACCGCTGATGATCCCACTGACGATGACCAGGCCAACCAATGCCAGTGTCTTCGCTCTGTTTGCAAAAGTATTGTTCAATACGTTTTCCATCGAAATAGCGGGGGCATCTGGAACGCCCTGTCACGCTGGGGTTCCATTTTATGAATTGGAGGCCAGGGTCGGAATCGAACCGGCGTAGACGGCTTTGCAGGCCGCAGCATAACCACTCTGCCACCTGGCCTCGGGGAAGAGTTCCTGAGCAAATGCCCGGAAGCGCGATATTCTACTATCCGTTGAGTCACAATGCTATGAGTAAGCGCACGAAAATTTGCATTGATTTATTTCAGGCAATAAAAAACCCGGCGGTGGATGACTCCACGCCGGGTTTCGTAATTTGGAGCGGGAAACGAGACTCGAACTCGCGACCCCAACCTTGGCAAGGTTGTGCTCTACCAACTGAGCTATTCCCGCTTTGAGGTGGCGTATTTTAAGCATATGAACGGTTGTGTCAATGTTAATTTGCACTAACCCCTTTCGCACCAGGTCGGTGGGTGGCACAATACCGCCACTTTAACAAGGCATGGAACTCATGGCAAAAGAAGATGTAATCGAAATGGAAGGCAAAGTGCTGGAAACATTACCCAACACATTGTTCAAAGTTGAACTTGAAAATGGTCACGTTGTTACCGCCCATATCTCGGGTCGTATGCGTAAGCACTATATCCGCATCCTGACCGGTGACGGCGTCAAAGTTGAACTGACTCCTTATGATCTTTCCAAAGGTCGCATTACCTACCGTATGAAATAAAGTCTGCACGGGAGCGCTAACTCCCGCTTGATGCCGGCAAAGCTTTCTGCGGTTCCTGTTTCGCTGTGGTGCGAATAAGCAGTTGTTCACCTTTCTTCTTCGACATCAACACATCCACCTCACCGCCTTCTGACAACGCGCCAAATAGCAGGTCGTCCGCCAGTGGGCGTTTTATTTTGCTCTGAATAACGCGTTTCATCGGACGCGCGCCCATTTCCGGATCAAAGCCCTGCTCTGCCAGCCATTCCCGCGCATCGGCGCTCACCGTAATGCTCACGTCCTTCAATGCCAGTTGCGCTTCAAGCTCAAGGATAAATTTATCTACGATCATCAGCACAATGCCAAAATCGAGCGGCTTGAACTGAATGACGGCATCCAGTCTGTTACGAAACTCCGGTGTAAAGGTGCGGCGGATGGCTTCGGTGGAATCGGGTACATGGTCCTGGTCGGTAAAGCCGATGGAGCGACGCGAACTGTGCTGCGCGCCGGCGTTGGTGGTCATGACCAGAATCACGTTGCGGAAATCTGCCTCGCGGCCGTTGGTGTCGGTCAGCTTGCCGTGATCCATGATCTGCAAAAGAATGTTGTACACATCGGGGTGGGCTTTTTCAATTTCGTCCAGCAGCAGCACCGCGTGCGGGTTGCGGGTGACCGCTTCCGTCAACAAACCGCCCTGGTCGAACCCAACGTATCCCGGCGGCGCGCCAACCAGCCGTGACACCGAATGCGCTTCCATGTACTCGGACATATCGAAACGGATCAGCTCAATACCCATCACCATGGCCAACTGCCGGGTAATTTCGGTTTTACCAACACCGGTCGGACCCGCGAACAGGAACGAGCCAATGGGTTTTTCTTCATCACCGAGGCCCGAGCGGGACATTTTGATCGCCGCGGCCAGTGAGTCAATGGATTCATCCTGACCAAAGACGGTCAGCTTCAGGTCGCGCTCCAGCGTGCGCAAAGCATCGCGGTCGGAACGTGAAACCTGTTTGGGCGGTATGCGCGCCATGTGGGCAATGACGCTTTCGATATCGTGCTCGTCCAGTATTTCCTTGCGTTCGGCAACCGGCAAAATACGCTGCCGCGCGCCCGCTTCATCAATGACATCGATCGCCTTGTCGGGCAAATGGCGGTCGTTAATATGACGTCCGGCCAACTCTGCCGCGGCACATAAAGCCTCATCGGTGTATGTCACCTGGTGGTGTTCTTCAAAACGTGATTTGAGGCCGCGCAGAATTTCAATGGTTTCAGCAATGGTGGGCTCAACGATATCGATCTTCTGAAAACGCCGCGCCAGTGCCCGGTCTTTCTCAAACACGCCGCGAAACTCCTGATAGGTGGTTGAGCCGATACAGCGCAACTCACCCGAAGCCAACATGGGCTTGATCAGGTTGGAGGCATCCATGACGCCGCCGGAGGCAGCGCCCGCGCCGATAATGGTGTGTATCTCGTCAATGAACAGCACCGAACCATCCACTTTTTGCAGTTCGGACAATACCGCCTTGAGGCGTTTTTCAAAGTCGCCGCGGTACTTGGTGCCGGCCAGCAAAGCGCCCAAATCCAGCGAGAAAATGGTCGCGTCAGCCAACACTTCGGGCACTTGGCCCTCAATAATTCTTAGCGCCAGACCTTCGGCCATGGCGGTTTTACCAACGCCGGCCTCACCAACAAAAAGTGGATTGTTTTTACGTCTGCGGCATAACACCTGAATGGTGCGTTCCACTTCATGGTCACGCCCGATCAACGGGTCAATACGGCCCTCTGCCGCGCGTTCATTCAGGTTTGTGGTAAAACGATCCAGTGCACTGCCACCGCTCTCAGCGCTGCCATCAGCTTCGTCTTCGACGGCTTCATCACCCTCGCCTTCCGGCTCAATGGCCGAAATACCATGCGACAGGTATTCGACTACCTGCAGACGGGTCACTTCAAATTTGTTCAACAGATAAATGGCGTAGGAATCTTTTTCGCTGAAAATAGCGACCAGTGCGTTGGCGCCCACCACTTCATTTTTGCCTGCCGACTGAACGTGATACAGCGCCCTTTGCAGTACGCGCTGAAAACCGATGGTCGGCTGGGTGTCACGGTTGTCCTCTTCAGCAAGAATCGGCACGGTGTCGCGCAGTGCTTTGCGTAACTCAGCCTCAAGGCCCGCGATATCGGCACCGCACGCGGTGAGGATCGATAACGCCGAGGTGTTGTCCAGCAGCGCGAGCAACAGGTGCTCGACAGTCAGAAACTCGTGACGCGCGCTTCTTGCTTCCTGGTAGGCCTGGCTGATGGTGACTTCTAACTCTTTACTGAACATCTAAATTCCCGTGGTTCGCTTATTGGGTCTGACCGGGATCGGCCTGCGTGGTTCAGTAACGATACTCAAGCTTTCTCCAGCGCGCACTTGAGCGGATGCTCATTCTGACGTGCGTACTCGTTAACCTGGGCGACCTTGGTCTCGGCAATTTCAAAGGTGAAAACACCGCATATACCTTTGCCCTTCGTGTGAACGTGCAACATGATCTGCGTCGCCTGATCGTGATTGAGGGTAAAGAATGTCTGGATGACATCCACCACAAAATCCATCGGCGTAAAATCGTCGTTTAATAACACCACCTTATACATCGGCGGCGGTTTGACTTCGGGTCGCGCCTCTTCCAGCGCAATGCCGCGGTCGTGTTGTGATTCCATTTCGTTACTCATACCGACTATTCTAGTACATCTGTGTGTAGATGTTAGTATGAAAAAGAAGCAATTGACGTTCAATATTTTGACCCCATCTATGTGAGATGACTAAAGCCAGTGAAAAAATAATGGTAGCGATGTCGGGCGGCGTGGATTCCGCCGTTTCCGCGTTACTTTTACAACAGCAGGGCCGCAATATTGACGGCATGTTCATGAAAAACTGGGAAGAGGACGACCGCTTTGGCGAGTGCACCGCGGCCGTCGATGTAGCCGATGCCCGGGCCGTTGCCGAAATGATGGGGATTGTTCTGCATACCCGCAATTTTGCCGATGAATACTGGGAGAACGTGTTTGAAGAGTTTCTCAGTGAATACCGTGCCGGGCGCACCCCCAACCCCGATATTCTGTGCAACCGCGAAATCAAATTTAAAACGTTTCTCGAACACGCCGAAGACATTGGTGCTGACAAGATTGCCACCGGGCATTATGTGCGCAGCGACTGTAAAGACGGCAAACACCGTTTGTTGCGCGGCGTCGATCACAACAAGGACCAGAGCTACTTTTTGTACGCAGTGGGCCATGAACAACTGGCCAAAACACTGTTCCCGGTGGGCGAACTGGATAAAGCCAGTGTGCGTGAAATGGCTGAAAAGGCCGGACTCAATGTTTTCGACAAAAAGGACAGCACCGGTATCTGTTTTATCGGCGAGCGCAACTTTACCGAGTTTTTGAGTGAATACCTGACAGCGCAGCCCGGTGACATTAAAACCACCGAGGGGCGTGTTATCGGGCAGCACCAGGGCTTGATGTTCCATACGCTGGGCCAACGCCAGGGATTAGGGATCGGCGGCGTCAAAGGCTACCCGGAAGCACCCTGGTATGTACTGCACA
>UPTN01001507.1_pt1 | contig 10242 bp, 10 predicted proteins | sample 2160111 | NCBI WGS metagenome assembly UPTN01 (sample SAMN06265058, study PRJEB28932) | marine metagenome | isolation source: Columbia River Estuary | place: USA:Columbia River Estuary, USA | collected 2014-05-05 | reverse complement strand
TCATCTAACTTAACGATTTTAGGGTTTATTCTGTTCTTTGCAGGACTATCATTTAAAATATCATTAGTTCCATTTCATTTTTGGACTGCAGACGTTTACGAAGGGGCACCGATTAGTGTTGCATCCTATTTGTCAGTAATTTCCAAAGGAGCAGCTGTATTTATTCTAATGATCTTGTTATTTACAGTTCTTAAACCACTAATGCATGTTTGGGAAAATATAATATATGTTATCGCAATTGCGACTATGTTTATTGGTAATTTATTTGCTCTTAGACAACAAAATATGAAACGGTTTTTAGCTTTTTCTTCCATCGCTCAAGCTGGTTTTATATTATTAGGTTTCATTACTGGGAACCAATTAGGAACTACTACCATCGTTTACTTTGTAATGATCTATATATTTTCCAATCTGGCAGCCTTTGGCGTTGTACAGGCGATTTCATTACAAACCGGAAAGGAAAACATGAACGATTATAATGGTTTATATCGAACCAATCCTAACTTAAGCCTAATAATGATGTTGGCCTTATTTTCTTTAGCTGGAATTCCGCCTGTTGCAGGATTCTTTGGTAAAATTTTCTTATTTACTGCAGCGGCAAGTAAGGGTTATTACTTTCTTGTATTTTTAGCAGTTGTGAACGTCACCATTTCATTATACTATTATTTGCTGGTTATAAGGGCTATGTTCTTAAGAAAAAGTGAAAACGCTATTCCATTCTTTAAGAATAAAATTTATATGCGTTTGGGCTTAATAATTACCGTAATAGGTATATTGGTTATTGGATTATATAGTCCGCTATATGAATACATATATGAATTAAGTAGTATTTTTAATTAATTGGTCATGGCATTAGCAGGAAAACATTTATTTGGTAGTATAGGAGAAACAAGGGTCACTTTTATCGAAAAAAAAATTGAGGAAAATCGTAAAGATTTTTTAGAAAAATTACTTAAACATAATGGTTTTGAAGTGATAATCGAAGAAGAAAAAAGAAAAACTGAGGAGGAACCCCAGTTATATACAGTTGCTGTTACTGACATGGTTTTTAACCCTACTATTTGGGTTTATGAACGTAAATTAAAAACCTTTGATGGTCGAAAGGTAACCGCTGATTATTGGAACCAACGTACCGAAGATACCAATCCTCAATACTGGAAAAATTCTTAAACATCAATTTATTAATTGATTCATTATATATATCGGTATATTTATCAGTACTATAACTAGTGAATTCAGAAGCAAAGAAAAACCCCTCTAAAATTAATTAGAAGGGTTTATAATTTTTCAGATTAATATTAAATCCTTAAATAATTTAATACCAAAAGTTTACTGTCTTGTAAAAACAGTGTCTCCATCCTCATCAGAAATGGTTAGCTTATCTCCTGAAATAGAATATGTCACTGTTTCAGCCATTCCACCTATAGTAAGTGTCAATTGGTTTCCATCGGTACTCCATGTAAAATTTTCAGTTTGAGTTTCCGAGGCCCCGTCAAAAGTAATAACAGAAACAATTTTACCCGAATAGTCTGCTTTAAAAGTAGCGGTTACGTCAAAACTAATACCCGCGTCCGATTCTGTCACATTCCAAGATCCAACCAAATCACTAATGCCAACCTTATCATCATCTGACGAACAAGATGCAAATGAGATCAATACAAAAGCCAATAATAAATTTTTAATTTTTAGCATAGTTAATTTTTAGAGGTATAATTAATTTTATACCCACGCTTAAACGCTTAAGTCGTACTTATATTGTTGTAACTTAATTTATTTTGGTCAACTATTTTTTATCACATGAAGTTAGGGCTTTTACTCCTGCCATAAACTCCTCAAAATCTACCCCTTGCAGATCCACTGTTTCTGTGATACCCAAAGTTGTAACATCTATAGTTCCATCTGCATTATCGCAATATTTTATTGGTAATGGCACTGTAAGATTGGCCGAACAATCATAACAATTAGCATTTTTAAGATTATCATCATCTGATGAGCAAGCTATAAATGAAATCATTCCTATACTAAGTAATACTATTTTAATTTTTTTCATAATCATTAGGTTGAAAATATTTTTCGGTTACAAATAATGTAAGAATTAAAACAACTTTTAGGTTGTTTTATTGTGCTTCATTCCTATTTGATTTAGAAATTTTATAATGAATAAGTCCATTATAACCCAATATTCGCTGAGAGTATTTATATAAAAGGGAAATGACGGGGAGGTAAAATATTTATAAATAAAACTAAAATCACTTATAAAAAACGGAAGAAGCTATTCCAAGAATTATTATTTTAATTCTTTTCCTAAGTAAACTAAGAAAGATCCTTTTACTATTTCAACCTCCTTACTATTTGCGGGTATTATATTTAAATTACCTGTTTTATCCTTAATAAATAATGGAACTATATCTTTATCTTTAATAGTTAGGTCAATAAGTGTCTCGAAATGCACTTTTGAATCCAACTTGATTTCATTAATTTTAGCAAATTTTCTTGTCACTTCCGTAAGTTTTACAAAATCATCTGTATGGGAAAACAACCCTTCTTTAGGATTATTGTTTGCATCATTCATTTCTTCAGGGGTTATCAATCTATAACTACCATTTTCTCCAAACTGCCTTTTAAATTTATCAATAGCATATTGGTTAATGGCCGTGTTTCCGGTCAAGGACAATAAATAACCGACGTCGCTTAATTCAAGGTTATCCATAAGGTCTTCCGCAAATATATCTTCCTTTATAGCTTCCAGACCCATTTCATTTGCTTTACGAACATTGGTCGGATTAGAGTCCACTAAGACAACATGTCTGTTGTTTTTGTCTAAATAATGAGCTATTAGCCTCGATAATTTACCGGCTCCAATTATTAATATCCCTTCAGATTTTGATAAAAATACACCCAATATTTTAGCCATTAATCTCGCGGTAGTGGCATTTAAGAGTACCGTACCTAGAACAATCATAAATACCAGAGGAGTAATAAGCTCCGCTCCTTCTTCACCAATATTGACCAATTTTAATCCGAACAGAGAAGCTATTCCAGCTGCAACAATACCCCTTGGTCCCACCCAACAAATAAATAGTTTCTCATTAATCTTTAGTGATGATTTAATCGTGCTTAAAAACACGCCTAAAGGCCTGACAACAAAAACTACTATTGCAAATAATAATGCCGTCTTCCAATTATAAATTGCCAATAAGTCTTCTATATTAATATTTGCCGATAGTAAAATGAATAAAATTGAGATCAAAAGAACACTTAACGATTCTTTGAAATACAATAGTTCTTTCAGGTTAGGCAAATTAATATTGCCTAAAACCATTCCCATCACAACTACGGCCAACAACCCCGATTCATGAGCAAATATGTCTGACAAAACGAAAACCCCCAAAACGGTGGCTAAAGAAAATACATTTAATAAGTAATGAGGTATTAGTTGCTTTTTTATCCCTAGACTAAGTGCATGAGCAAATGTAAATCCAAATGTAGTTCCAAATAAAATAATTTTTCCAAATTCCATTAGGGCTGTTTTGGTATATGTACTGCCTTCCCCAACAACAATAAATTCAAAAACTAAAACAGCAACCAAGGCTCCAATAGGATCAATTAATATCCCTTCCCATTTTAAAACTGCCGAAACATCCTTTTTTAATGGAATATTTCTCAATATCGGAGTAATTACGGTTGGACCCGTTACAATGATCAATGATGAAAACAGAAATGAAACAACCCAACTTAAATTAAATATATAATGTGCTGCCAAACCCGCACAAAAAAAAGTAACCAAGGAGCCCAAAGTTATCAACTTGGTAATTACCGGGCCTACATTCTTAACTTCTTTTAGCTTTAAAGTAAGCCCTCCTTCAAAAAGAATAATACTTATCGCTAGCGAAACAAAATAAAACAAACTATCGCCGGGAAACAACCCTTCAGTGCCATTCCATATGGGTTCTATCCACTTAGTGCCATCTTCTGAAAGAAAAGTGGAAAAAGGCCCTACGAAAAGACCTATTAATATTAATGGTAAAATGGCAGGAATTTTGAACTTCCAGGCTACCCATTGAGCTAATATGCCTAATATTATTATACCTGCTAATTCTATCATTTGGTAAAACTTAATTAAATATCAATATATTAAATTTTATTGAAAATAAACAGGAAGGACTCGAATAGTTGGATAAAACAAAAAGACACCTTTTAAGAAAGCCCTAAAAAGTGTCCTTTTACAATAAATGTTATTTTCTTTTAATCCTTTTTCTTTTCTATTAATGAATTAGCAATTAAAGCCAACCCTCCAAATAAAAAAATCATAGAAAAGTACCCTACTTCAGAAGGAAGTGTAGTATACTCATCAATGATGGAGCCTATTAAGATTCCTAATGCAATACCTACTAATAACATTCCTATTTTCAATGTCATTGCAGAATACTTGCGTTTAGTAACAAACATAGAAGCGTCTGCTCCCTTTTCTATCATAGACATTCGTTCTTTATTTCTTGCAGATATATAAACATAAAAAATGCCGAAAATTGCTCCAAAAACTGTAATTGGTATTAATACTTCGCCTGGTCCCATAATTGTTTTAATTTTTTAATTATTAATTAACCTTCAAATACTATGACGTTCTTTTTTCAGTATTGGTTACATCTTAGTCTACCGTTTTATTTTAGTAATTTTGTTTTATATGAAATTCATTGTCAACTTCTTTATGTTATTTCAATTGTTTTTTGTCTATGGACAAGAAATAAACACTTTGTTTATAAAAGCTTATAATTTGAATGCTGACAAATTTATAGGTGTGGATGATTTTGATAACACCTTTTATATTCATAATAACATTTTATACAAAACCACATCACGAGATACTTTTTCATATGCCAACACGCAATTGGGTGAAATTTCTACAGTCGATATAACAAATCCTTTAAAGGTTTTAGTTTTTTTTAGAAATTTTAATACAGTTATTTTATTAGACAACAGACTTAATGAATTAACAAAACCTATTAATTTTACGACTGAATCCTTTTCTAAAAATATTGCATTTGCAAGCATGTCTTCTAACAATAACTTATGGCTGTATAGTTTTGATGACAATATATTACAACTTTGGAACCATCAAACAAGAAAAATTAATTTTACATCACAACCATTAACTTTTTTTAATGATTTTGAGCCAATAAAACTATTAAGCACATACGAAAGCTGTAGATTAATTGGAAAGAAATTGATGTTGAAATTCAATGAATATGGTACCTTTATAGAGAGCCATAATATTGATAATACTAATATTACCTCATTTAAGGAGGGCCATATTATTTTAAATAAAAATGCTTTAGTATATCATGATTCCTTTAATAAATCTCATCTGATTAATATAAACCAAGAAGTATTTATTAAAAGTTTTTATGTAAATACAAATCATATTTATATTTTTGACACAACTAAGATTTATGTATTTAAGTTGTCAAATTTTGAGTAACTTTAACAACTTTATTAAAAACTAAAACCAAAAGAATGCACGTTGCTATTGCCGGAAATATTGGAGCAGGAAAAACCACTTTAACCAAATTATTAGCTAAACATTATAAATGGACCCCACATTTCGAATCTGTGGAAGAAAATCCCTATTTAGATGATTTTTATGGTGAAATGGAAAGATGGTCTTTTAACTTACAAATATTTTTTCTAAATAGTAGATTCCGTCAAATTTTGGAAATTCACGAAAGCGGTAAAAATATTATACAAGATAGAACCATTTATGAAGATGCGCACATTTTTGCGCCAAATTTACACGCCATGGGCTTAATGACCAATCGCGACTTTAGTAATTATTCTTCATTATTTGATTTAATGGAAAATTTAGTTTCTCCACCAGATCTACTTATTTATTTGCGGGCAAACATACAAACGTTAGTTGGGCAAATACATAATCGAGGAAGAGATTATGAAAATTCAATTAGTATAGACTATTTAAGTAGATTAAATGAGCGGTATGAAGCTTGGATTTCTACATACACAAAAGGTAAATTATTAATTATTGATGTTGACAATTTAGATATTGTTGATAACCCTGAAGATCTAGGTTCTATCATTGATAGAATCGATGCTCAAATACATGGCCTTTTTTAAAAAAGACAAAAAAAAGCGAACTTAACAGTTCGCTTTTTTAATTTTATTCTCAAATGAAGATCTATTCTTCGTGATTAGCAATTAAATTATCCACTTCGTCTCCATGTATAGTTTCAACTAATACATCTTTTTTACCATTAACTTCAGTGGTAGTTATAACCGTTGCATTCTTTTCACCATTTTCCTTCTTTACAAGGACTTTCATTTCAGTATTATCTGTAGAATTAACATTTTGGTGTAATTCTATTTGATTTGCGTTATTATATGATGAAACCTCATCCAAATCTAAAGCAATACTTGGAGCTATTACCAAGGCTACCACAGACATTAGTTTTAATAATATATTTAATGATGGCCCAGAAGTATCTTTAAATGGATCTCCAACAGTATCTCCAACAACAGCAGCTTTATGGGCAGCTGTCCCTTTACGACCTTGTTCTTCTATCATTTTTTTAGCGTTGTCCCAAGCACCACCCGCGTTAGATTGAAAAATTGCCATTAATACACCACAAGTTGTTACTCCGGCTAATAAACCTCCTAACATTTCAGCACCTCCAATAAATCCAGTTGCCACAGGCACAGCTAAGGCCAATAAACCTGGGAATACCATTTCTTTAATAGATGCTTCTGTAGAAATTTCAACACATTTTTCATATTCTGCATAACCATCAGCAGCATCGAAAATCTTTCTTTCTTCAGCAGTAGCTTTAGACATATCTGAATTATGCTTTCTCATAACCTCTAATGCAGCTTTAAGCTGAGGAATATCTCTAAATTGTCTACGAACTTCTTCAATCATTGCCATTGCAGCACGACCTACAGCATTCATTGATAAAGCCGAAAATACGAATGGTAACATACCTCCAATTAATAGTCCTGCCATAATTTTTGGTTGGGATACGTCAATTGCTGTAACGTTAGCGGTTTTCATAAAGGCCGCAAATAAAGCTAAAGCTGTCAAAGCTGCTGAAGCGATTGCAAATCCCTTACCAATAGCTGCTGTGGTGTTTCCAACAGCATCTAATTTATCAGTACGTTCACGAACCTCTTTTGGTAATTCTGCCATTTCAGCAATTCCACCAGCATTGTCAGAAATTGGTCCATAAGCATCAACTGCTAATTGAATACCAGTATTAGCAAGCATACCAACAGCAGCAATTGCAATACCATACAAACCAGCAAAATGATGAGAAACAATAATTGCAGTCGCAATTAATAGAATTGGAATAGCCGTTGACATCATACCAACACCTAAACCTGCAATAATATTAGTAGCAGATCCTGTTTCAGACTGCTTTACGATTGATAATACGGGTTTAGAACCAGTACCAGTATAATATTCTGTTATTTTTCCGACACAAAAACCAGCGATCAAACCTGCTAGTGTTGCAAAAAACACACCCAATGCACCAAATGGCAAACCTTCAACAGTTTCTGGTATCATTGCGGTTATTATAAAATAGGATGCTACAATCATTAAAAATCCAGAACCAAATTCACCTAAATTTAATGCTGAATGCGGGCTACCGCCATCTTTAACTCTAACTAAAAGGGTGCCTATAATAGACATTACAATACCTATTGCAGCTAGTACTAATGGTAAATAAACGGCTCCTAAACCAGCAAAATCTGGTGTTATAATAAAAGCACCTAACACCATTGTTCCAATAATTGAACCTACATATGATTCGAATAGATCGGCTCCCATTCCGGCAACATCACCTACATTATCACCTACATTATCGGCTATAGTAGCAGGGTTTAAAGGATGGTCTTCTGGAATTCCAGCTTCAACTTTTCCTACGAGGTCAGCGCCAACATCTGCCGCTTTAGTATAAATACCCCCTCCAACACGTGCAAATAATGCAATAGAAGATGCTCCTAAAGAAAAACCAGATAGAACATTTAAAACCATTGGAATATTTTCAGATCCTGGCCACATCCATTGGTAAAGCATAAAAAGACTACTCAATCCCAGAACGCCTAAACCTACAACACCAAGACCCATAACTGCACCTCCAGCAAAAGCGACTTCTAAGGCTTTTCCTAATGATGTTCTGGCAGCTTGTGTTGTTCTAACGTTTGCTTTAGTAGCAACTCTCATTCCGATAAATCCCGCCAGAGCTGAACATATTGCACCAACAATAAATGATGCAGCAACCATGGCGTTTGAACCCTCTTCATAGCTTCCTTTGAAGTAAAGCATTATCGCAACTGCCAAAACAAAAATTGCTAATATTTTATATTCCGCTTTTAAAAATGACATAGCTCCATCAGCGATGTGTTTTGCTATGTTCGTCATTTTTTCATTGCCCTGATCCTGTTTAGTAACCCATGCATTTTTTAGTAAAACAAATACAAGTGCTAAAAGACCAAATGCAGGTAAATAATTCACAATTAATTCCATATGATAATTCTTTGTTTAATTAATTCTTAGTTTGCTCAAAAATAGTAAAATATAAGAGATAAAAAAAGCTACCTTAAATATATTAAAGTAGCCTTTTTTTCATTTTAAATTTCCATTTATTTATATGGTAAAAGTTCTCCTTTTTTTATGCTCGCTTTCATCATATCTTTTCACACAATCTTTATAAATTTCAATAGCTTCTTCAGCATTACCCCAACCGCCAACATCCACTTTTTTCTCTTCTAAATCTTTATAAACTTGAAAAAAATGTTCAATTTCCTTTACCTGGTGTTGATTCATGTCTGATATGTCATTTAATAGATTCCATATTGGATCTGAAACGGGAACACAAATTATCTTTTCATCAGGACCTTTTTCATCCGTCATGTGAAATACGCCAATTGCCTTAACCTCCATAACACACATTGGGAAAGTTGGTTCACTACCCAAAACCAAAACATCTAATGGATCCTTGTCTAATGCCAAAGTTTCAGGAACAAACCCATAATCTCCAGGATACATCATGGATGAAAACAACATTCTATCGAATCTAATTTTATGCAATACAAAATCATACTCATATTTATTTCTACTCCCTTTTGGTATTTCAATTAAAACATCAAATGTTTTACTTTTATTAGAACTCATATTTTATTTTATTTAAACTGTGGCAAAATTAGGAAATTAATCTACAACAACCTTTTTTAGATTCATGAAATTTGAAAATTGCCTATTGAAGAAGAAATACAAATACTTGCACCTACAAAATATAGATAAGAAGAGGTGAAAAAGACAGAAGGAATCAACACTAATCGTTTAAACCTGACAACTTTTACGTGTTCATAGAAAGAGGAAATAGCAATAAATATATATTTATTTTATTAAGATATTCATGATTTTTTTAGCACTAATTTTAAATAAAAATTTAATTAGAGTTAATAAAAAAATCCATTAAATACTCCATATTTAATCATAAAGAAACACTTTGATTTTTAAAGGCACTCTCTTACTAAACACATCGTTTGTTAGTGCAGATTTAATTGCGAAGAAAACTTCTTGTTTCTAACTTTGAGAAGCAAAAATAAAATGAAGGTAATGTCCTTATTAATTATTTAGAGCGATGCTACTTAAAAAAAAATTAGAAATCAGCATCGATATTACCTTCTCCAATAGGTTCTTTTCCTGTTCTTATGTAGCCTAGTTTTGTTTTTTGAGAATAACTAAAATAAATTGGTTTTTCATTTCTCAAAATATCAATAATGTTGGGATACATGGACAAAGGGTACCGCAAGTATGCTAATTTAGAATTAACATCATAATAATTTTCAGGCAGGCTTTTATTATCGGGATAGAAGTTTAACTGGACTACAAAATCTTCGTCATGATAACATTTTACTACTGCACGTGGGTAAACAAGATTATTTTCAGTACGTCCGGCCTGAAAGTGAACCCAATAATGGTTTATTTCGCTAACTATTAACTTCATGTTTTAATTGGTTTTAATTTTGAATTAATTAATTAAGTTACAAAATATATTTTTAAACTCAGTTATTTAAGTTTTTTTGGACGAAACTATCCTTTTATTGTCCGAAGGGCTAGAATTTTTTATCCAAACCCTTAATAAAGCGATCGAATAAATAAATTAGTTAAGCTTCTGAAGCTTCTACTTATCATAACAGTTTATTGCCCTAGTAATTAATGTAAAA
>UPTN01001504.1_pt1 | contig 10261 bp, 10 predicted proteins | sample 2160111 | NCBI WGS metagenome assembly UPTN01 (sample SAMN06265058, study PRJEB28932) | marine metagenome | isolation source: Columbia River Estuary | place: USA:Columbia River Estuary, USA | collected 2014-05-05 | reverse complement strand
ACGGAAGACGGTTATTTCAAGATAGTCGACCGCAAGAAAGACATGATCCTGGTGTCCGGTTTTAACGTCTACCCCAACGAGATTGAAGATGTCGTGGCGATGCACCCCAAAGTGCTGGAAGTGGCGGCTATCGGTGTGCCGGATGAGAAGTCCGGTGAAGCTGTCAGCCTGTTTGTGGTCAAGAAAGACCCTTCTCTTACCAAGGAAGAAGTCGCCGCGTTCTGCAAGGAAAACCTCACCGGTTACAAACGTCCACGCTATATTGAGTTTATGGACGACTTGCCAAAAAGCAATGTCGGCAAAATTTTGCGGAGAGAGCTCAGGGATTCCTGAGCCACTTGCGTCAACACCTGGCGGGCTGAACCCTCAGCCCGCTTTTTTATTTCCCGCCTTTTATTTTCCAGGTTTTACTTTCCGGGTTTTATTTTCCGGGTTTTTTGCCGGCTTTTAGCGCCAATCCATGGGTGGCCTTGTCGTCACCATAACGGCGTTTGATTTCATCGAAGGTTTTATCCAGTGCTTTTTGCGCTGCCGAGTCGTAGTCGATACCCCGCGCGTCCGGTTCTTCAAGACCCGACACCCCTAGCCCCAACAATCTGACCGGCGTATTCATGTGCGCGTCCAGCCAGGTTTGCAGCAGCCCGCGGGCCTGCTTGAAGACCACCTCGGTGCTGGCGGTCGGCACTTCCAGACTGCGGCTGCGGGTGACGGTGCGAAAGCGCTCGTCACGAATTTTGACGTGGATGGTGCGGGCCAGTAAGCCCTGCGCCCGCAACCTGCCGGTGACCGACTCCGCCTGTTTTTGCAATGCTGCCAACAGGTACCCGGCATCACTGACATCCTGATCAAAGGTCACCTCCCGGCTGAGGGATTTGTCGGGACGGGCGGCCACCACCACGCGCTCGTCCTCGCCCCGCGCCAGCGCCAAAAAGTGGCCGGTACGCTTACCCAGCACCTGGCTGAGAATGGCGGGATCGGCCTTGCGCAGTTGGCCAATGGTCAGAATGCCCAGGCGTTGTAGTTTGGGCAGTGTCTGCTTACCGATACCCCACATGTTTTTCAGCGGCATCGGGTCGAGAAAAGAACGTACACCATCACGCGGAACATGCACGAAACCGCGCGGCTTGCCGGCATCCGACGCGAGCTTTGCCAGGTACTTGTTATGCGCCATACCCACAGAGGCGTGCAAGCCGGTGCGCTTGAGTATCTCGGCGCGCAGACCGGCGCCAATCGATTCGATGCTTCCAAACAGCGCGAGGCTATTGGTGACATCCATAAATGCCTCATCCAGCGACAGACCTTCCACCTCGGGCGTCACCTCGCGAAACACCTTGAAAACCTCGGCGGAGACCTCCCGGTAGCGCGCCATGCGTACCGGCAACACCACCGCTTGCGGACACAATCGCCTTGCCCGCGATATGGGCATGGCCGAAAACACCCCAAATTGGCGGACCTCGTAACTTGCGGCTGACACCACGCCGCGCCCACCGGTACCGCCCACGATGACAGGTTGGTTCCGGTATTGCGGCTGGTCGTGCTGCTCTACCGACGCAAAGAACGCGTCCATATCCACATGGATGATGGCGCGCGCGGCCTGGTCGGCGGAATTTGAGTTTGCGGTAGCAGTCGCCATGCGTTCATTATATCGGTATGAACACGAACACCACAGCTGCCACGTCCATACCCGTTAACGAATTTCCCATTCTTGAACACGGCCATTATGCCAACCACGCCGCCATTGCCCCGTGGCCGCGGGCCTGCGCGCGGGCGGTGGCCGCGTTTGCGGTGGAAAACTGTGAAATTGGCGCCGACAAATACAGCCACTGGCTATTGCGTGAAACCCGCCTCAGACAAAGGCTGGCGCAAATGATGAATGCCGCTTCGGGCCACGATATTGCCTTGCTTAAAAACACCACTGAAGGCATCTGCACCGTGGCCAACGGCATTGCCTGGCAACGCGGTGACAACATGGTGTTGCCGCTGGGTGAGTTTCCGTCTAACCGACTGCCATGGCTGGCTTTGCAACGACTGGGGGTGGAGGTTCGCGAGGTAGATATCAACGCCACCGATGAACCGGAAAAGGCCCTGCTCAACCGCATGGACGAACGCACCCGCCTGTTGTCGGTGAGCGCCGTGCAATGGAACAATGGCCTGCGTTTGCGACTGCAGACACTGGGCGAGGCCTGTCGGCAAAAAAACGTGTTGTTCTTCGTAGATGCCATTCAGCAACTGGGCGCATTGCAGATGGATGTGCAGGCCTGTTGTATCGACTTCCTGGCGGCCGATGGCCACAAATGGTTACTGGCGCCCGAAGGCATTGCCGTTTTCTATAGCCGTGAAGGGGTGCGCGAGCAACTACAGCTTAATCAACAAGGCTGGCACATGGTGGACGAGCCCTACCAGTTCAACCGCGATGAATGGCAACCAAGCAAAAGCGCCACACGTTTTGAGGCCGGCACCCCCAATACGCTGGGCCAGACCGGTCTGTTCGCGTCACTGGGTGTGCTGCAGGATGTTGGTATGACGCAGGTTGAAGATTGCGTGACGTCCAACTCGCGAACGCTGGCGGATGGCCTGTCCGCCATACCAGGTGTGCAATTGGTGCGGGCGTTCGACCCGCAAAGGGTTTCTGGAATTGTTTGCTTCAATAAGACAGGCAGCGACCCGTTGAAAATTCAGCGGGCCTTGCAAAAAAGACAATTGAGTTGCGCGGTGCGCGGCGGCGGCGTTCGCCTTTCTCCGCATTTTTATCAGGCCGGTCAGCCCGTGCTGGAAATGCTCGACATTATCGAAGATACAATTAAAACAATATAGATTAATTAAGTGCTGTAACTATTTATTTTTACTACATTGTATGCGTTCGTTTTTCACCTTTCATCAGTGCGGCGAGATGGGTTTCAATGATGCCGCGAGCGTGCGCGCCATCAGACGTTTCGCCAAACTGAACACCAATACCAGGCCGCCTGTTACCCTGCGCGCCCGGTGGTGTAACCCATATCACTTTACCGGGAATTGGCAAGCGCTCTTCAAGCTCCATGATGGTCAATAACAGGAACACCTCATCACCCAACGAGTACCGCTTGGTGCTTTGCACAAATAATCCACCACCCAAAACAAAAGGCATATACGCGCTGTACAGCGTTTGCCGGTCTTTGATCGATAATGAAAGTATGCCTTGCTGTGCCATGCCTGTGTCCTCGTTTGCTTGTCAGTCCCGCAGATAGTCCGGTTTATGGATCAGACTACCTGTTCTGCCCATCTTATCAGCCAATCCTGTAGAAGTAAGTCCCCACGAACCGGTGAAGCTGACATTCTTCGATTGATATCAGCCTGCCTTTGCAATTCAAGCAAGGTCTTTTCACGTAATGCCGGGTTTGGCGGGAACCACTCCAATGTCTCTCCCACCATCAGGGATTTTATAATCTCACCCGTGCACATGGAAATCCAGCGCCATAAATTAACCGGTTCGATCTCGACCAGTTGACTGCTGACAACAGATGCGGAACCAGGCCGGGCAAGCAGTGTTGCAAGCGCGTCACGCACCTGACGATAAGCATCAAGCTCGGGTGAATCCAGATACTGAGCAGCACGCAAAGGGCTGCCGCCAGCGGCCTGCAGGGCTGGCATAATGGCATTTTGCGGCTTTCCGGACATACCGCTCAACCAATCCAGTACAACCTGCTTATCGGGCTGTGAAACAGTGATTGCCTGACAACGGCTGCGAATGGTCACTGGTAAGCCTCCAGGGTTACTGCTGACCAGTATCAGCACGGTATCGCCAGACGGTTCTTCCAGGCTTTTTAGCAACGCGTTGGCCGCTGCCGCGTTCATGCTGTCTGCCGGGTGTACAAACGCTACTTTGCGCTTACTGATCGATGTGGTGAGGTCAAGCTTGGCAATCAGGCCGCGTACCTGGTCAACCTTGACCACCTTGCTGTCTTCTTCCGGCTGCAGTTCGAAATAATCTGGGTGCGCTCCACCCGCCAACAGTTGGCATGAGCGGCACTGGCCGCACGCTGTTTGTTCATTTTCACTACACAACAGCCTGGACACCATGGCTTCGGCCAGGACCTTTTGGCCGCTGTCTGCCGGCCCTGTCACCAGGATGGCATGCGCCAAGCGGTCTTGCGCTAACCGCTGTATGAAGAAAGACCAGTGATCAGCCAGCCATGGATACAATTCAGTGCCATTGACAATAATGGGGGTGCTCATAAAGCCAGGCCTTCTTTCAAGGCTGTTTCGACCTGCTGCCAGACGTTTTCCTGATCCTGACTGGCATCGATAATTCTGAAACGCTCCGGGTTGGCGGCCGCGCGTTGTAAGTAGGCTGCCCTGACCCGTTCAAAAAACTTGACCGACTCGACTTCAAAACGATCTGCCTCACCGCGGCCTGCTACCCGTTGCATACCAAGCGTTACCGGCACGTCAAACAAAAGCGTCAAGTCGGGCTGCAGGTCATTAAGTACCAGGCGTTCTACCCTGGCAACGGTTTCGGCACCCAGCTGCCGGCCACCGCCCTGGTAGGCGTAACTCGCGTCTGCGAAGCGGTCACAAACCACGACTTTGCCGTCGGCCAGCGCCGGTACAATAACTTCCTGCACCAACTGGGAACGGGCCGCGAACATCAGCAGCAACTCAGCCGTTGCGTTCAAGCCGGCATTGCGGGTGTCGAGCAATACCTGCCGAATCTGTTCCGAGACGGCGGTGCCGCCGGGTTCACGCGCTTCCACCACCGTTTTTCCGTGGTCTTTCAACCACTTCACAATACGGTGATGCTGTGTGCTCTTGCCCGCGCCCTCGCCGCCTTCAAGGCTGACAAAGTATCCCTTCTTCAAGGCTCTTGCTCCTGTTTATTCACTGCATCCCTTTGGCGCTTGATCATTTGCCTGACGGCTTTGTTGTGGTCCTCAAGTGTACTTGAAAACGCGTGGCCACCCTGCCCGTTGGCGACAAAAAACATGGCCACACCTGGAGCCGGATGCGCCGCTGCTTCAAGCGACGCGCGGCCCGGCATGGCGATCGGGGTTGGTGGTAATCCACGGCGGGTATAAGTGTTATAAGGGGTATCCGTTTTCAGGTCTTTACGGCGAATATTGCCGTCATACGACTCACCCATGCCGTAAATGACCGTGGGATCGGTTTCCAGACGCCAGCGTTTCAAAAGGCGCCGCACAAAAACCCCCGCAATATCCCCTCTTTCACTCTCAAAGGCCGTTTCTTTTTCAATGATGGATGCCATGATCAGCATCTCATAGGGGGTTTCATAGGGTACGCCGGCATCCCGACCCGCCCACATTGCCTGCAAACTTGACTGCATATCGTTGTAGGCGCGCCGTAAAATTTCCAGGTCCAAATCGCCGCGCACAAACACATAGGTTTCGGGCAGAAACCAGCCTTCCATATTTCCGGCAGGAAGCCCTTCCACGTTATTGAGACCGGATACATCGTCGAGGGTATGGCGCAGCACCGGGTCTGCTTGCAGCGCGCCCAGCAACTGTTTCAATGACCAACCCTCCACAATGGTGAACCGATAGTTAATCACCTTGCCGGAGGCCAGCAGGTCGAGCAGTGCGGGCGGCGACATGCCCGGTATCAGTTGATACTCGCCCGTTTTGATGGTGCCCTTGTGCGTGCGGCCCAATAAGCGCCAACGCCAGTCCATGCGAGTGACGCCCTGTTGCTGCAGCCAACTGGCCACCGAGCGTACATTGGCACCCGGCTTTACGTCGATAACAAGCCCGGTTTCTTCAAATTGCATGGGGGTCTGCAAAAAACGCTGGTAATGCTGCCATAACGCTGCGCTGCCGAGCACTGTCAGCAGCAAAAGCGCCAATGCGATTGGCAGCAGCCGTTTCATTTTACCAAGGCCCCTTCCAGCACCCAGGTTTGAACTTCGCGTGTGACCGGCCCGATGGGAAACTCCAGGTCATCAATGGCGGTCACCGGCACAACGCCTCTTACCGAGTTACACAGAAATATCTCATCGGCTTCCGGCAACATATCGGCCATTATCCGGCGTTGTTCGCTGCGGGCGCTAAAAGCTGACAGTATCTGGCCGCGAACAACCCCGCGGACGCCACAACGATCCAGTCTCGGCGTGAGCAAACGATCGTCCGAGACAATGAATATATTGGATGATACGCCGCTGATCACATGATCTTCAGCGTCCAGCATGATGCCCTCTGCCACACCCGCGTCACGTAATTCGGCACTGGCTAATACTTGCTCAAGCCGGTTCAAATGTTTAATGCCACCCAGCGCGGGCTGGATCGCAAGGCGCAGGGCACAGACTCGAGTGCGAATGCCATCGCGGCCCAACTCAAGGAGCCCTTCCGGGTAAACGTGGGAACTGACGACCCTGACACATGCTTTGTCTGCTGAGGGCATATACCCGCGTCCGCCGGCAGCGCGGGTCAGGACGATTTTGACCACCGAGTTGGGCAGTCCTGCACTGACCGTTTGAACTTCACGCAGCAAAATAGCCTGCGGCGGCATGGCCAGGCCAAGCCGTTCGCAACCCGCGCCCAGCCGGTCCATATGGGCCTGCCATCTGCGTGGGCGGCCGTCATGCACCACCAGCGTCTCAAAAATGCCGTCACCGTAGTTCAGACCACGGTTTCTGCTTGACACAAACGTAGCGATTTCACCATCTACCAGACACTCAATCATGATGTTTCCCCAGCGCTTTTAATAACCCGTAAGCTTTATCTTCTGTTTCTTGTACTTCATTTTTTGGTTTTGAATCAGCCACGATGCCTGCACCGGTACGAAAACTGATGTGTTGACCATTTAATAACATAGACCTTATCAAAATGTTCAGGTCCATGCTGCCATCAAGCCCCAGGTAACCGAAAGAGCCCGTGTAAAAACTGCGTCCTTGCTGCTCTAACTCAGCAATAATTTCCATACAACGCACCTTGGGACAGCCGGTGATTGTTCCGCCCGGAAATACCGCCCGAATAACATCCACCGGCGTGACATCGGGGCAAAGATTACCACGTACATTGGAGACGATATGATGAACATGTTCGTAGCTCTCCACTACCATCAACTCATCCACGTGCACCGAACCGGCCACACAAACCCTGCCCAGGTCATTGCGCTCGAGATCGATCAACATGATGTGTTCGGCACGTTCCTTGGGGTGCGCCAGCAACTCCTGGCTTAATGCCAGGTCGGCATCACTGTCGGCACCGCGGGGACGGGTGCCGGCGATCGGACGCGCCTGCACCTCATCACCGAACACACTTACCAGTCTTTCCGGTGATGAGCTCATTAAAACATGTTCGTTCCAGCTGACCATGCCGGCAAACGGCGCCGGATTACTACGGCGCAGAGATCTGTAAAGCGCACCGGCATCGACCGGACCGGCAAACTCACCGTGCCAGCCGCGTGACAAGTTCACCTGGAACACATCGCCGTCAAGGATATACTCATGAATCCGCTCGACCGCAGTTTCGAATTGCGCCGGAGGCTCGGCTGCAAGGCTCGCCAGTGCGGCCGTTGCGCCGCTAACCGGCGGCGTCAGGTTTTCGATTTCTTGCCGCATTTTTTGCAGCAATGGTTCACTCTCCGCAACCAGATGCAACACGCCCGGCTCTGTCGGCAGCGTATAAATAACGCCGGGACAACGACTGGCGAAAGCAACGGGAAAGCCGTCGGACGCCGGTGGGAAGTTCACGACCGGTTCGATTTCCGCGGCCAATTCATAACCCAGATACAGAAACCAGCCACCGACAAAAGGCCAGGCGCTTGTTTCGTCTGAATGATGTTTTTCGCTTTGAAACCAGCTGTCAAGCCGGCTCAGGAAACCACCGCCGGAACCGGGGCCGCTGAGCTCTCCGTTGTGGTGAAGACAAAGCTGCTCGCCACTGGTTCTGAGCAGCAAACTGCGGGCCGCCAGCGGACCGGGGGCCGCACTGTCTAGCAGATAGGGATATTGAGCGGGTAACGCGGATGTGATTCCGGGAAGGTCATGCGCACATTCTAGCGAGCAACTATGCAACGCAGACTTCAGTCGGTGAATTTTCTGAACACCAGCGTACCGTTGGTGCCGCCAAAACCAAATGAATTTGAAATTGAAACATTCACATCCATTTCACGCGCTGTATTGGGTACATAATCGAGGTCACAACCCTCACCCGGGTTATCAAGGTTGATGGTCGCGGGAATAATGCCGTCACGGATACTCAGCAGACTGAAAATTGCTTCGACACCGCCGGCGGCACCCAGTAAATGACCGGTCATTGACTTGGTAGAGCTAACCGCAAGCTTGTAGGCATGGTCACCGAAGGTCGTTTTGGTCGCAATGGTCTCAGCCAGGTCACCCAGCGGCGTTGAGGTGCCGTGGGCGTTAACGTAATCAACATCTTGCGGGTTCAACCGGGCGTCCTGTAACGCTACGCGCATACATCGGCCGGCACCCTCGCCATTCTCTGGCGGCGCTGTCATGTGATGGGCGTCAGCGCTCATTCCAAAGCCAATCACTTCACCGTAGATGGTCGCGCCGCGACGCTTGGCGTGTTCCAGCTCTTCAAGCACCACCGAACCGGCACCATTGGACAGCACAAAGCCATCACGGCTGGCGTCCCACGGCCGGCTGGCTTTTTCGGGTGTGTCATTTAGTGTGGACATGGCGCGGGCGGAAATAAAGCCACTCATCGCGGTTGGTGTGGTGGCGTATTCGGCACCGCCGGCCACCATCACATCCGCGTCACCATACTGAATCATGCGGGCCGCGGAGCCAATGTTGTGAGTCGCTGTGCTGCACGCGGTCACTATCGCAATGTTGGGGCCTTTGAGGTTGTAGGTAAGAGAAAGATAGCCGCCGATCATGTTAATGATTGAGCCAGGGATAAAAAACGGACTGACTTTACGCGGACCACCTTGCAGGTAAGCCTCGGTGGTTTCTTCAATAGTTTGCAAACCGCCGATACCGGACCCCAGCGCGCAACCGATGCGTTCGGGGTCGTAGCCTGGGTTTTCACCCAGCAGCCCCGCGTCCCGCAGTGCGTCTACCGAAGCGGCAAAACCATAATGAACAAATTGATCCATGCGCTTGATTTCGCGCGGGCTCAGGTAGTTGCTGATGTCAAAACCGACAACCTCACCGGCAATATTTGTCTTCATCTGGCTGGCATCAAAGGAGGTCACTGTAGAGATACCGCTGCGGCCATTACAAATGGCATCCCAGGCAGAATCAATGGTACTGCCAACAGGCGACACAATACCCATACCAGTCACTACAACACGTCGTCGAGACATTCAGAACACCTCAATTATTAACAAGCCAGAACGAATAACGGCCGGCAAATAGCCGGCCGCAAACGATTATGTCATTGGTTTAGCTTCAGCTTTTGGTTGAGTTAACGTAATCAATTGCCTGCTGAACACTGGTGATCTTTTCTGCATCTTCGTCTGGGATCTCACACTCAAACTCTTCTTCAAGCGCCATAACAAGTTCAACGGTATCGAGAGAATCCGCGCCCAAGTCGTCTACGAAAGATGCGTTGGCGGTAACTTCTTCTTCTTTAACACCAAGTTGCTCTACAACAATCTTTTTAACGCGTTCTTCAATGTTGCTCATTTTTCTGTGATTCCTAAAAGTGTGACACGAGAGCCGTAATTTTAATGAAATTACGCCCTTCCTGCCAGTGTTGTACTCGAAAAAATGCACATTACCAGAGTACGATTACTATTCGCCACCGTATGTCGCAACGGATGACGGGCGAAAATTCTCAGGTGACGTACATGCCGCCGTTAACATGTATCGTCTGGCCGGTAATGTACGCGGCCGCTGTCGAAGCCAGGAAACTGACCGTTGCAGCGATATCTTCCGGCTCGCCCAAACGGTTCAGTGGAATGTCTTTCAGCATGGCTTCTCGTTGTGTTTCATTCAGTTCGCGGGTCATGTCGGTGTCGATAAACCCCGGCACGAACACAGTGACAGTAATTCCTCGCGAGCCAACTTCACAGGCCAGCGAGCGGGAAAAACCCATCATTCCAGCCTTGGCGGCAGCATAATTTGCCTGCCCTGCGTTACCCATCGAGCCAATCACCGAAGCGATACTGATAATTCGCCCGGTGCGCGCCTTCATCATGCCGCGCAAACAGGCCTTGGAAAGACGATAAACTGAACGCAGATTGGTATCAAGGACAGTTTCCCAGTCTTCTTCACTCATGCGCATCAGTAACTGATCGCGCGTGACCCCGGCATTGTTGACCAGTAAGCCAATTTCCAGATCAACGCAGGCGCTGCTGA
>UPTN01001496.1_pt1 | contig 10291 bp, 8 predicted proteins | sample 2160111 | NCBI WGS metagenome assembly UPTN01 (sample SAMN06265058, study PRJEB28932) | marine metagenome | isolation source: Columbia River Estuary | place: USA:Columbia River Estuary, USA | collected 2014-05-05 | reverse complement strand
CGCCGCCGTTACACAGTGTTGCCACGCCTTTTTTCAGACCGCGTTGGCGCAAAGCGTTGATCAACGTGACCACCAATCGCGCACCGGAAGCACCGATGGGGTGGCCGATGGCGCAGGCGCCACCGTTAACATTGAGCTTGTCGTGGTCGATGTTGTGTTCACGCATGGCTGCCATCGCAACCGTTGCAAACGCTTCGTTAACCTCAAACAGGTCGACATCGGCCACCGTCCAGCCAGCTTTCTTCAGAACCAGCGCTATGCCGCCGGCAGGCGCGGTTGTGAACCACTCGGGATCGTGCGAGAACGTGGCATGTGCAACGATGGTTGCCAGTGGTGTTAGTCCCAGTTCGGCGGCCTTTTGTGACGACATCATCACGGTGGCCGCGGCACCATCGGAAATTTTCGATGACGTGGCAGCAGTAACGGTGCCGTCTTTCTTGAAGGCGGCTCGCAGGGTCGGGAGTTTGTCCAGGTTGCACATTGGCGGTTCCTGGTCCTTGTCGACAATGGTTTCGCCGCGTCTTGATTTGACCGTTACAGGTGCGATTTCATCATCAAAAGCGGATTCCATAGCCTGCACCGCGCGCTCGATTGAGGCCTTGGCAAAGGCGTCCTGTTCCTCACGGGTGAACTGGTACTTTTCAGCACAGCGTTCGCCATAGACACCCATCATCAGACCATCGTCAGGGTCCTGTAAGCCGTCTGTAAACATGTGGTCGAGAACTTCGCCGTGGCCCATGCGGTAGCCGCCGCGGGCTTTTGGCAGCAAGTAAGGCGAGCGGGTCATGTTTTCCATGCCGCCAGCAACCACGATTTCTGAAGAGCCCGCCAGTATCTGGTCATGTCCGATTTGAATGGCTTTAAGGCCTGAGCTACAAACTTTGTTGATGGTCACGGCGCCTGCAGAGGTTGGAATACCGGCCTTACGGGCCGCCAAACGGGCTGGTGCCTGCCCAATGCCTGCGGGCAATACGCAACCCATCAGCACATCATCAACCAGGTCAGCCGTGATGCCCGCCTGGGCAACCGCCGCGCTAATGGCAGTAGCGCCGAGTTCATCTGTTGAAACATTGGCAAAATGACCCTGGAAAGAACCAATGGGCGTGCGCTTGGCACCAACGATTACGACCTTATTGTTCATTACTAATCTCCATTAATTGTTTGGTTTGTTCAATACACCAATCGACCGGGTTCGCCCCGTGATTGCGTAGTTAATTCTCGTCCTACAGGGACACCAGTTCGCGGCCGATCAGCATTCTGCGGATCTCATTGGTGCCGGCGCCGATTTCATATAGCTTGGCGTCGCGTAAAATACGCCCCGCCGAAAATTCGTTGATATAGCCATTGCCGCCCAGTGTCTGGATGGTTTCCAACGCCACTTTGACGGCATTGGTCGAAGCGTTTAGCAAGCACGCTGCGGGGTCAATGCGTGAAAATTTTCCGGCATCGTATTGTTCGGCAATCCGGTAAGCGTAGGCGCGTGATGACTGCAATGCGGTGTACATATCTGCGAGCTTGGCCTGCATGATGCCGAATGAGCCAATCGCGCGGTCGAACTGTTTGCGCTCACGCATATAGGGCAGGGCAAGATCCATACTGGCCTGCATCAGGCCTAACGGTCCGCCGGATAGCACCAGGCGTTCGGTATTCAAGCCGCCCATCAGCAGCTTCACGCCGCGGTCGACTTCACCGAGCACGTTTTCAAGCGGAATTTTGCAGTCTTCAAACACCAGTTCGCAGGTGTTGGAGCCGCGCATGCCAAGCTTGTCCAGTTTTTGTGCTGTGCTGAAACCGGGCATGCCTTTTTCGATCAGGAAACCAGTGATACTTGCGGAGCCGGCTCTTTTGCTCGCCGTGCGCATATAAACAATCAGTACGTCAGCTTCGGGGCCATTGGTTATCCACATCTTGGTACCGTTGGCCAGCCAGTAATCCGCATGCAGCTCCGCGCGGCAACTCATGGAACCGACTACGTCGGAACCGGCACCAGCTTCAGACATCGCCAGCGCGCCGACCAGTTCACCGCGACACAATCCGGGCAGGTATTTTTGCCGTTGCGCCGGTGTGCCGTTTTTATTCAGGTTGTCCATACACAGGTTGCTGTTGGCGCCGTATGACAAGCCAACGGACCCTGAAGCACGGGAGATTTCTTCCATCGCGACCAGGTGAGCGAGATACCCAAGGTCAGAACCACCCAGTGATTCTGGAATGGTGATGCCGAGCAAGCCGAGCTCGCCGAGTTTGGGCCATAAATCCTGAGGGAAAGTATTGCTGGAGTCGATGGCTTCGGCGCGGGGCGCAATTTCCTGCTCAGCGAAGCGTCGTGCAGTCTCACGCAGCAGTTCAATTTCTTCACTTAGGGGCATTTCTACCAGCATTACGTTATTCGCCTTTTTGTTCAGGGGCATCATTGCCCAGTGAGCGGGTCAGGACCTGTCAGGTTGTTGTCTGTATTGATGGGGTTTTCAGACCCGCGTCATTTTTATTAGAGAATACAACCCGTTTGTGCTTTGTGAATAGAAACAGCTCAATAACACGCATACTGCGTCTTTCGCAGCATTTAGTCCGACTGAAAAAACAAATTTACCGGGGTCGAAAACCAGATGTTCAGGCCTACGCCTGAAGTGGCGTGCCTTACTGGCCAGCAACCAGTCGGAATCAGCCGTTTATTGTACCCGAATAGTGTTTTTCAGACACCTTGCCGAAATGGGGGCGGGTGTATGTATGGCGCCCGCAAACTTAAGTGGAGATTTGCGCTATCTTTGCTGAAAGTTGAATAAAGGGTTGACAGCGCAAATTTAGAATGGGATAAAGCCTGCATGTCAATGAATTTGCAACAAACCGATACACTTGAAAAAAACACCGACCGTAAGGTTGAAGCGGTTTCTCGGGTGCTGGGTTTGAACGCAAATGTCTCGCGTATTCTAGTGCTAGTGCTAGTCATTATTCCTACACTCAGCGGGGTTGCATTGATCACCTAAGGATACCAAAAACAAGATCAGCCAAACCCCGCAACCGAAAGGAAGCGGGGTTTTTTTTTACCAATGAATTTTTAATTGAAACGGTTTGAACATTAAAGACTAGAGGATTTAAACGAATGAAGTTATTTACCGAAGAAGATGTGAAACGCGATGCTTTGGAGGGCAAAACCATTGCCGTTTTGGGTTATGGCAGTCAGGGCAAGGCACATGCTCAGAATCTACGTGACTCCGGTTACAACGTCATCATCGGCGCACGTCCCGGCGGTCCTTCCGCCCGAGATGCTGCCGAAAACGGTTTTGAAGTGATGCCGTTTGTTGAGGCGGCAGAGCAGGCACAGGTCATCTGTATGCTGATGCCGGACATGGCGCAACCACAGATTTTTGGCAGTATTGAGAGCAAACTTCACGATGGCGATGCGTTGTTGTTCGCGCACGGTTTCAATGTTCATTTTGGTGCAATTACGCCACCGGCCAATGTCGACGTCATTATGGTCGCGCCCAAATCACCGGGTGACCTGGTTCGTCGCCAGTATGAAGAAGGGCGCGGTGTGCCATGTTTGCGCGCGGTTTATCAGGATGCCAGTGGTGACGCCGCAGAGCGGGCTCTGAGTTACGCCCACGGTCTGGGCGGTACACGCGCCGGTGTTCTGGATACAACATTCGCCGAAGAAACCGAAACTGACCTGTTTGGTGAGCAGGCGGTCTTGTGCGGTGGCGCCAGCCAGTTGGTTCTGTATGGTTTTGAAACACTGGTAGAGGCTGGTTATCAGCCTGAAGCAGCGTATTTTGAGTGTCTGCATGAGCTGAAGTTGATCGTTGACCTGATGTACGAGGGCGGCGTCGACAAAATGTATGAGTTCATTTCGGATACCGCGTCTTACGGCGATCTGGTTTCCGGCCCGCGTATTCTCGATGAGTCCGTCAAGGCCCGGATGAAGGATGTTCTGACAGATATCCAGGACGGCACCTTTGCGCGTCAGTGGATGGATGAATACCAGTCCGGTTCAAGCAATTACAAAGCCATGCTGGCAGCACGGCGCTCACATCAAATCGAGTCTACCGGTCAGAAGTTAAGAGAACGGATGAGTTGGATCGCTAAGTCAAAGAAGGCCAGCGCGGCTTAAGGAAAACCTGAATGAACGCATCCACGCACATGGCATCCGAAGTACTCAGCGGATCACAAATACTTATCCAGGCGCTTGAACGCAATGGTGTGAAGCAGGTCTTTGGATATCCGGGCGGTACCATCATGCCGGTTTACGACGCACTGGTTGGCTCCGGGCTGAAGCATTATTTATGCCGCCACGAACAAGGTGCTGCCCTGGCCGCCGATGCCTATGGGCGGGTAACCAGGAAAGCGGGTGTGTGTATTGCCACATCCGGGCCGGGTGCGACCAACCTGGTAACCGGTATTGCCAATGCGTTCATGGATTCGGTACCGATGGTGGTCATCACCGGGCAGGTGCCGACGGCCTTGCAGGGTACTGATGCCTTTCAGGAAGTGGATATTTTTGGTATTACACTGCCAATCGTGAAGCACAGTTACATCGTTCGGAGCATCGCCGATATTCCGCGTATTGTGAACGAGGCATTTCAACTTGCGCAAAGCGGTCGTCCTGGTCCCGTGCTGATTGACTTACCCAAGGATATGTCCGCTGGTATGGGCGAAACCGGCGATATATCACCGGTGATGTTACCGCCGGCCCGTAAACCAGCGCCCCAGGACTTGCAGGCGGCGAGCGAGATGTTGTCAAAGGCCCGCCGGCCGCTGGTGATCGCGGGTGGCGGTATTGCCATTTCAGATTCCGTTGAAGCTTTTCGCAAGTTTGCGGCCCGTACCGGTTTGCCGGTGACCGCGACATTGAAAGGCCTCGGAGTAATGCCGACGGACGATCCGCATTATGTGGGGATGCTTGGCATGCATGGCAACGGTGCCGCCAATCACGCAGTGCAAAACTGTGATTTGCTGATGGTGGTCGGTGCGCGCTTTGATGATCGGGCCACGGGTCATTTAGCCCAATTTGCACCCTCCGCGCGTATTATTCATATCGATATTGATGCTGCTGAAATTTCCAAGTTACGTAAAGCCGATGTGGCCATCGTCAGTGAGTTGACACCGGCACTTGAGGGCATCCGGTTGTCGCGAAAAGTCAGTGCCACATGGTGTGGGCAGTGCGCGGGCTGGAAAAAGGAATTCGCGTGGCGTTATGACGCACCGGAAGAGGGTATATACGCGCCCAAGTTGCTGCGCGATTTATCCAGGGCGAAACCCGAAGGAATGATCGTCACCTGTGATGTTGGCCAGCACCAGATGTGGGTGGCGCAACATTGCAATTTCAATGACCCCCTGGAGCACATTACCTCTGGCGGCCTGGGCACCATGGGTTACGGTTTGCCGGCAGCCATTGGCGCCAAGGTGGCCAAGCCCGAAGCAACGGTAGTTTGTGTGTCCGGTGACGGCTCTATCATGATGAATATTCAGGAACTCGCGACGCTTAAACGTTACGGGATCGACGTAAAAATACTGTTATTCGATAACTCGACGCTGGGTCTCGTGCGCCAGTGGCAGGAATTATTTTTCGCGGGCAATTACAGTGAAGTGGATCTTTCCGATAACCCGGACTTTGCGGCGGTTGCCACTGCTTTTGGTATCCAGTCCAAGTCGATCAGCCGACCCGCCGAGGTCAGTGATGCCATCCAGTGGCTGCTCAATTCTGCAGGACCGGCGATGCTGCATGTATCAATTGATCCGATGAAAAATGTCTGGCCATTGGTTCCGCCGGGCAAACCCAACCACAAGATGATGAGTTCCAATCAAGGAAAAAAAGGGTGATTGACGCATGAACCATACATTGCATATCCAGTTGAGCAGTTCCGAGGGCGCGGTCATCAGGGCGCTGGGGTTGATGGAGCGCAGGGGTTACACCCTCAAGACCTGTTCTGTCAGTGAATCAGACGGTACTGGCCGGGAAATGGACGTCACTGTCAGTTCCACGCGTTCGGGTGACTTGCTCAAACGCCAGTTGGAACGATTACACGATATTTATTACGTTGAATTGAAGCCTGCCGAAGTGATCAAGAAACCGATCCCGGTACGGCCAATTAACAGGAGAGTTTAAATGAGCCGCACAATCCAGATTTTTGACACCACGCTGAGAGACGGAGAGCAAAGCCCCGGCTTCAGCATGAGCCTGGGGCAGAAACTGCGGATCGCGCGTGCCCTTGCCGAAATGAAGGTAGACATCATTGAGGCCGGCTTCCCGGCAGCCTCTCCGGGTGATTTTGATGCGGTGCGTGCCGTGGCAACCGAAATTCAGGGCCCTGTGATCGCCGCGTTGTGCCGCACCATTCCAAGCGACATCGAGCGTACAGTAGTGGCGCTGGAGCCCGCCAAAAACGCACGTATTCACACCTTTATTGCCACCAGCCCGATTCACCGCCGCGAAAAACTCAACATGAGTCGTGATCAGGTCATCCGGCATGCAGTTAATGGTGTCAAGCTGGCCGCTGCTGCCTGCCAGGACGTGGAGTTTTCTGCTGAAGATGGTATTCGAACAGAGCGTGAGTATCTGGCAGATGTCTTGCAGGCAGTGATCGAAGCAGGCGCCACGACCGTCAATATTCCGGATACCGTGGGGTATTCAACGCCGTCGGAAATGTATGATTTGTTTCGCTGGTTGATCAAGACCGTACCTGGTATCGAAAACGTGGGTGTCAGTACCCATTGTCACAATGACCTCGGGCTGGCGGTGGCCAATTCCCTCGCGGCTGTAGACGGCGGCGCAACACAAATCGAATGCGCGCTTAACGGTATTGGTGAAAGAGCCGGAAACTGCGCCCTTGAAGAAGTGGTCATGGCGCTGCGTACCCGGGCCGACCACTACGGTATTGATATTGGAATTGATACCCGGCGTTTGACCTCAGCCAGTCATTTGCTGGCGGCCATTACCGGTAATTTTGTACCGCGTAACAAGGCCATTGTCGGTGAGAACGCGTTTGCCCACGAGGCCGGCATTCACCAGCACGGTATGCTGGCTTCGCCGGAGACCTACGAAATCATGAAGCCCGAAGATGTGGGCTTGCGCAAATCTGAATTGATACTGGGCAAACATAGCGGCCGCCATGCGGTGGTAGACCGTGCCAAGGACATGGGTTACATCCTGGAAGAGAGCGAAGTCGAAGCCATCATGGAGCGTTTCAAAGCACTTGCGGATGTCAAAAAACGGGTCTTTGATTCGGATCTCGAAGCTATTATCACTGGCTTTGAGACCAGCGCGATCGGCCCCTGGTCTTTGAACTGGCTCAGCGTGGTCAGTCGCGTCAACGGCGAGTCCGAGCCGACCGCCTCCCTGACCCTTGCGCACGAGGATGGCACCACCAGCACCCACACCGGTGACGGCGACGGTCCGGTTGACGCCATCGTTGAGGCGCTGGAGCAGGTGACCGAAACCAAAATCGAAGTATTGAGCCTCGCGATGCGGAGTATTTCGCTGGGTGAAGATGCGCAGGGTGAAGCGACCATGCGGGCCACTGTGGATGGTGTTGAGTACAGCGGACACGGGCTTTCGACCGACATCGTCGCGGCCTGTGCCGAGGCTTTGCTGGAAATCGTTAATCGCGCGGCACGTACCGCCGCGCAACTCAAACAATCCAATGTGGCTTGAATGATGAGCGGAGAAGCGGCAGCGAATGAGTTTAAGATCTGTACAAGACAGCGAGCGGAAACATGACCATGTCCACACCTGAATCGCTGTTCGATAAGTTGTGGAAGTCGCACCTGGTGCAAGCACAAAGCGAGTCCACTCCGGCGATTATTTATATTGACCTGCACCTGGTTCATGAAGTGACTTCACCACAGGGGTTTGACCTGTTGCGTGAAAAAGGCATTCCGGTTCGTCGGCCGGATCTCACGCTGGCAACACTGGACCACTCCACACCGACATTGCGCCCGGTGCAAGGGGGCCAGCGGCCATATATCACAGAGCAGGCGCACCGGCAGGTGCAAACCCTGCGTGATAATTGCAGTGAATTTGGTATTGAACTGCACGATTGGGACAGCCCGTCGCGCGGTATTGTGCATGTTATGGGCCCTGAGTTGGGGGCCACGCAACCGGGGATGACCATCGTGTGCGGTGATAGCCACACCAGCACACACGGCGCCTTTGGCGCATTGGCATTTGGCATTGGCACCACCGAGGTTGCCCATGTGCTGGCCAAGCAATGCCTGCTGCAGAACAAACCGAAAAGTATGCGGGTGACGGTGGAAGGAAAACTGGGTGAGGGTGTCACCGCCAAAGACCTGGCGCTCAATATTATCCGTCACCTGGGTATGAATGGCGGCACCGGGTATGTCATCGAATATGCCGGTGAAGCCGTACGCGGACTGGATATGGAAGGCCGCATGACGCTTTGTAATCTGACCATCGAAGCGGGTGCCCGTGCCGGCATGATCGCGCCGGATCAGACCACTATCGAATATTTGCGTGGGCGCGCCAAGGTGCCGCAGGGCCAGGCCTTTGATCAGGCTGCCGAGCAGTGGTTACAGTTAGCTTCTGATACCGGTGCAGTTTTCGACCGGGAAATCATCCTTGACGCGGCGGCGATGCGCCCGACCATTACCTACGGAACCGACCCCGGAATGTCCGTTGCCATTGGCACCCCCGTGCCTTTCGCCAGCAACACCACGCAGGAAAAAGCGCTGCAATACATGGGCTTTCAGGGCGGGCAAATGATGCAGGACCGTGAGGTTGACGTGGTCTTTATAGGCAGTTGCACTAACGGCAGAATCTCCGACCTGCGGGCAGCAGCCAAGGTGCTGCGCGGCAGACGTATTGCTAACCATGTTCGTATGCTGGTGGTGCCCGGGTCGGAAACCATTCGGCAGCAGGCAGAGTCCGAAGGTTTGCACGAAATAATCGTGGCAGCCGGTGCCGAGTGGCGTTTGCCGGGTTGCTCCATGTGTATCGCTATGAATGGCGACATGGTGGCGCCGGGCCAAACCGCTGTTTCCACCTCAAACCGTAACTTTGAAGGCCGCCAGGGTCCGGGTTCGCGTACCTTGCTCGCCAGTCCTGAAACTGCTGCCGCCTGCGCGGTTGCGGGTTTCGTCACACAGGTGAAAGACCTGGATGCCAAGTCCTTTGAGGCTGAGCGGGAGATCGCCTGATGCGCGCATTCACAAAACTGACAGCACCCATGTTGGTGTTAAAACAGGAAAACATCGACACCGACCAAATCATTCCGGCTCGATTTTTGACCGCTACCGATTTTGACGGCATCGGACAACACGCTTTCGCTGACTGGCGCTTTGATGCCAACGGCAACCCCATTGCCGGCCAGGTTCTCAATCAGGACCGCGCTGCCAGCAGTCCCATACTGGTGGCCGGGCATAACTTCGGTTGTGGTTCATCGCGCGAGCACGCCCCGCATGCCTTGCTGGGTTTTGGTTTTCGAGTGGTCATCAGTTCACAAATAGCGGACATTTTTCGCAGTAACTCGCAGAACGTTGGTTTGTTGCCGGTGGTGCTTGAAGCAGAACAGCATGCGGCCTTGTTGCAGATGGACGGAAAGGAAATCAGCGTTGATCTGGAGCAATGCGAAGTCACCGTCGGAACGGACGATGGTAAACAGCAAAAATGGTCGTTTTCGATTGACACGTTCGCGCGTCATTGCTTATTGCGTGGTTTGGACACGTTGGACTTTTTAAACGAGGCAGAGGGGGCCATCACGGCTTACGAGAATAAATTATGAATGCAAAAATAATTTTATTACCTGGTGATGGTATCGGCCCGGAGGTGACGAAAGAGGCGGAGTTGCTGATCGAATGCATGGCCACGGAGTACGGCACGAAGCTGGAGATGCAAACTGCGTTGATCGGCGGTGCGGCAATCGATGCGACCGGTTACCCTTTGCCCGATGAAACACTGGCGGCGTGCCGCAGTGCGGATGCAGTCATTCTTGGCGCGGTGGGTGGGCCGAAGTGGTCTGATCCAAACGCCAAAGTGCGTCCCGAACAGGGTTTGTTGAAGATACGCAAAGAGTTGGGGTTGTTTGCCAACCTGCGGCCAGTGCGTTTGCACCCGAAACTGGCCGATGCCAGTCCGCTTAAACCTGAGTATCTCGAAGGTGTGGACATGATGGTGGTGCGGGAATTAACCGGCGGTAGTTATTTTGGCGAAAAGCAGGAGGGCGATGATTTTGCATCGGATACCTGCACCTACTCACGAGCGGAAATCGAACGTGTGGTAACCAAGGCCGGCATTATTGCGCGCGAGCGCGGCGGTTTGCTGACCATGATCGACAAGGCCAAC
>UPTN01001481.1_pt1 | contig 10361 bp, 14 predicted proteins | sample 2160111 | NCBI WGS metagenome assembly UPTN01 (sample SAMN06265058, study PRJEB28932) | marine metagenome | isolation source: Columbia River Estuary | place: USA:Columbia River Estuary, USA | collected 2014-05-05 | reverse complement strand
CCAACCCTTTATCTATAGTCCCCCGTCAGGGGGTGGAGTGACAACATGAAAATGGAAGACATGACCCCGCAACAGATCACAGAGGCACTCGCCGCAGAAGGCATGCAACTCAATCTTGAAGCAGCCGCCGCTGCGATGATCACCCTGAACGCTGGTATGGCCTTGCTGCTTGAGCGTGCCGGGCTCACCACCGCAGACATTAAGCTCACCGAAGAAGAAGACAAACGTCGCGGTGAATTGGTTCGTTCGATGGCGACGCGCTTGATGAATGTGGCTACCCTCGCTGCCGCATCCGCTGGACAGGAACTCGATCAGAAGAAGCTCGCAGACAATGTGATCCGCATGCTCACCACTGCATCTGAGACCAAAGGTGAAAGCATCCAAGGCGAAAATGCCATCGGCGAACAATTGATGGAAGGGATGATGGAACCAGAGCCCGTAACACCATCAACCGGTGACGCAGGTGAGACCGGCATCGTTGGACACGTCGAAGATACAGACACCCACACGAACATCTTTGTGGATGAGCCCGACGACACCACAGTCGAAGAAGACACCGATCTGTTGGCGTTGTTCCGCTCGGCGCGCGCCCAGAAAGCAAAGTCCGAAGGGGTGACGTTCGAGGGCGACAAGATACGCGCCCTGTTCTACAATCCTGAGACCCTTCCCGAGAGCCCGGAAGAGTTTGCGGACTATGACCGCCGCGCCATGGAATATTTCAAGAACATGGTGGACAAGGCAGTGAAAGCCGGGGCAATGCCTCAGAAGCTTGCACATCAGGTCATCGTCGTTCTGGCTGGCGGCGTAAATTTCCAGATGGACGATGTCGTCAACGAAGACGGGCACATCACTAAGGAAATCTTGGAACAAGGTCAGGACAAAGCCGGGTTCGAAGTCAAGACCAAGAGCCCCCGCGACGTGTCCGAAGCAATCATCGCCGCATACAGCGTTTCGATTGCCCGCCTACGTGGTGCGTACATGCAAGCGCAGCTTGGCCTGTTGCAGCAGTACATGGAAGGCATCGACCAGACAGGGCCAAAGATATGATCCCGGTCAACGTGCACACCATCGTCCTCGTAAGCGTGTTGTTCGCGTTGTTCTCCATCGCGGCGCTGTACGCAGCACGATGGGAAATCAAGCACGGGCGACGAGATGTCCCGCCGCGCATCTTCCTGCCGTTCATTGGTCTGATCTTCTACGGTATGTGGTTCGCCATAGGGTGACCTGACAAGGGACCCAAGAGAATTCGAATAGGGGCCGCTGACGCGGCCCTTATTCATTTGATCATGTAGTGTGATCGTGATCGCGCCTGTTCGAGGAACGCCAGTTCGTCCGACGAGGCGACGTTCACCATACATGGGCGGACCCAAGTGGTGTTCCCATCAGGCAGATTTCTTACGTGACCTCTACGTAGATGAGGGGTCGGAGAGGCGTGACTTCCGATGTAAGCGCCGCGTGGGATCACCTTACCCGCAGACTCCTTGATGTGCGTGACGTACAGGTTCTTTGGGACGATGCGACCCGCCTTAATGATGGCCCCCTTCTTGTTGAGTTTCGTCTCAGTCACTTGGTACTTGACACCACGTGTATTCAGGAACCCTAAGATGGTTGAATAGGTACCCCAACCTTGATTGGCGAATGTTTCCAACATTTTGCGGGAGTCCTCACCAGAAAATCCCTTATTTTTAAGATGTGTAACAAGCATAGGGTCCATAGTGATGGGGCCGCTCCCGTGCTCAAAGTCGAAAAGACCTGACGTGCTGTGCGTGTACGCCTTAAATCCCCCAACCAAGGCCAGCATTATGAATAGAACCTTACCTTCGTACGCCCCTTCCTCCATCTTTTGAAACAGAAAAGCACGATCCTCGTGATGATCAGGCACCTTTTTATTTCTAACTCGTTGGATGGCTATCCATGGCGCAGGGCAAAAAGGATCGTCTATAAGACGGGCATCAGACAATTCTCTTCCGACGTCACGGTGCAGGATGAATGTGTCAGAGTTGCCCTCGTGCAGATCAGGCAGTTCAACAACCCTGCCACCCCGGACGGCATGACTCCACGCGCTTCGCAGGGACTGTAACGTATTCGCATCCACTGGAAAGTCTTCATGTGTTTTTGGCATGAGTTTCAATGCGGCGTATACCGTGTCTTTGTTCTTCATAACGCTCTCCTTTCGAATCAATGTCAACTTTGTCTAGCATGTAATTACTATGAATACCACCCTTTCTTGACATGTGACATTTTCTATTGCATTATGGCACAAACGCAACACCGTGTTACTAAGGACACACATCAGTGCAGACGGAACTACCGCCTCGCCCGCGCTGGAATCACCAGTGTGTGAAAGAAGAAACCGCCCGAGAGTTTGTGGACCAAGTCCGTGAATGGGCGGACAATCTTGGTATCGTACCGGAAGATGTGGACGAGAAAGAGTTTTTGGCGGCGCTTGCACTCGCCCTGATCGAGAGCCCGGATGCGTATCACGCAGGACGCTACTTGGAAGATTTTATTGGATGGCCCGTCAACGGTGATCTGATCTGTGTCCTCGACAGAGCCTTTTCTCGCATGAAATTCGTGACCAGTCAGTTTGTACATCAATGGGTCACAGAGAATAACGTTCGCTTCCCCGCTCAGAAGGGAGACCTGATTCGCTGTAAGATCGGCGATCTGGAATTGACAGGACGTGTCACCGAAGTCCTCCGCCGCGAGGCGCGTGGTTTGTTTGTCCCCAATGGGAAGAAAACCCACATGCCAATATTCGCGGAAGAGGTTCTTCAAATCCTACCGGAGCGCAAGCAGCGCCCAGACAACCCACCACAACCAGAACCGGATACAACATAATGGCTTTCAAGGACATTTTAAAGATGAAGCAAGCCGCAAAGGAAGCGGAAGCGGCAGTCGCTGAGAACCCAAGCGAAGAAGAGCTTTTGGAAATTCTCGAAGAAGCACTCGAAGAGGCTCTACCAAAGGCAGTTGCCGTTGCAGGCGTCAAGCCTGTCAAGCCCCGCATCACCGACCGTGAGCGTGACCGCTTGAACATGCACTCGAAGAAGTAAGCATGACTGTCATCGCTGGCATCGACCCCGGCAATTCCGGTGCCATCGCTTTTCTTGATACGGCCAAGGCCACACTCAAGATATATGACATGCCGACTTTCGAGTTCGAGACCACGAAGAAACGTGTGACCATCGACCCGTATGCAATTGTGGCATTTATGCAACAGTATAAGCTAGGGCATGTCTACATGGAAGAAGTCTTCTCGTCCCCACAGATGGGCGTCGTATCGGCGTTCAATTTCGGTGAGGGCAAGGGGATGATCAAAGGAGTTGTCGCGGCGTTGGGGGTACCGATCACGCAGATCAAGCCCGCGCGCTGGAAGAAGGAAATGAAAGTCCCTGCCGACAAACGCGCCGCCGTTCAACGTGCGTCGCAACTGTTTCCCGGCGCAGCCCCTATCTTCAAAGGCCCACGTGGTGGTGTCTTCGATGGTAGAGCAGAGGCTGCATTGTTGTCTCTGTTTGGGGCTTTGGAACTAGGGTGCGCACCAACTGCACCCGTAACCCTAATAGGAGACTGATATGGTAATCTCAACTGGCGAACTTGGCCTGTTTCAGGCCACCGCTACGATAGGACGCGAGAAGAAAACAACCTTCAAGCATCGCACCGATAGCGAATTCGCTGAGCAGGTAGCAACCCGCCAGCGTATTCAAGGTGGCGCAAAATCGCCACACACTGCAAAGCGCTCCGAGGGACCACCAGTGAAGCGCGTAAAGAAGTAACCCGATGGCCCGACGCAGACCACCCCTTCAAGACCGTCTCGACAATGACAAGCACGAACAGTTTGCCCGTTGCATAGGCAGCGGGAATGAGCCGTTGGTTTGTTATTTCGGTGTGGGGTACCCGATGGACGAGGAAGCCGCGAAGTCTCTCGCACGCACCAAAGCTATTCGGCTGAGAGCCGAGGAATGGTTCAGACAGACAAAACCTCGCGGATACCAACTGAACGGGTATAAGCATCCAGTATGAACAAACAGGTCCTCCTTGTAGTCCCTTGGTGGAAGAAGCCCCGCTTCTTTGACCGAAGCCCGGACGCCTACGTTGTCCATCCATACGAAGACCTACCCCTGAAAGACTTTGTCGTGGACATGATAATGATGGACGTAGAATTGAAACACGAATGGGACGAACTCATGGATGAGTGGTTCCATGAAGACGTTGTCCCGTGTCTGGGGGCCGAAGGCGGTTACATCGCATGGTGCCGAGAACAAGAACAAGAGACACCCGATGCCCCGACTTGACAACCCAAAGCACGAAGCGTTCGCGCTGAACCTCGCCAAAAGCGTGAAGCAGATAGAAGCTTACGCTCTGGCTGGTTACAGTCCGAATCCATCTGCCGCCAGCCGTCTTGCTGCCGAGCCCATGATCGCGGATCGCATCGTTGAGTTGCAGACAGAAATACGCGGCAAGATCAACACTGCCATGGCCCGACCGAATGAAGAGACGTTCGCGTCTTTGAAGGAAATGGGGCTCACCATGGAGTGGGTCGCCGAGCAGTACAAGAACATCTATCACGAAGCTCTGGAAGCAAACTCTTTCGCCGCAGCGAACACCGCTGTGAAGAATATCCAGAAGCTGATCGAGATCGAAACAGGTGGCGGGACTGGTGAAGAAGAGCAGCACACGCCAACGATAAAAATCAATGAAGTCACAGACATGCTGGTCGCAGTTAAAGAATTGGTTCAATTGGGGCAAAAAGAAGGCACCTACGCTGCGGATCAATTCAAAGACGTCACACCACAGCAGGTACTGGCGACACAGGTGGGAGCAGGTGACAATGATCACAGCGATTGAACGCGCCCAATATAGAGACGCATTGGCACGCCTTACCGATCTGTCCGGCACACTTGAAAAGTCTGTCACAGAAGGGACCCCACTGAATCGAAATGTGGGTATGGCTATTTCTCGAATGGTCGATTCAGAAGACCCTGAAACGCAGATTAGAGCCTTGCGCGCGCTCATCACCAGCCTCGATAAGCAGTACGATGAACAACTTCGCTACGCAGCGCAGTTCAAGTTCTCGCCGTTCTGTGAATACATGGTCCGAGCCGAGCCCCCGGCGATGCACCACGAATTCCTGATCGACCACATGGAAATGATCCACAACAAAGAGATCATGCGTCTGGCTATCTCGATGCCACCGGGCTCCGCCAAGTCAACGTATTCATCCATCCGCTTCGCGGCGTGGCACCTTGGACGTAAGCCGAATGATCGCTGGTTGCAGGGTGCGCACACGCAGACGTTTGCCAAGGACCGCCTTGGTAAGCCTGTCCGCAACATGATCGCCGACCCCCGCTTCCGCGAAGTATTCCCTGAGACAGGTTTGTCTGCATCCTCGTCGGCTGCGGACTATTTCGAATTCGTTGGTGGGGCCGGGTATTACAAGGCTGTCGGCGTGGGTGTGGCTGTTGCCGGTTACCGTGCAGACATCGCCGCAATCGATGACCCAATTGCATCCCGTGAAGACGCGGAGAGCCCGACCATCCGCCGTAAGCTGCACGAATGGTTCATGGATGACTTTGGCACCCGACCGATGCCGGGCTCGCCTCTATTCGTCGTGGCTACACGCTGGCATGAAGACGACCTGATCGGACACGAACTCGAACGCCTCGAATCTGGCGTGGCTGAACACGACTGGACAGTTATCAATATTCCCGCACTCGCAGGTGACAACGATCCGCTTGGACGTCAACCCGGTGAGGGTCTCTGGCCCGAGGTATTTGGCACTGCATTCTTTGAAGCCAAGCGTCGCGGAACGATCCCACGTACGTGGAACAGTCTCTATCAAGGCGTACCTACCGACACCGAAGGCGGTGTATTGAAGTCGGAGAACATCAACCGCTACAAGACTGTCCCCGAGGACATCATGCGCAAGGATGGGCAGGGCGTACACAAGAAAGTTATCAAGCGCGTCACCCTGTCTGTTGACTGCGCCGAGAAGGCCAAGGAACGTAATGACTGGACGGCAGCGACTGTCTGGATTGAGACGACCGATGGCAGACACTTCCTCGTTCACGCAGGCCGAGCCCGCCTAGAATTCACGCCGCTGACCAAGTGGATCGATACGCTTGCAACAGAGTGGAACGTCGATCAGGTGCTGGTGGAAGACAAAGGCGCAGGCACGCAGTACATTCAGGTGCGCAAGGAAAAGCCAAAGGGCTTCCCAGTCATTCCGATGAGCACCATGAACAAGTCCAAGGAATTCCGCTTCGACGGCGTCACACCGATGTTCGCCGCAGGCCGCGTTCTGTTCCCAGAAGCAGGCAACGATTGGATAGCTGATCTTGAGCACGAATTGCTTGTGTTCCCGAACGGCAAGAACGATGACTATGTGGACAGCGTCTCGCAGTACCTTGCGTACAGCAGAAAAGGGAACGTCAAGCGTGGCTCGCGTTCTGTCAACAGCGGCATGCGTGGCGTTTAACGGCGCTGCAACTCGTTCAGGATGATGCGCAAAGCACCTCTGGCATGATACCCAATCAACCCCGATATCAGGGCGATGGCTATCACAGCAGGCTGACCGAATGCAGGCAACATAACTGCTGAAAGCATCAACAATATACCAAGCATCGCGAGTATTTCACAAAGTCTTTCCATGCGGCACAAATACATACCATTTGTTCGACCGTCAACAGCTTATTCTCTTGACCTGTTCGCCTGTAGGTGGCATTATTTTCATATCAGGTAAGGCTCATCTGATATGTCCTCCAATGTTGAACTTCACGCCCCGCCCTTAATCCGGCGGGGCTTTTTTGTTTGGGACCCTTGGGAATCGGAAAGCCCCCAGCCCATTTCCTGGCGGGTTATCCGGCGGTGTGACGGGTGGGTTACCAGATCGTTAATAATTTATCAATAGCGAAATTAGTTCTTGTATAGCGAAACCGAATCGCTTATGTGTTGTTCAACGGAATGAAAAGGAGATCGACGTGGACACAGATACACAAAAGATAGAACGGGTAGACGTCTGGTGGGTTCAGGAGTTTAAGACTTGGGCCGTCACGATGTATGACGCGGAGGGAAACTCTATGCCACAGGACAATGGCGAAGAGTGTGAATACCATCACCGCAAGCACGACGCGGTACGGTCAGCGTCATTGATCTGTGAGCAGCATGCTGTTAACCTTTCCGTCTATACAAAGAACGGGACCTTTAACTGATGTTGCAATACGCCTTCATGCTCCACTTCAAACAGATGGTTGATCGTAAGATCGCAGCCATGACGGAAGAGGACTGGAAAGCTCTGGAAGAGGAAGTGTGCATCAATGAAGAGTTTGATGCACACAGCCCATCCCTATGCGTCGTACAGGGACCCAAAGAAATTCGATACCGGGCCACCATCGTTGCAGGACCCATGGGATTTCATGGGAGTGTGTCCAAGGTGTATCTCGGACCTCGTCATGACACCATCGAACATGCGCTGTCTGATGCTGTAGATGCCGCGCATCTTACGGAAATCGGCGGAACAACCGGCCTTCTCCACGCCTATCAGTCTATCCGATAAGCCTTGCAAATAAGGCCCTACACTACCTGGCGAAGACTCAGGCGCGATTATTTAGCAAGCGAGAAATTTAACAATTTGATTCGGTGTTGCACAGATGCCACAGGGCGCTGACGCGCCTTAGTATCATAGGGACCCATGCGAATCGAATCACCGGCACCCTCTTAATTTGGAAGATGTGACAAATTATTTCCCTGTCCCATAAAATCCCATGACCGACCACGAATCAGTCTACCCGAATCACCTGATCCTGTAAAGCATTGAAAAACAACGGTATATTTTGTCACATTTGCCCGAATCATGTGACATTTTCTAGTATTCCGCACATTATCTGCACCTGATTCGTGCCCAGAGCAGGGACCCAAGCGAATTCACATGCAGGGACCCAAGCGAATCGAATCACCGGGACCCTTGTTTTTTAATGAGGGGGCGCACTATGTTTTGTCACATTGGTCGGGGACCCTAACAGATTTACATGCGGGGACCCTATCGAATCGAACAAGGGGACCCTAGTGAATCGACGCAGGCTTGGGTGTATGCTATAAGTGATTCGCACCCCCTGACGGGGGAAACAGGAGCATTGACTTGATAGAAAACCTCAAAGGCCCAAAGGATCACTCTAATAGAGGCGATTGGTGGCATGTTGATAGCCAAGAGCGAAAGATCGGATACCTTTGGCCCGAGGATATGCGCGCCGTGCTCGAAAGCATCTGGGGACGTCGTCAGGGTATAAAGAACTTCGCCCGCTACGCGGGGCTCAACATCACGACCGTCGAGAAGTATTGCAACGGTAAGGTACCCGTCCCAAAACATATCGCGCTGCTGGTGCTAAACATGCAGGAGCTATTCCTCGAACGCGGCGCACATCTTAAAGCGCACCCGTGGCGATCTATCCCCACCGTTGATGCACCGTGGCTACCAGAAGAGCGTCAAGACGAGAAGTTCACCGTCCCGACCAAGCCGTTCGGTTGATACACGCTCTTATCAGAAGCTTTCATTTTCGTTATCACGATCTTTCATTTTCAGTATAGCGCACGCACCCGCACCCGCTGACGCGGGCATGCAATAGGTTTTTATGCTGTGCGGTTGATCGGTAATCCTGCTGCCAACACTGGCGACCTTGAACGCGCGCAGCGTGTTCATGGGAGCAGCATTGCCACAGTCCCGCGTCAGCGGGTGTTGCCGATTCGTTCCTGATTCGTTCCAGCGCCTTATCATGCTCTCGCATTTTCGTTATCACACTGGATCATTTTTCTTATCATGCTCTCGCATTTTTCTTATCACGCGCTTTCATTTTTTCTGGCGAGCGAACTCGCGCACTGGCGCGCGCTCTTGTCACGATCTCGCGATTTTCTCTTATCACAATCTCTGATTTTTTCTATCGCGGAATCCGATTTTGTGGCGCGCCGCGAATCGAATCCGCCCGCCGCCCGCCAAAAAAAAAAAAATTTTGAACGGATTCCGCACTCCTAAACCGTCCCCTACTCGCCCGGTGTCCGCCCGGCTTTCCTGACCTCACATAGACTTTACCCCGATTCGCGCGGCGGGGTCAATAGAAAATCCCGCCGCGCTTAAATTATTTTTCAGGCATCAGAATCCGCTTGACTTGCGGAATCGTTTTACCCGTCCGCCGCGCCAATTCCGCGACCGTTAGATTCGGGTACCGGTCGAAAATTTCGCGGATATCCGAATCGCTCGCGCCGTGCGCACTTGGCAAATTTTCCATCACTTGACCTTTCCCGCGCGCCGCGCGGCTTTTGAGGCGGCGCGCTTTTGTTTCTTTGAACCCGGACGCCCCCACGAACCCGCCGCGCGGCGTCCGATTTTCTTTGCAGTGTTTTCCATGGCGCTAGGCCTTTCACTGTGGCGCGCTTAATACCGGCGCGCGCCTTAAACCGTACCGCCCCTGCATCGGGCAGCTCACAAGTGTTATGACATAGGGCAAAACGATTCGCAAGAAAAAAGATTTAGGTTGATTGAGTTTTTTTTCTTGTACGCCGTGGCCCATTGTGTATAAAGGAATCAGTTGAAACGCTGTTGAAAGGAATCACAATGGCAAACGGTGCAATAATTTTTGAGGGCAAAAGCGCAATTGACGGGCGCGATATCGTGGTAATCGCTACAGGACTCAAGGCGTCGAGCGCTAACGTCAAAACGGGCGCGCTTGTCCAGACGTGGATTCTGCTGAAAGATATCCACCCGCAAGAGGCGGCGGATACTGGCGCGGACTCGTCAATCTGTGGCGCGTGCCCTCATCGCGGTACGCTGGAAACGCAAGCGGATGGCACGACAAAAAACGTCGCGCGGTCCTGCTACGTGACTCTATTCCAAGCGCCGCGCAATATTTGGCAATCCTACAAGCGCGGAATCTATCCACGCGTCAAAGGCGACAAGGCGCGCGCTTTACTTGCCGGGCGCAATGTCCGACTCGGTGCCTATGGTGACCCGGCGGCGGTACCTTTCCATATCTGGAATCACGTGCTGGCAGATACCGCGCGCGGCACTGGATACACCCACCAATGGAAAGCGTGTGACTCGCGCTTTGCGCGCTATTGCATGGCAAGCGCGGATAACGCACAAGAGGCCGAGCAAGCGCGCGCGCTAGGTTACCGGACGTTTAGAGTCGGCACGCGTGCCGAGTCGATTGTGCAAGGCGCTGAATTCTTGTGCCCGGCGTCAAAAGAGGCTGGCATGAAAACCAATTGCGCCGCGTGCCTTGCGTGCGGTGGAACGTCTAGCAAGAATCGCGCAAGCGTGTTTATTCCGGCGCATGGTGCTGCGGGAAAAATCAACGCGTTTGAAAAGC
>UPTN01001480.1_pt1 | contig 10364 bp, 10 predicted proteins | sample 2160111 | NCBI WGS metagenome assembly UPTN01 (sample SAMN06265058, study PRJEB28932) | marine metagenome | isolation source: Columbia River Estuary | place: USA:Columbia River Estuary, USA | collected 2014-05-05 | reverse complement strand
TTCTTGAATGGATCTTCATAGGTATACTAGTTTCTTACCTATAAGATACGCAAAAGCGCTGATGAATTATTTTAATTCGGCAGCTAAAAATTGACCCGTAATACTTTCTTTGATCTTGATGATTTCTTCGGGTGTCCCTTCAGCAACAATGCGCCCCCCGCCTGATCCACCTTCAGGCCCTAAATCGATAATATGATCGGCTTGTTTAATGACATCCATATTGTGTTCTATGATAAGCACCGTATTTCCTTGATCTACCAGACGTTGGATGACCTCCATTAACACTTTTACATCCTCAAAATGTAGCCCAGTGGTAGGTTCATCCAGAATATACATTGTGTTACCCGTATCTTTCTTGCTCAGCTCGGTGGCCAATTTGACCCGCTGTGCCTCACCACCACTCAATGTGGTAGAGGGCTGTCCTAATCGGATATAACCTAATCCTACGTCTCTTAGTGTTTGTAGCTTTTGGTTGATCCTAGGTACATGTTCGAAGAACGGTAGGGCGTCCTCAATGCTTAAGTTTAGTACATCCGAAATACTCTTTCCTTTGTAGCGCACTTCTAACGTCTCGCGATTGAAACGCTTACCCTGACAGGATTCGCAATGCACGTAAACATCGGGTAAGAAGTTCATCTCAATCACGCGCAGTCCTCCACCTTCACAAGTTTCACAACGGCCGCCTTTTACATTGAAAGAGAATCTTCCCGGCTTATACCCACGTACCTTACTTTCTGGTAAGCCTGCAAATAGCTGCCGGATTTCTGACCATACGCCCGTGTAAGTTGCAGGATTCGAACGCGGCGTGCGTCCAATGGGACTTTGATCGATATCGATAATTTTATCGATTTTCTCAAAACCTTCAATACTTCGGTACGGCTGCGGTTTACCCACCGCACGAAAAATCATGTGGTTAAGGATAGGGTATAGGGTACCGTTGATTAATGTTGACTTCCCGCTACCACTTACTCCAGTAATACACGTCAATACGCGCAAGGGGATTTTTAGATCAACGTTTTTCAGGTTGTTTCCTGTCGCACCAAAAAGGCCAATCCAACCGTCCGCCTGACGTCGTACATTTGGCACTCCAATGCCAAGCTGACCGTTTAAATACTTCGCTGTTATGCTGTCGCTTGCGAGAATATCTGAGAGATCGCCTTGCGCTACGATTGCTCCACCATGCACTCCTGCGCGGGGGCCGATATCAAGAATATGATCCGCAGTTTCAATCATTTCTCGGTCGTGCTCCACCACTAAAACACTGTTGCCAATATCTCGCAATTGCTGCAGGGAATCTATGAGTCTTGCATTATCGCGCTGGTGCAATCCTATAGAAGGCTCGTCTAAAATGTACAGGACATTCACCAACTGTGACCCTATCTGGGTCGCCAACCGGATTCGTTGTGCTTCACCTCCGCTCAGACTACGTGCACTCCGGTTTAAATTCAAATAGCCTAAACCTACATTTAGTAAGAACGCGCTTCGCGCGCGCAATTCTTTTACAATTTCCTCCGCAATGAGCCATTCTTTAGGTGACAAATTATGCTCCAACGAGTCAATCCATTGGCCAAAATGTATCAAGCTTTGGGTACTCACCTCTGCGATGCTTTGACCCGCTACCTTGAAATGCAGGCTTTCCTTTTTCAAACGTGCACCTTCACATTTTGTGCAAGCTACATGTTCCATGTATTCGTCTGCCCAACGCTGAATACTTCTGCTTTTCGCTTCTTTACCCTGAGACTCTATGAAGTTAATAATGCCTTCAAAGTTCAATTTGTATTCCTTTGTTACGCCAATGGCCTTATGCTCAATGGTCATCACCTCGTTGCTGCCGTTGAGAATAATGTCTAAGGCTGCTTCAGGAATGTCTTCAACGGCGGTATCCATGTTAAAGCCGTGCTTCAGTCCAATAATTTCAAGTTGGTTGAACATCCAATTCTTCTTGTATTCTCCAACTGGTGCAATACCGCCCTTCCTGATTGTTTTCTTTGGGTCCGGGAATAGCTTTCGTTCGTTCACTTGTTTCGTGGTTCCCAATCCGTCGCAACGGGGACAGGCACCTTTGGGACTGTTAAAAGAAAACGTGTTTGGCTCGGGCTCTTGATAGGCTATACCACTGGTAGGACACATGAGGTGTCTAGAGAAATAAGCCAATTCATCTCTTTCCAAATCCAAAACGGCTATGGTCCCGCCACCATGATTCATTGCGGTCTCTACACTTTGAGCAATGCGCGCCTCCGCTGTTGCGGCAACAATGATGCGATCTACAACAATTTCAATATCGTGTGTCTTGTATCGGTCCAATCGATACCCGCTGCTCACTTCAACTACTTTACCGTCCACACGGGCTCTAATAAAGCCCATTCGCGTAATCTGTTCAAATAATTCCCTGTAATGCCCTTTCCGCGCTCTAACGACTGGTGCTAAAACCGCAATTTTTCTACCAACATAACGTTCGGCAATCAATGCTACAATTTGAGCATCGGAGTAAGAAATCATCTTCTCGCCCGTATTGTAGCTAAAGGCTGTTGAAGCCCGTGCAAATAGTAAACGCAAGAAATCACTCAATTCCGTTACCGTTCCTACCGTCGAACGTGGGTTTCGGGAGGTGGTCTTTTGCTCGATAGAAATCACCGGCGATAGTCCTTCAATCTTATCGACTTCTGGACGTTCCATATTGCCCAAGAATTGACGCGCATAAGCACTAAAAGTCTCCATGTAACGCCGCTGTCCCTCCGCATAAATGGTGTTGAAGGCTAAAGAGCTTTTTCCAGAGCCACTTAGGCCGGTAATCACGACCAATTTATTTCTCGGGATGGCAACATCAATGTTTCGCAGGTTATGCGCTCTTGCGCCAAAGACTTCTATGTATTCGCTCATTTAGAAGGAACCCAAATTTGGTATGCTTTGTTTGTCGAATTCGATAATTGCTGGCTTTGAATCCAAGGATTATATGTTCTCAACGTTTTATAAGTAACCCCTTGTGATTTCGCCCAGCTTACCCAGTCCGCAACGCCTGTATTGACTAAAATAGTATCCATTTCAGGAAAGGAATAGCCTTGATCCTGGTGGTAGACGTAGCCAAAGTCTGCGAGGTTTTCGTGAATGTGCTTTACGGCGGCGATACGATAGACGTAGCGCGCAGTCTCAGTATTTAATAAGAGATCGTAATAACTATCAACGCCTTGCTCGTTAAGTCGTCTTGCTGTCCCGGCCATCCCCATGTTATACGAAGCTGCAGCTAAAGTCCAATTTCCAAACCTCTCGTATGCTTCCTTTAAATAAGTGCAAGCTACCTGGGTCGACTTTTCGATGTGGTACCTTTCGTCTACCTCTTTATTTATTTCCAGACCGTTTTCAAGTCCTGTATTCTTCATTATTTGCCAGTATCCACTGGCACCTGCTGGACTAACAACATTTTGCAGTCCACTTTCAATCAAGGAAAGGTATTTAAAGTCTTCAGGAATTCCGTTTTTCGCAAGAATAGGTTCGATGATAGGAAAGAATTTAGCGCTGCGCTTGAGCATTAAAAGATTATTACTCTGCCAATAGCTGTTCACGAGCATTTCGCGGTCCAATTTTTCTTTAACATCGGCTTCAGCCAACGGCAATGCTTCTCCTGCGAAATCTAGATTCTCAGGAATAGGAAATGGCTTCACCGTGCTTGGACGTACCTCCACAGGATGCGGCGCTTCGTTGGATTGAGCGCTTCTGAGACCTACAAATGCAAGTGTTAATCCTACTGCCCCAAATAGGACAATTTTATTTTTCATAGATAAAGGGCGAATTAAAGTCTGCAAAAGCAGGTCCATCTTGATCCTTTGCACTCAGTATGGGAACATCGACGTTCCAATCAATGGCGAGCAATGGATCATTCCATAAAACACTTCCTTCGTGTTCTGGACTATAGGTATCTGTACATTTATACAAGAAAACCGTTCCGTTTTCAAGGGTTGCAAAACCGTGGGCAAAGCCAGGCGGTATCCAGAGCATGCGCTTATTTTCGCCACTTAGCTCAACGCCATAATACTGGCCATAGGTAGGGGAGCCCTTGCGAATGTCGACAGCGACATCCCAAACCTTACCGCGCTGCACTCGAACTAGTTTTCCCTGTGCCTTCGGCGGCGCTTGGAAATGCAGTCCTCGGACTACGCCGCGATCAGATAAGCTTTCGTTGTCTTGGATGAATTCTTCTGTAATGCCTTGAGCGGCAAACACATCACGATTATAACTTTCAAAGAAATAGCCGCGTTCGTCCCCGAAGACGCGCGGTTCGATAAGTAGCAAGCCTGCTAATGGTGTCTCAATGATTTGCATACCCCAAAAATAGCAGGATAAGCTTACGAAAGCATAGGGTCGACCTTTTCTTTCAAAAGAGTTGAAATTTCTTGTGCGTGCGTTAAGAAGCTCAAATGTGTCGCACGATTAAGCGTCCAGCAGCGGTCGGAAGGTTCGCACTCAGGAAAAACAAGATCCCAGTCGCTTGTTACGCTATCTACGGGACATTGGGGGGTTGGTCGGTCCCAATTCAATACGGATTTTAGGACCCAACGGTAATAGTCACAAGGAAATTGCTCCATCATTTCAATCACGCCTTCAAAATGAGCCGATGGGCGACTGTTGAGTCGTGCCATGAAGAAAATTAACTTGCGAATACTGCCCTTCGGGGCCCAATTTAAAATACCTGTCGCAGCAATTCTCTTAAAAAGAGGACGCAGTGGCGTACTGTACTGAAGCGAATTGAGTAAAACAACGCGCTGCACGCGGTGACGGCTTGCCCAATCCTGCGCAACGATTCCACCAAAGCTGTAGCCAAATAGCAAATCGTGCTCTTGAATATCGTGCGGTGCGAGCAAACGATCCGCGTAAGACGATAATGACTCACCAACTTCGGGCAGCGTCCATTCTAAAAAAGTTGCTGACCATGGGAATTCAAGATTTCTAAAAATTCTTGAATCGGCACCTAATCCCGGTAATACCCATACTCTAGCTTCACGCATTGCCCATGTTTTTACGAACTACTTTTAAAACGCTTGGGTAGAGTCTTTTGTTCGTTGCAATAATGCTTTTTGATGCAATAGCCTCAGGGCCACCGTTAAAGTCTGAAATTTCACCGCCGGCTTCACGAACTAGCACGATTCCAGCAGCCACATCCCACGGACTTAATCCGTATTCAAAATATCCGTCAAAGCGACCGCAGGCAGTATACGCGAGGTCTACTGCGGCTGTGCCTATGCGCCTCAAACCACGGGTGGATTTGTAAAATGTTGCAAGTGTGTTTTGAAATCCGTCGATGTGCTCAAAGTCGTAATAAGGAAAACCTGTTGCCAGCAGACTGTTTTCGAGCGATTCGGTGGTGGTTACTGTGATAGGAACGCCATTTAGCCTTGCGCCACCTCCTTGAAAGGCAGAAAAACATTCGTCCATACCCACTTCATACACCACACCAATAACTAAATGTTCTTTGTGCTTTAAGGCAATAGAAACGCTGTATATGGGCAGGCCGTGTACAAAATTAGTGGTGCCGTCCAAAGGATCTATTATCCAAACCAAATCCTTTTGAAGTTCTTGAACCGTGGTTTCTTCCTCTGTTAAAAATCCAGCCTCTGGTAACAACGCGGAAAGACGTTTCACTAGGAGACGTTCGGTATTTTCATCCACATCGCTGACTAAGGCGTTTAGACTTTTTAAGCTTACGCGTTCTTGAGAAAATGTGCTTTGTTGCTTTCTTAGGAAGGCGCCGGCTTCCTTTGCTATGGCTTCAACGGCGCTCGTGATATCGGTGAGGTTCATTCGTTATTTTCGAAGGGCCGCGTATTTAAAATGAATGCTTTTACAAATGGTCTGCATGCCACTTTGGTCTTTTCGGTGATCTGTGTAGAGTGTGAGTATTTCTTCCCTGTGGTTCGGATTGAAGTCAATCATTCCAAGAAACATTCCTTCTCTTATTTTGTACAATTCTGAATTAAGCATTAATCCATCTTTCATATGCGAGGCCCGGCAATGGTGCCAATGTTTAATGAAAGCGTCTTCGCCCACTAAGGGCTTATATTCGATGAAAATTTGTGGCATTGATGGCGTTCTTAGGTACATCTAAGATAACAATTCCATCATTGTTAATAGTTGACAATGAGAATGTTTTGATTTTGTTCGCCCATTCAGGGTTCCAAAAAGTCTTTACGCGGATGTAATTGTCAGTGTATCCGTACATGTAGCCTTTGCGATTTTCACCTTCAAAAAGTACCGGTCTGGACTGACCTAATTGGTTTTCATAAAACTGTCGCGTCTTCTTTTCACTTAAGATACGCAGCATTTTATTCCTGCGTTTACGCTCGGGAATGGGTACTACACCGTCCATTGCTGCCGCAGAAGTGTTGCTTCTTTCACTGTAAGTGAACACATGTAAGTAGCTTATTTCTAAGCTATTGATAAAATTATACGTCTCTAAAAAATGTGCTTCCGTTTCGCCTGGAAACCCCACGATGACATCAACTCCTATTCCAGCATTTGGATGCGCTTTTCTAATCGCAGCAACGCGTTGGCGGTACAGTGCGGTCATGTAGCGCCGCTTCATCTTTTTTAGAATTTCGTCCGATCCGCTCTGAAGTGGGATGTGAAAATGCGGAACGAATTTTTTGCTTGTTCCTGTGAAGGCAATGATTTCATCGCGCAGAAGATTTGGTTCGATCGAAGAGATGCGTATGCGGTCTACCGGAACTTGCTCGTCAAGCGCTTGAACCAATTCCAAGAAGGTATTTTCATGACGTTTATTACCAAATTCACCTTTGCCATAATCGCCAACGTTCACCCCCGTCAAAACTATTTCAGGAATGCCTTTGGCCGCGATTTCTTTTGCATTCTTAACTACATTTTCCAAGGTATCTGAACGCGAAATTCCTCGCGCTAGTGGAATGGTACAGTACGTACACTTGTAATCACAGCCGTCTTGAACTTTTAAAAAAGCTCTTGTGCGTTCTCCTGCACTGTAAGAACTAACGAAAGAATTGGCTTCTGCAATTTCGCAGCTGTGGATTTCCGCAGGACCCTGTTGTTTCTCAAGAGCACCTAAGAATTGAGTGACATTAAATTTTTCCGTTGCGCCTAAAACAAGATCTACGCCGGGCATCTCCATAATTTGCTCAGGCTTTAATTGTGCATAACACCCTACTACCACTATAAATCCATCGGGATTAGCACGCAGTGCTCTGCCGACAATGTTCCGGCACTCGCGATCTGCATTTTCAGTAACGCTGCAAGTATTGATGACATACACATCTGCCTTTTCTGCATAGGGTACGGTTACAAATCCTGCGGTATCAAAGTCCTTCGCGATGGTTGAGGTTTCTGCAAAGTTGAGTTTGCAACCTAGCGTGTGAAATGCGACCGATTTACTCATATCAAGTTCACTTCTGCTTGCAGTAGAATTCCGAATTTCTCGTGAACGCTGTTAATCACAGAATGCGATAAGGCCAGAACTTCTGCACCAGTTGCACTTCCGTAGTTTACCAAAACCAACGCTTGATTTTTATGAACACCGACATCACCGTCTTTAAATCCTTTCCAGCCGGCTTGTTCAATCAGCCAGCCCGCAGCAATTTTAACCCCACCTTCAACGGCATAGGTGGGCATGTCCGAATACTGCTCTTTCAATTCATTTGCCAATTCCTCGCTCACCACAGGGTTTTTAAAGAAGGATCCACTGTTGCCGATTTCCGCTGGATCTGGTAGCTTTTTTTTACGAATCGCAACCACTGCATCGCTTATGGCTTTTGGCGTAGGATCGGAAATCCCATTCGCAGCCAATTCATCTTTAATAGCCCCGTAATCAAGACGAAGGTTATGATTGCGTTTTGTGAGCCTCAGGGTGATCCGGGTAATGATTGCTTTGCCTTTCCACGCATTTTTGAAAATACTATCTCGATAGTTGAACTGGCAACCGTCAAGGTCCAATTCAAAGTAGCGCTTTTCATCGATATGTACTCCCTCGCATGAAATAAAGCAGTCCTTCAATTCTACGCCATAGGCTCCGATATTCTGCACTGGTGCCGTACCGCAATTTCCAGGAATTAAGCTTAAATTTTCTAAGCCACCGAGCCCTTGGTTAAGCGTCCATAGGACGATATCATGCCAATTCTCACCAGCACCAAATCTTATGTGTACTTCATCATCGTTTTCAAAAACGACCTTTCTGCCGTGAATATCCACCTTCAGTACGTCGCCTGTAACATCCTGGGTGAGGAGCATATTTGAACCGCCGCCTAAAACAAGCGCTGGTGCACCGTGATGACGCACGTAATTCAAGATCTCTTCGGCACTGTGTGCCCAAATTAATCGCTCGGCCTTTTGATCGATACCAAAGGTGTTGAGTTTCTTCAAGCTCTTGTTAATCTGTACGATCAATGGACGATTATTTTATGGTTCCTGGATATACTTGCAAAGCATGTCTAACGATTTCTATACATTCCTTAAGGTCTTCAACATTCAAGACATATGCAAGTCGTGCTTGTTGCCTGCCTAATTCTGGTTTTGCGTAAAACCCAGCGGCAGGGGCCATCATTAAAGTTTTACCGTTATGATCAAATTCACTGAGCAGCCATTCTGCAAAATGCTCAGCGCTTTCTACTGGGAAAGCTGCCACGGCATAAAATGCCCCTTTTGGTTTAGGACAAAATACCCCATCAATACTGTTCAGTCCATCAACTAAGACATTTCTTCGCTCCACGTATTCTGTATTAACGGTATCAAAATAAGATTGTGGTGTTTTTAAAGCTGCCTCACTAGCAATTTGCGCATAGGTTGGGGGCGACAGGCGCGCTTGCGCAAATTTCATAGCAGTTGCCATAAAATGCCTGTTTTTACTCACCAAACAACCAATGCGGGCGCCACACATACTGTAACGCTTTGAGAAACTATCTACGACGATTGCATGTTCCTCAAGCCCTTCTATTCCCAAGATAGAATAATGTTCCGCTCCATCGTATGTGAATTCGCGGTATACCTCATCTGCGATAAGAAATAGGTCGTGTTTTAAAACGATGGCTTTGAGTTGATTGAGCTCTTCTTTACTGTAGAGGTAGCCCGTGGGGTTTCCTGGGTTGCAGATCATAATTCCCTTTGTTTTGGGAGTTATGGCTGCTTCAAAGGCGCTTACAGGCGGCAACGCAAATCCATTTTCAATATTCGACTCTACTGGTATCACCTTTACGCCGCTCGCCGTGGCAAAGCCATTGTAATTCGCATAAAATGGTTCAGGAATAATCACTTCATCGCCTTCGTCCATTGCCGAGCCAAAGGTGAAAAGCAGTGCTTCTGAGCCTCCGGTTGTAACAATGATTTCTTCGCTCGTCACCCGTAAATTTTTGCTGTGGTAGTATTCTGAAAGACCTGCTCTTAAGCTCGCAAATCCCGCGCTGTGACTGTATGCTAAAACAGGAACATCGGCTTCTTTGATGGCCCTTTGAGCCACTTCAGGGGTGTGGATATCTGGCTGACCAATATTTAGATAGAATACTTTCTTACCAGCACGTTCGGCGTTCTCAGCAAAAGGAACAAGTTTGCGAATAGGACTTGAAGGCATTGCTTCCCCTTTTCTAGATACAGTCGGCATAATTCAGTCGTTTTTTAAATGCAAAAAGCCCCGCAAAAATACGGGGCTTTCTTTAAACTTTCGAGGTGTACTGGGTACGCCTTTAAACTTAATTTGCAATAACGCTACCTCCAGTCTTGGTGGGCGTCGACGGCTTTGAATCAGGATTCATTACCTGTCCTTTGATCGTGAGCACCACAGTTTTGTTGCTCGCGTTGGATTGAACGGTTACCGTTTTGTGGAAATTACCTAAACGGTTCGTATCATACTTTACAGTGATTTCACCCTCTGCGCCAGGTGCGATAGGCTCACGTGTCCACTTTGGAGTTGTACAGCCGCACGAAGCGCGAACGGAATTTAGAACCAACGGCTCAGTACCTTCGTTTTTAAATTTAAAAACACGCGTTCCGTTACCACCTTTTTCGACTTTTCCGTATTCCATTACCTTTCGGTCAAATGAAATTTTGGCGCCACTGGTGTTTTCTTCTTGTGCCTGAGCAACAAATCCAAATAGGGCAACGAATAGCGTTAGGAATAACTTTTTCATAATGTAATTAGATGAATTTTTCTTTTCCAAATGTAAGAGTAGTTTAAGCACTTTCAAAGGAAATTAACAAACTCTTAGCCTATGGGTTCATTGAATGCGTGAAGCCTTGTATTTTTGCAGCTTACATAAGTCAATTATTTCATGCGCGAAATTGGAAAATATACTCCGGGAGATATAGAGTCTAAGTGGTACGGCCATTGGTTGGAAAACAACTACTTCCATGCTGAAAGA
>UPTN01001479.1_pt1 | contig 10365 bp, 3 predicted proteins | sample 2160111 | NCBI WGS metagenome assembly UPTN01 (sample SAMN06265058, study PRJEB28932) | marine metagenome | isolation source: Columbia River Estuary | place: USA:Columbia River Estuary, USA | collected 2014-05-05 | reverse complement strand
TTATTATCAAGCAATGTCTCTATTATGGATGTCCCCAGTGACGGAAACTGTCTCTTTTATGCGTGCATCTCCAAACTCCAGGATTGTACGACTTTTACGATTGATCAAGCAAGCAATACTAGGAATTTTGTGATGAATTACCTCCTTCGTCATGCTAACGACCCATCAGTATCAGGCGACCCGGATAGTATGACTTTGAATGATTTGGCCATGCTCCATGCATCTGATGTCCAATCTGAATTGAGACGAATGCCCTTTTCTCGAAATGCCAATGTTTCTACTCTCGCGGAGTATGCTAATTGCATGAGACTTGCCGATGCAAATAGATGCATCTTTGCAAACACGCCGGAACTCTTGTTGATCTCTAGGTGTTACGCCTTGAATATTGCAGTTTATGAGGTTGACCCTCACAGCTCTCAGCATTACAATCTGCGTCAAGAATTTTATGGCGATCGAAACAACTCTGAAAATGTTGTCTATTTGTTGTTCACTGGCATTCATTATCAACGCATCTTCACCCACGATCAACGGTATTCTTCTGTTATCGACGACACACTGACCGACTCTTATTCTTCCAATGATGAATGTCGCGAAGTGGATGTTTCTATCATTGCCATGGATCTGTCATATCAGGATGATTTTGCGATTGGTCGAATTGATGTCGAGGAGTCGTTATCCATAACTGAAGAATCAACTTCAAACTCATATTGTCAGTTGTGCAACGATGATTCGAATTCTTTGACTCTTTTGGAGTCAATATCTCAGGAGTCATTCAACTACACTCAGGAGGTATCTTATGAAAATGTTTCCGATGAAGCTTCTGTTGCCCATGCAAATATTCAGGAGACAACCAACGATCCCATTATCAATGATTCGGCTTTACCAGCCCGTGAGTAGAAGCAACTCTTTTCTTTCTCTTCTCTTTTCCATCTCTGTTTCTTCCTCTCTCATCTAATCCGTCCTTTCTTTTTTGTTATCTTTTTAGAAGCAACGTGCTCCAATTGTTGGCGCAAGCAATATGCTACTAATGACCCAACATATACACTTCAGTTTACAATTATATCATCGTTCAACTTTAGGAAAAAGCGTTCTCCTCTTCAACTCCTCAAGTCGAGCAATTCTCAAACCAATGCTGTCGATCATATTTTATGCGACCAGTGTGTTCGTTTCTTATCAAAGGATATCAAGAGCAAAGATTTTGCGGATTCGTATCCAAGTTTTCTCTGGAATCTTCTTGCTGGTAACTATAATGCTGTATACTCTGGTCAGGACCTTTGGCGTATGATTCCATCAACTATGCGCCCTTGGTGGATACACTCATTAACTGACTCCGGACAAGACTGGTGTCAATTTTACCGCGGACAAATATCCTTGACATCTCCCAGACCACTATTTGACGATCGCACATCTGGCATGACTAACTTCCTGAAGGATGTAGGAAGTGGCCACCCGGGATCATTCGTGAAAGCCTTGAAGAATGAAAAGGAATTCCTCCCAAATGTCATGTGCCCCTTTGGTTGCTCCGAATACTGCTTCAAGGGTAATCACGTTGCTTGGGATTTGGTCATCCAGCGTCTTTTATTGAAGGTCCTTCTGCCACATATTGATAAAACCAGTTATCTTCAAGTCCAACATATGTGGGATCAATACGATAGAGAAGATGATGATTTTGACACCATCCTGCTCAACCCCGTATGGGAGATCAGACCCACCATTGTTATATCCGAGTCAGGTTGTCCTCGGGTTGTTACATGCCGCAATCACGGTGGTGGTTCTAAATTTCAAGTCTTGTACCCACCTCGCTACCCAGATCACCACCTCAGTGCCAAATGCACCGACCAATTGTGCCCTATAGTTGTTCAACCTAGGATTGCCCGGATGACACGTGCCAAGGAGTTCTGTACCACCCTCGGAATGAGTCGTCAATACTCGCATTTTTCTGGCATCGACTCATGCGATGTCGGTCTCAATGGTAATAGCCGTATCACTTCTGAACTTCTATGTGGTCACGAGTCCCTTGCTTTGGCTGGCCGTCCTGATTTACATGCTCTGTTGTCACGTAAGGTTGCCGAGAACCAGATTCTTCAAGAGTTTGCATCATCGATGAAAGAAGAGTCTATTCGACGTCACCCAACAGGCTCGTTGACCAAGTTTGTACAAGGAGCCACGTTTGTTCCTTTTGGTGATGCTATTTATATTCAGCTTGGCATTGGCGAGGATGGTGAAAGTACCGTCCCATGCATAAAATCGCATCGTGCCGGAGTTGTGCAATGCCGTCGCACTTGGGCTAGGACTATCTACACTGTCCAGACTGAGGATATTCATCGGTACGGCACACAGTTTCGAACAATACCCGCTCTCAGGGGTCGAAAGGATCTCCCTTCAATGATGGTGTGGTCACTCACTGCTATGTTATCTTCGATTAAGGAGCTTTGGCGTGCAGTGGATAACATTGTTTCACCCTTCCGATTCGATCAATGGGAAGGTCATATCCTCACTTGGGTACAAAAACAGTGTTTTTCGTACGAATCCATCCACAGCGATCCTCGATCTCCATTTGATGCCCTCCAGCCTCTCAACGTATTGAAGAAGTTCTGTTCCTTATATCCTGAATATAACCTCGATCCTGCTCTTTCTTACCATGATGATCCATGTACTTTTTTCGGGTACTCGGAAGTATTGATGAGCCGTCTCTTCTCACCACAGAGATGCCCTACTGTTCACGTCTGTCCTTCTATCGAGGATGTTTTGGAGTCAAACGAGTCTTCTATTAATCACTTCGATGGGAAGAATATCATCATTTGTGTTGCGTCATCCATTCCCGACACTTTTTCTAACAACGATGATGACGGTGACAGTGAATCTACTTTAGTACTCGGCAACAACATTTTCGAGCTCCGATACATTTCATTGTTTGAGTCGAATACGGTCTCTCAGAACCGTAGTAAATGGAACTGTGAATGTTACACGAGACACGGCGGGGAATATACCTCCTGGTGGCATCAGGAGAGAGGCGATCATATGGCTACGAAGTATCTTGGCAATATCGCTATTGATTTGCCTCAACGTTTGGCACGTGACACCCACTTTTCCAATTGCACATATGTGTATGTCAAACGAGACAACTCCTTCGACGATAATTGGCAACAGAGATTTTTCAGGTGTATGGGTGGTAAGACCCATGTCATATGCCGATGCAATAACATGCCCTTCATCCCTACCAATACTCGGCGTGAGGCCAAACGAAAGTGCATCAACTGCAACAGGCTTGAATCTTTTGTATGCTGCAGCTCTTCGTGTTCTGCTCGTTTATGCAAAAAATGTTACGATGCATGCTCGATCGATGTTGTTACTACAATTGATCCCGCCGATCATGTAATTGATGATGGAAATGTTTGCGATGACAATGACGGAACTGATGATGATGGCAGTATAGATGATTCGTTACTTGGCACACTTGACGATCAAGGTGACGACGACGATGATGATGTATCAAATGGATCTAACAATACTGGCGATCAATTTGCTCATGATGATGAAGGAGATGACGATGATTTTCGTTTTCAACCCGATCTACTCCTATTCAACGATTCTGACGCTTCCCATGAAATCACACAAGATAATATCGTTCAGGATCATGGATTTTTCACTACCAATGCCGGTGATTCATGTCGCGACGTTCTCCATCACGATCGTATGGAACGGGTTTCTGGACATGTTATTCTCAACCAGGCTGCTGTTTGCACGAAAAGATATGGAAGGGCGCAGATATCTGGCACCCAGCAACAAAGGCACTTTATTCAGCGTCTTGCGTCTTCTACACCCGATTGCTCAAGCCCACTGCTATACATGGAGTCTTCATTGTTCTCTCGGATCTTCTTCTCCGCCTCCTTCTCTGATAAGTTTTCTATCCTTGGTGCCCTACCCCTGTTTGCGTACAGCATGATTAGCAAGAGGAACCCATTTGGTTTGGAATCCTTTGTTAATATGCACCGTTCACGCGTTACCAATTATGGTTGTTTAACCAGCAGCAATATTCATTACATCAGGTGGCTGCACGATGTCAGTGCCAACAAGGAACTTTCTAACTCTGATTCCCGTCATGTATCAGAACGTGGCTTCGTGGTTGATACAAAGAGTTCAACGGGATTGTCCGTAAGAAACAAAGGGGAGAGTGCTCTGTCCGACAGCGTCGATAGTCACCAAATGGTTCGTAGCCTCTGTGCGTCTCAGGAGTACATCAAGTATGATATGTTCTGTACGTTTACCTGTTCACAGAAAGATTTCCCCGGGACATGTAACCTTTTTCGCTGGAAGTCTTCCAATGAGTGGGCGAATTCTATCCCCGATTATCAATCCATGTCCGAAATCGATCACAAAGAGTTTGCCGATTCAATCGAGGAGTTATACAGTGTTATAGCTTTTCGAAATTGGATGGAAGGCCGACAATTATGGTTGGATTTCATATTCAATGACGTGGCATGTCATGGTGCTTGTGCTTGTTTGTTCTCCAGGTCTGAATACCAAAAAGATTCCGGTAATTTTCCACATGAGCACACCATACTTGCATTGAAGAAGGATACCCTGAATTCTCGGACTAACGATCAATTGAATGACCTCATAGCTACCAATGTCATGGAGATTGTTAAACCTCATGAGATTGCTAAGCATATTGCTGACGGTTTATTGTCGTGTCCCGAGGATATCGATGATATTGTTCGAGACGGTTGGAGGAAGTTGAAGCATACTTGCGATCCCAGATGCCTGCGTAGGATTGGCCCTGGCGATGGACCTGAGAACTTTAAGTGTCGAAAGCAGCACTCAGTCAAAGACACACCAGACCCCACCTGTCACCAGTTCATCAAATTGCCATGTCATTTATCCGATTCCACGAAAAGTATTCTTCAACGCGCTGGCATTTACACTCCTCCATCTTACGATGGCGCACGGGATGAACAATTTTCTTTGCCCTACTTTCGACCAACAAGGCACATGGGATCCTGTATCTCGAATGCTTCATGCAACATGTCTCCAGTTATACCCACACAGTTCATGATGTTAAGATCTATGACTAATTGCCAAATTGTCTCTCAAGCAAATGGCGTATCGAAGTACATTCTCAAGTATGTAGCCAAGAGAGATGAAGCCAATAAGGCAATTCTATTTGCCAATGGTCGTACCGATGATATTCGGGTTGGATCTCAATTTCTACACAATACCAAGATAGTCACCTCTGCTATTAATGAATCGAAAGCCTTCCAGAATAAGAGATATAGTTCTCACCCGACGGGCACTGAGGTTCCTGATGTATATTGTTTACATCTTATTCTTGGTTACCCGGAAGTCACCACCAATATGACATTTATCCAGAACAATACTGGCCCTTTTGAGAGCCGTACTCAGCACACTGTGAAGCTTGATCGACGTGGCGATGTCATTCGAAATCATGCAGCTAGTGATGTTGCTGGTCGTGAGTTTGTGTTTTCGTCTTTCGATGATCATCATCTTGCTGTGTTATCCTCGACGCCGCTGCTCAATTTTTCTTTTCTTCTTTTTATTCGTGTTAGATGTACATCGACCTGGCCCTCGTGATATTAACGGCCCCAGGCTTTCTGATGGTCACACAAGCGGCATTCAACCACAGACATTACGTGAAAGTCTTGGTATGCGTGAATTTAGACTATTTACGACATCTCAGCTGATGATATACCGAGATCACAAATCCGAATCTCGAAGTTACGATACAGTATCAATGTTTGGTATGCGTCCACCGGAACTCGTTGGTGTATTCCAGCAGACCAAGTCCTATATTCGTTTATGTTACGTCGAAGAGAGGAAGATTAGTAGTGACGCCGACCATGCAATTTTGTTGAACACCGACATTCGCAAGTGCCGTTGGGTCACACTATTATCCAAACGCGTTTATATCAGGAACAATGCCATTGACGAAGTTTTACGATTGGTCGATTCTAATTTAGCTTATCTCGACAGCCCTGGCAATATGAATGGCTCCAGGACCTCGTTCTATCGTCAGTCAAACCAAGCCATCAAATCTCTTATTCGCATTTACAAGGCAGATGATGAGGATCTCAACGAAGACGACTTACAATTCAAGCATGAGTATTCAAATGATTTCTTCTACGATGATGGTCATCCGATGCCTCCCATACCTGTTCCTATAAATATCCACCCCAAGAACGCTCAGATCTTTTTCATTCACTTCCTTCTCTTGCATGGGAAGTATATCACCGAGATCGATGTTTTACATCATAGCTCGCCGCGTGAAATGCTTCAGAGTGCTCAGCTGATTGGCAGAAGCACAGATGATGATTCTCTCTACAATTACTCCACCAACCTACTTAAATTGTACATCGAGCAAGAGCTCATATTCCTTCCCAATTCCATGCGCAAAACAGATATGTTCATCACATTGGTTCAAAAACTGTTGGATGATATCATCATTAGAAATGAGTTTTCTGCCAACGAGCATCCTCATACGCTTGCCGGGTTACAAAGCAGCCTGACGCACGAATTTAATCAATTCTGGAAAGACAACATGCGCAAGCAACTCCAATCGATATACAAGGATGTTCAGAACATGCAAGGTATCCCGCCCAGAGAGGAAGTAGAGAGAGTTACACGCTACAATCACTGTGATTGGAATCCAACAGAAATCATTCCTCAGTTTGACCAACAGAGTGATGAGTCCTACCAGGAGCAGGTCTTTGCCATCAATGTTTTTAAATCCACTATCGATAAGTACATCAACCCTCCGTCCATCGATGCCACTTCGATGACTCATACCAAGGGTGTCATCATTCATGGAGGGCCTGGTACGGGCAAGACATACGTTTCCAAGTTGGCTGTTCTGTACGCTTTATGCAATGGTATGAAGATCATATCTACTTCAATTCTCGGTATCCGTGCATCCGATCTCGGTGGCACTCATCTGCACAGTCTATTTTGTTGGACGCCGCAGAAACATGAGTCGACACCCTATAAAACTGCTCTTTCGGCTCTTCAAAGGATTCTGAGGAAGCCCCTCCAGCGTCACATCCTCCTTGCCCTAGATGCCCTGTTCATTGATGAGATTGGTACACTCTCAAACAAACAATTGGCTGTTCTGGACATCATGTTTCGAAAGTCTCGCAATTCACCCTTGCCTTTCGGCGGTCTTTTGATCTTAGGAAGTCTTGATCCGCGTCAGATTGGCGTCATAAAAGCAATGCCGCTACTCACGTCCACTTTAACCTTGACTTGTTTCCAAGCAGTTAAACTATGTCATTCTGTCAGGGCATTTCATGACCCAGAGTATCAAGAGCTTTTGAATATCATGCGAACCAACCCACTTGATCTTATTGACGATGTGGAAAAAAAGAACAGATTCTATGAATTGATCGATCTGTTTGGGTTCGTCACGTCATGGGATGACCCTTCCATTACACCTAACACCATTAGGCTTTTTGCGAAGAATGTTCCAGTGACGGCATCTCTCGAAAATTACACCGATGCAGTCGTTGCTCGATTTATTTCTGACGGTACATTGCATCGCATACGCCTTTCCAGCGATAGCCAGAGATGTTCCAGTTCCATTGGCGAGTACTTGCCAGCCAGCGTCGAAACCAAAGAGACCCTCAACAAAAAACTTAGGGAGCCGGAGAAGCTTGTTCTTTACAAAAATGGTCTTTATGAATGTACCATGAATGATCCACAGGGACGTTATAACCAGTCCAGCTTGGCTTTACTCTTGGAATTGCCTCTAGCGCAAACTGTCGTATCCTTTTTGCCCATCAATATGTGGATCGCTCCTGCTGGCACCACTGACTTGGATTTTGCGAGTTTTCGTAATGGCCAACCAACGTCAGACCAGCTGAAGGACTTGGAGTGGGTTCAGGTCAAGATTGGATGTGCACCTGAGCAGATCGTTGTACTTCGTGGTGGGTCTCATGCTAAGCGCATGCAGTATGCACTGAAACATCGAGGTGCATTGACCATCAACAAAGCCCAGGGGTACACAATTCACAATGTTGCTGTTGAAATATCCCTAGATTCTGCCCCTTGGGAATCCGGCCAAGTCATCGTTACCTTGTCAAGAACTAGACGCGCTCGTGACACCATCATAGTCGGTCAGAATATCGATTGGGTGAAGAAAAAGTTATGGAATGTACTATGCACCCCAACGCAGTGGACCCGCTTTGAAGAGCGAATTCTTGCCTTGATCACTCTCAACCAAAATGGTCAGGTACCACATCTGCTGTCGACAGATTATCATCGTATATACCCATTCAGGGTCAGAGACATATTGATTCCCACTGAAACTGTTGGATACGTTTACATCATCATATCCAAATCCGATACCAATTTTAATTACATTGGCGAAACCATGAATATCAGCCAGAGGTTATCTAAACACAACAGTGGCCACGGTGCTGTGGATACCGCCTGCATCACACGTCGCCCGTATGCCCTGGCAGGTCTTATCTCATCTGTTGGATTGGAAAAGAGTGTTAGATTGGCACTCGAACAGAATTGGAGGGTACTCCGAGAACAGTCCATCCTGCGCAATGACAGTCCATATTCAATCGTTAGACTTGGTGAATTGGTTGCTCAACGTCACAACCAAATTCTTCTGGATTCTGGTAATATGCAACAATGCGTTTGGCAATGTTTTTTAGAAGACGATGCATAATTCATATAAGTCTCTGCTATGTTCATCTTCATGATGTATATTTATATGAATTAGGCGGTCTACTACTACCTAGTATATCCATTCGATGTTTCCGACATCGATGCAGTCAGCCAATGGATTATATATGTATAGAGGAAAACTCATTCAGTTTTCTCCCTCTCCCATGGTGTACTTGAGGGCATTCAGCTCTTCGAGGTTGATATTCTCTGGCTCGCTGGGATCAAACCTCACAATATGGTATCGCACTTCTGCGTTTTCGACCATGTTGTTGTTGTTGGCTTGGTTCGCCTGCTGCCCATACCCCCCTCGCTGGCCTTGATTTTCCTGTTGAAGTCCTGCTCCTTGGTCTCTAATCATCCCACGCTTTGCCCATCCAATGATGCGGAATCCACCCCTCTCATTGATGTATTGAAACACCCGCCTCGTACTATCCAAGATGTCGTCTTCGATATCCTGGCTGAAGTGGGAGGCCCTGATGTGAGCAGCAAGTTTATCCGTGAGTACGTAGTTGTTCACGAACCACGTGCTTGTGAAGTTGTTGATCAGCATTTCCTCTCTATTATCGTTCATCTGAAGTTTTAGTTGCATGACAAGGGTTGTCGGGCACATCCTCTGGACGTTAGAGATGCACGAGCACCTTGCTTCCATCCTCCCGTTTCTGTAGAGATCTTGTTTGTCGCACATGCTGCCCGCGCACTGCGTAGTTTCGGCCGAACAGCTCAACAACCTAACAGTCACGTTGTTGTTCCTGAACCCCGTGAAGACTACATCATTAGGCAATATCACCTCCCTCATCCTGAAATTTCCATAGATTGGATAGATCTCTCGCCTGCAATCCACGATTGGGTGGTTATTACCTTCCATGAACCTGTGGACTGGCGTCGGACTTCGAATGACAAAAAAAGTCCCTGGCCCTGTTCATTAACATTTGTTAGAGTTTTATCTTTTCGGCGATAGACGTGGATTAGAAACAAACACACAAATTCTTACTGAATGTACCATTGTCCCTTTGTTCCATATTTGCATGGAACATCCTTGCACCTGTGCCTTCCCCGAAGAACATTGTGAAAGCATTCCTCCCACTTTCACTATTGATGCACATGCATCGGATCATTCGCTGATATGGCGTGGTCTGCTGGGGTCCGCCGTATTTTCCATTGGCCCTTCCCCTTGTCTGTGCTGTGCCTGAGTTAGTAACAGCAAGGAGGACACATATCATATATTCACCTTTTTGCCTTTCTTCGTTTGAATTATCGACAAGGTGCTGAAGTGAAATGGCATGAGCCTCAGCAGACCTCATTGCAGTCTCTCTCGTGGGGTCATTGAAAGGACTTTGATATGCTTGCACACGATTTTCGACATACGGACGGAATGGCGTTTCCATGCGATTGATTGGATTCACAGCAGCAGCAGGAGCAGCAACACCAGCACGACCACCAGGGCCTTGAGGAGCTCCAGCGCGATTTCCTCCTCCATGTCCTTGATTGTTGTTAGCAGCGGCAGCAGCAGCAGGTCCTCGAGGAGCTCCAGCGCGATTTACTCCGCCACGTCCTTGATTGTTAGCAGCTGCAGCTGCAGCAGCAGGTCCTCGAGGAGGAGCGCCATTGCGATTTCGTCCTCCACGTCCTTGATTGTTCGCAGCAGCATCAGCTACAGCATCGTCATCGAGGTTCAAA
>UPTN01001477.1_pt1 | contig 10370 bp, 10 predicted proteins | sample 2160111 | NCBI WGS metagenome assembly UPTN01 (sample SAMN06265058, study PRJEB28932) | marine metagenome | isolation source: Columbia River Estuary | place: USA:Columbia River Estuary, USA | collected 2014-05-05 | reverse complement strand
CAACTGAAATTAAAACCATTCCAATGCATCAAGGTAATAAAGTAACCCGTGTTGTAGGGTGGACTTTTTTAACCGCTGAAGAACAAAAAGCATGGTAAGTAATTGATTTTGGATCTATTGTAACTCTAAATAGTAAAGTATAATTTATTTAAATATATGGCAATGATAGTGAAGTTCTATTTAACCTTATTTCTTTTTTTATTATGTTTTAAAATTTTCTCCCAAGAAGGAAATTATAAGTTTGATAATTATGGAAATAGCTCAATGTTGCTTTCTGGAAATGTTACCGGGAGTGTAAAAGATATTGCAGTTACTTATTATAACCCTGCGCGCTTAACGGTTTTAGAAAGTACAATGTTCGCTTTTAATGCACAAACATATCAAACTAGCTCTTATAAATTATCAAATTTAGCCGGAGATCAATCAAGCATAAGTGATAATAATTTTGGGGGTGTTCCTTCTATAGCTGGAGGTACTTTTAATTTATTTGGCACTCGTTTTGCTTATTCTGTTTTATCTAAATCACGAATAAATATTGATTTAAATTACTCAAGCAATTTTGAAAATAATAACCAGTTCGGTTTATTTGAACTAATGAACGAATCTTCGGCTAAAATTAGTTTTAATAATAAAATTAAGGATGATTGGGTAGGACTAACCTGGGCTAAAAAACTGAATGATAAACTTAGTTTAGGAATTTCAAGTTTTGTTTCTATTTATAAAGGAAGTAACAGTTATAGTTTAAATTTTGCGGAACAAAACCCAACTGGAGGTGTAGCATTTTATAATGACGGAATTGCCTATAAACAAGAATCTTATGGGCTGTTTTTTAAATTAGGCGCAAATTATCAATTTTCAAAGTTTGAAATAGGTTTCAATATGAGTTTACCTTATTTAGAAGTATATGAAAATGGAAAATATAATTACACCAAATTAATTGCGGGTTTAGATCCAGAAGAAGACAAGTATTATGATTATATTTTTAAAAATTTAAAGTCTAATAGAAAAGTCCCTTTAGGTCTTTCAATTGGCTCTGGAGTTCCATTAGGAAAAAGTAAATTGCATTTAAATCTTGACTATATTTTTGGTTTGTCTCAATACAATCGATTGTCCATTCCTGAATTTGATACTGGAAATGAAGAGTTAACCTCTTTTTTAATTGAAGAAAAAAGAAATGGAGTATTAAATTTTGGAGCGGGATTTGAAATCTTTATGACTGAAAAATTTTCTTATTTTATTAGTTTTTCAACAGATTTTAATTCGGTTGAAAATAATTCTAATAATCGTGAACTATCTTTAGGTGAAGAATTAAACAATAATTTTAATGACAATTACTTACATTTAGGGTTAGGATTTGATTGGAAATTAAAGTGGGGAAGTATTGTTTTTGGAACTACTTATACAAATGGATCAAACCATTTCAATAGTACTTCGGACCCTACAATGCAAAATAATAATAATCAATATATTGATTTAAAATATAATCGTTGGCAGTTTATAGTTGGTTTTGAAATTCCTTTTTTAAATGATAAATTAAAATAAGCTACAAATAAGTTAATGTAACTAATAATTTACTTTAATACTGATGAAATGTATTAGAAACAAAACCTAAAACTTCAGGTAAAGATTCCCGCCAATACGTCCAAGTATGTCCGCCATTTCTAACCCTATATTCATGCGAAATATCCTTTTTTCGCATAGCAATATGAACCAAACTATTGCCTTCATATAAAAAATCATCATCACCACAATCTATAAACCAACGAACAGATTTAAGCCTTTCTACTTCAGTATTTTCAATTAACGAAACAGCATTGTGGTTTTCAAAATAAGCTTGAATTTTAGCTTCATCAGTTACTTTTGAGTTCATTCTCTGAAGCTGATTTTTAAAATCATCAACCGAAAGAGGGCCAATGTAAGCGCTTAACGGACAGGCTGAAGAAAATAGTTCAGGGTGATGCATGGCATACATAAATGATCCGCCACCACCCATAGAAAGTCCAGCAATGGCTCTAAAACGTTTTTCGCTTTTAATCCTATATTTTTTCTCAACATGCGGCATAAATTCATTGAAAAAGAAATCTTCATAGTTCCAATTCCCTTCAATACTGTTGAAATAGCCAACTTTTTCAGTATTAGCATCGGGCATAATTACAATCATTGGCGTAGCATTTCCATCTAAAATAGCTTTGTCTGCAATGCGTAAAATTTCTCCAAATTGTATCCAACCTGTTTGGTCGTCACCCATACCGTGTAATAAATATAAAACAGGATAACTTCTTTCTGAAGTTTCATAATCAGGAGGAAGGTAAACAGCAAATTTGCGTTCACTTTTTAGAATTTCACTTTTTATTGTCAAATTGTCAAACACTTTTCCAGTTTGAGAAAAACCGTTGAAAAATGTACAAATAGTTAAGATTGTAATAGTGAATAGATTTTTCATAATTATTTTCTTTTAAAAGTTTCTTTTTGCTCTAAATCTAATTAATTAGCATACATTCAAATTCATTATGAACAGTTTAATATCCCAGCAATGAAAGCATTTTTTCAGCATATCGCTTTCCTAGTTTTCTGTACCCTTCGGAGTCAAAATGTGCGTTATCCTTTCCTGTACATCCACTCGATGAAATTACATATGCAGTTGGTATAGTATCAGGAAGACCGTTAATTATTGTATTCATACTTGAACAGCAATTGTTCTGAGAAGACAATAATTCTCCGGCTATCAGAGGTACGGAATCTGCATTTAGAGAAAGGTCGGTCAACATATCGTTGTAAATTTTTTTCACATATGAAGGCCACTGAACGTCACCAGTATTTGTTTCCCCTTGATGCAAAAGAATGCCTTTAATTACTCCGTATTGTTGAGCTATTTTTGCAAGGTCAATAAAATACTTATAAGGATTTCCATCATAACCTTTGATTTTATCAGTAAACCAAGCCTCAGTGTATGTAGATTTATAATCCTGATACAAGTCCTTATCAAATAATCTGATATCGCAACCGCCTACAGCAATGTTAACAACCCCAACCTTGATACTGTCTGGAAGTTTTTCAACCATAGTTTTTCCAAAAGAATCAGCTGGTGATAAACCAGACGTGCATTGACATAAAGGAGGAACTGCAGTGCGCCATGTTCCTTTTATTTGGTTTAGGTTAGAACAATCCATTGCTTGCAGTACCTGAAAACGACTATCAACAGTTTTGTCTTGTTCTTCAATTACACCTTGCCCTTCCATATTTGATTGTCCAAAACAGAGATAGATATAAAAATTTGAATCTTGTGCAAATAAATTCATACTTAATATTAAGAATCCAATGGATAGGATAAACTTTATTTTTTCATTTTTTAATACCAACGTTTCTTATTCTTTTTTGAAGCTTCTGATTTTCGTCCTGGCTTATTTTTACTTTTTCCTGGGGTTTTATGTATCTCACGTTTTGCTTTTGGATCCAATACATAAGGGTGATTTTCTTCAACAGGAATTACTGTATTTATTAATTGTTGAATTCCCTTAATATATGGTTTTTCATCAGCCGAACAAAAAGAATATGCATTTCCAGAATTGCCAGCTCTACCTGTTCTTCCTATTCTATGCACATAGGTTTCAGAAACGTTTGGAATGTCGAAATTAATCACAGCATCTAAATTGTCAATATCAATTCCACGGGCAGCAACATCGGTTGCAATTAAGATATTTATTTTACCATCTTTAAAATTATCCAAAGCTTTTTCTCGGTCGTTTTGTATTTTATCACCATGAATACTATCTACTTTATAACCATTGCCTTTTATCATTTTTTCAAGCTTGGCAATACCAAGTTTGGTGCGTCTAAAAATTAAAATATTACCTTCAATGGTATTTCTTAATAAATACAAACATAATTCCATTTTATGTTGCTTATGTACATAAAATAATAACTGATTCACGTTTTGTGCAGCGGAAGAGGAAGGTGTTGCGTTAACCGTTTCTGCTTCTTTTAAAATAGTATTGGCCAACTGAACAACTTTCATCGGAATAGTTGCTGAAAAGAGTAAAATTTGCTTTTCGGTAGGGCATAAACGTTCAATTTTTCGAACATCATCAATAAAACCCATATCTAACATTAAATCGGCTTCATCCAATACCAAGGTTTCAATATAATCTAAATTGATAAAATCTTGTTTGTGTAAATCTAACAATCTGCCGGGAGTTGCTACCAAAATATCTACCCCTTTAGTCAATACATCTTTTTGAGGTTCAATTGAAGTACCTCCGTAAACAACGGCCGTTCTTAAATTGGTATATTTTCCGTAAGCCTTAAAACTTTCATAAATTTGCAATGCCAATTCTCTAGTTGGACTCACAATTAGCGCTCTTATTTTTTTACCTTTTTTTCCGGAATCTTGCTTGTCAAAAAGCATTTGTAAAATAGGCAATGCAAAAGCAGCTGTTTTTCCTGTCCCCGTTTGGGCAGTAGTAATTACATCTTTTTTAGCCAATACTAGCGGAATTGTCTGCTCTTGAACTGGCGTTGGAGCATCGTAATTTTGTTCAGCAATTGCTTTTAAAAGCGGCTTAATAAGTTGTAATTCTTTAAATGGCATATGTGTTGTTTAATACAAGATTTTTGCAAAGATACAGTAAAATTAGTAAGCTAATTAAAGAACTAATAATCCGAAATTCCTTAATTTTTTAATAGGTTTTGAATACCAAAACAACTCGAAGTTTTCAAATTGCAATTCAAAGTCATCTTTTAATTGTGAAAATGCAAGCCTGCTGTTTTGTTGAACCGACATTTTCTTCAAAACAGCTAATAACCATTCTCCTTTTTCTTTTTCAAATGAAATTTCAAGTAAATCATTTTTTGAATGAAAAGCTAAATTAATAAGCGCTAAAGTATTTCCTCTTTTGGTTTTTGAAGTATAAGAAACCAATGGTTCACTGCCCAACCAGATTATTTTTGCTGAAGATTTGGTGTTTAAATTTTCTTCTGGTTTTAGGCAATCTTCTATAAAATAAGACTGAATTTCTGTTGGTGGAATTTCAAAATCAAACCAGTCTTGCAACGGAAGATCAAAACCAATGCCGTGCATAAAATTAAAGATTGATTTTTTTAATCCGAAGCTAAATTTATCGTGCTCAATACTTGTTTTGTCTTTAAAATCTACATCGTTATTGGCAAAAGTAATGTCTTTGTATTCAGGTAAAACGCCATACCTTTCTGGTGCTAAACCAATTGGGCTATGTGTTGTCAATGCAAATTGATGCCAAAATCCAGACTGGATAATTTGTAGTTCAAATAATTGACGTACCATTTCTAAACTATCTACCGTTTCCTGAACAGTTTGGGTCGGAAAACCATACATTAAATAAGCATGTACCATAATACTGGCTTCGGTAAAATTGAGCGTTACCTGAGCCACTTGCTCAATTGTTACACCTTTATCTATCAATGCCAATAAGCGATCCGAAGCTACTTCTAATCCGCCAGAAACAGCAATACATCCCGAGGCTTTTAACAACAAACAAAGGTCTTTGGTAAAACTTTTTTCAAACCGAATGTTGGTCCACCAAGTTACTACTAAATTTCGTTTTAAAATTTCCAAAGCCAAAGCTCTCATCAAAGCTGGCGGAGCAGCTTCATCTACAAAATGAAAGCCAGTTTCACCTGTTTTTGAAATCATTTCTTCCATTCGGTCTACCAATAATTTGGCAGTTATAGGCTCATATATTTTGATATAATCGAGTGAAATATCACAAAAAGTACATTTTGCCCAATAGCAACCGTGTGCCATAGTGAGTTTATTCCAACGACCATCACTCCACAAACTGTGCATTGGATTGGCAATTTCAATCACTGAAATGTAATTATCTAGTAACAAATCCGAATAATCTGGCGTGCCAATTTCAGCTTGTTTGTAATCGCTTTTTGTTGAAATGTTATTGTAAAAAACTGTATTGTTTTCTTTTAGAAAAGTTCTTTTAAACTTATTAAAATCTATGTTTTCTACTGAAGGATTTAACACATTTGAAAGTAACAATTCAATAGGTAATTCGCCATCATCAAGTGTTATATAATCGAAAAAATCAAATACACGAATATCAGAAACCGAACGCAATTCAGTGTTTGGAAAACCGCCGCCCATTCCAATTTTAATTTCAGGGTGGTTTTTTTTAATGAATTGAGCACAACGAAAAGCACTGTATAAATTACCAGGGAAAGGCACCGAAAAACAAACCAATTTTGGTTGAATGTCTTTTAGCTTATCATCTAAAATTTTTAATGCAATTAGGTCAATATAAGTAGCGTTGTTCTGTAAACTGTTGTATAGTTCGTCAAAATTATTGGCACTTTTACCCAGTCGTTCAGCATACCTGCTAAAACCAAAATTTTCATCAACACATTCTTTGATAAAATCAGATAAGTCTTCTAAATATAAGGTGGCTAAATGTTTGGCTTTGTCTTGCAAACCCATTTCGCCAAAGGCATAATTTAAATCGTCTAACTGCTCAAAACGCGACGCTTGCGGTAAAAAGGCATCTGTACAAATTTGTCGTGAAAAAGTTTGATTTTTACCCTGCAGAAATTCAATAACTGGATCAATAGTTTTTAAATAGTCGTTTTTTAAGGCGAATATCCGCTGTGAATTTTCAGAAGTAATACTGTTATTTTCAACTGAAATATTAAAAATTTCAGTCAAGCCTTTTTTTGAAAAAAGAGCTAAAATAACTTCAATACCTAAATCGCATTGAAATGAATTGATTTTTTTTGTATTCAAAAAACCTTTCAAATAAACAGTTCCCGGATATGGTGTGTTTAATTGGGTAAAAGGTGGCGTAATCAATAAAATATCTTTTACCATTTTTTAAATTCAATTTAAATGAGGTGCTATTTTTCAATAGTTCGTAAATACAAATTTTCTACTTTGGTTCTAGCCCAAGGTGTTCTGCGTAAAAATTTTAAGCTAGAATTGATAGATGGATCGCTGTTAAAACACTTAATCTTTATGCGAGTTCCTAATTCTTCCCAGCCATAAATTGAAACTAAATACTGTACAATTTCCGCCAGTTTTATACCGTGTAACGGATTGTTAATCTGATTGTTATTTGGTTGATTGTCTGAAATCATTTAATTTTTATTTAATTCTGAATCAATTAAATGTACCATTTCTTCGAATTCTTTTTCATCATATAAACGCGAAAGAAAAATAATTTTACCTGTTTTATCTAATACAATATTGCGGGTAACTCCAGCATTTGGTAAGGTAAAACTTTCAAAAAGAGAACCATCTTTATCAATGGTAAAAGGATAGGTAACTTGTGTGTTTTTAATAAATTTTTCAACCTTTTTACGCTCTTCTTTTAAATCGATGCCGATTAAAATAAAGTCCTCGTTTTTAAATTGCTGCCAAACCTGACTTTCTAAATGAGGCATTTCTTTGATACAAACGCTACACCATGAAGCTGTGAATTGTAAAACCACAACTTTTCCTTTTAAGTTTTTGTTGTTTATTAGGGTGCCATCTAATAAACTAAAATCGAGTTTTGGAGCTTGTTCTCCAACTTTTACTCGGTAACCTCTGGTGGGATCTTCTTGTGAAAATCCTTCAAAAGTAAATAGCAATATTGCAATAAATAAAAATTTCTTCATTTGGTTAAAGTATAAAATTCCCTTTAAATACAATAACAGCATTACTTTTTATAAGCAGTTTATTGTTTTCTGTCAATTCAACGTTCATAAAACCAGTTCTTTTTGATACCTGAAACGATTTCATATTGGTTTTATTCAACCTTTTGCTCCAATATTTGGTTAAAAAAGTATGGGTTACACCTGTTACAGGATCTTCATTTGAGCCGCTCCAAGGCCAAAAATAACGTGAATGAAAATCATATTCATCATTTGAAGAAGCGGTCACCAACACACCATTTATGCTATCGTGCGTTTTAACCAAAACTTCAAAATTAGGTGTTAATTTTTGCAAGACTTCATTACTGGAAATTTCAAGTAATAAAATATTGTTTTCACTATTGTATTCGCAATTGGTAATTTCCTTTAAACCTAAAGCGTCCAATAATGCGGAGGAAACTTTTGCTGGAACCGTTTCATAAACAGGAAATTCCATGACAATTCCATCGTTTACTTTTTTTGTGATTAAATGAACATTTTGAAAAGTAGTGAAATGAATTTCATTTAATAGTTCATTTTCAAACAACATTTTTGCGGAAGCCAAGGTTGCATGACCACACAATGGAATTTCCATAACTGGTGAAAAATACCGAATGGAATACTGATTTTTAGTATCTTTTTGTTGAATAAAAGCCGTTTCAGACAAGTTTAATTCTTGTGCAATTTTCAACATTAATTCTTCTGAAATAGCTTCGCTTAAAACACAAACTCCTGCCGGATTTCCTTTAAAAGCTTCATTGGTAAATGAATCTACAATATAAGTTTCCATAAATTATGGTTGTGGAAAATTTCCGGTCATTACCATATAAATGGCTATTGGTATGGCAATTAACAAACCAATGCCAACAGGTTTCCAAACATCTCTTTTTTTGTAGGATATTTCGTTAGGAATTTCTTTTTTCCAAATATATTGTTCTAATAAAAAGATTCCCAAAAGACTAGTTGATAGAGAAATTAATGCGTTTGTAACGCCTAAAACATCAAACAGCATAATTAATAAAACAGTATAGGCTAATGATCCGAATAAAGCCAATTTAGCTGCCTTTATTTTTTTAAGTTGGAACAAATTCATAGCCATTAAAATTCCACCGCCGAATACTGAAAATAATGCACCAAAAATAAAAATAAATTGTGTACTGTATAGCAGCGGTGTTTCTTTAATAGTTGTTGTATTTAACTCTATAGGTTCATCAATTTCTGTTGTTTCAACTGTTGTTGCTTCAATTTCGAGTTTAATTTGTTCGCTATTTTCAATGTTAATTCCTCTTTTTTCAAGTTCTAAAATAGCTGTTAATACAGCGTAATCTTGAAAATCATCTTTATTTTTGACATAGTTTTTTAATTCGTCAATAGACAATTTTGCCATTTTCATTGAAAAGAAATTTTCTTCGCTCATTTTCTTAATATTATATATTTTTTTAAATCTGAAGTTAAAATATATTTTAACTCCGTGTTGTTTTCAATACTTGTTTCAGTAAATAAAAAGCCAAAAACACGGTACTTTTTATAATCTACTTTTCGCAAATTTAAGGGTTTTTTAAAGTCTTTCAATAAAAGTTCGTAATTAAACGACTCAATTGCACTTTCTTTGATGCCAGAATTGTTATCTAAAACAATTAAATTGTACTTATTTGTTTGGCGATTGTTGAAAATTGTTTTCCAATCTGGTTTTTTATTTTGTAAGAAATATTCGTACGAATTGATTCCAAATGCAAACCAAGAAATGTCTCCTGTTGTGCACCAACCGCCAAAGCGCAGCGGGTTTATTTCAATTGGAATAATGTTTTTGTTTTTATCAATCCGAATTTCAACATGCATTGGAAAATTTTTTAAGTCAGCTTTTTTGCCGATTAGCTGTAAAAACTGTTCAATTTCGGCATAATACATTTCAAAAATTTCTTTTGAAGTTGAATAGACTCTATCGCTTACATCTTTATCGGAAGAAAAAATATGATGTAAAATATTGAGGATAACAACTTCGCCTTTTTCATTAAAATAACAATCAATGGCATGTTCCTCGCCTTCTATATATGCTTCTAAAATAAAAGAAGTAGCATCTACAACTTCTTTTGGGTACATGTTTTTAAAAGCTTCAATTTCAGTTTTAATTTTAGGCAGCATTGATGCCCATTCTTCCCAGTTATCCACTTTGTATACAGCTAAACTAAAAAAACCAACCGCAGGTTTTATAATTAATGGAAATTGTATACTAGCTTCAGTAATGGTTTTTAAATCTTCAAATTTCACACCTTTAAAAAAGTAGTTTGGGAAAGCATCTTTAATTAATTCACGAAAGGCAATTTTGTTTTTAAACAATTGAATTTTAGCAGGTAATTCAGAAAAAGGAAGATTTTTTTCAATCCAGCCAATGGCATTTTCAGAATTGGTATAAATGGGGAAATCAGCTCGATTTTTATAAATATCAATAGCTTCATTTTCAGAAATCCAGTTCAAAGAACAATCATCAATCATTTCTTTTGCAATCGAAGTTTCAACAATTTGAAAGTTATTTTCTTTGATGGTTTTTATCAAAAAATCAGAAGCAAATGGTTGGTCAATTAGTATCATAATTTAAAAATATTTAATAACCAGCAGCTTGCCCGTCTTTTCTGGATTCGGAAGCACCGTAATACACCCCATTTTCATGGTCGTACATAATGGCTTGATAACCGCCGTAACTTCCTAATTCAAAACCAATA
>UPTN01001474.1_pt1 | contig 10377 bp, 6 predicted proteins | sample 2160111 | NCBI WGS metagenome assembly UPTN01 (sample SAMN06265058, study PRJEB28932) | marine metagenome | isolation source: Columbia River Estuary | place: USA:Columbia River Estuary, USA | collected 2014-05-05 | reverse complement strand
TTGAGGTTACAAAACAACAATGGATTGTTTTAAAAATTTTACATGAAGATGCTGATGGTATCATTCAAAATAAACTTGCTTTTATAACTGAGCGGAACAAAGCTTCTTTAACCCGATTAATCAATGTTATGGAGAAAAAAAAGCTTGTAATTAGAAGTACCTCAGAAATTGATTCCCGTAAAAATTTAATACACATCACAAAAAAGGGTAAAGACTTGTTTTTAAAAATTAAACCAATACTTCTAAAAAGCATTACAGCCATTCAAAATGGAATTAGCACCGATGAAATGGGGGCTTTTATAAATGTAATGACTAAAATTCAGCATAATTTAAACACCCAAAAATTTAACTAAACTACCACATCCAATTTATACCTAATGAGAAAAATAATTACTATTGTTATCGCTATCCTCCTATTGGTTGGCTCGTTTTTTTTAGCAAAAAATTTAATCAACAATAAAAACAAACCAAAGCCACAAGTAAATAAAATTGTAAAAACTGTTTTTACAGAAACAGTTACAAATAAAACCATTCCAATTTTAATTACGGCCAATGGCAATTTAGTTGCTGAAAATAAAATTGAATTATTTTCAGAAGTACAGGGCGTATTAATCCAAAATTCAAAAGATTTTAAATCGGGTACAACATATAAAAAAGGGGAAACAATTATAAAAATAAACAGTGATGAGTTTTACACCAATTTACAAGCTCAAAAAAGTATTTTATTCAATGCTTTAACCGCCGTGATACCAGATATTCAACTCGATTTTCCAAATGAGTATGTAAAATGGCAAACTTATTTGAAGCATTTTGATATTGATAAACCCATAAAAAATTTACCGGAAATAAATTCAGATAAAGAAAAGTTTTTTATTTCTGGTCGAGGCATTTTTTCAGCCTATTACAATGTAAAAAACCTAGAAGTAAAACTGTCAAAATACACACTTAGCGCTCCTTTTGATGGTATTCTTACCGAAACTTTGGTAAATCAGGGCACATTAATTAGACCAGGTCAAAAATTGGGTGAATTTATAGATCCCTCAGTATTTGAAATTGGTGTATCTGTAAAATCTGAATTCCGTGATTTATTGCAAGTTGGTAAACAAGTTGATTTGTACAATTTAGAGAAAACAAAAACTTGGAAAGGTCGCGTAATTAGAATAAATGGAAAAGTTGATACCTCGACACAAACTGTTCAAGCTATTATTCAAGTTAAAGGGACCGACTTAAAAGAGGGGCAATATTTAGAAGCAATGCTTACTGCAAAATCTGAAGAAAATGCATTTGAAGTTTCGAGAAACTTATTGGTTGAAATGGATAAATTATATGTGGTAAAAGACTCTGTTTTAGACTTGGTTAGCATTCAACCAATTTTTGAAAATCAAAAAACAATTGTTGTTAAAGGCTTGGAAAATGGGACTCAAGTACTAACCAAACCTGTGCCTGGAGCTCATAGAGGCATGTTGGTAAAGCTTTATAATGAAAATCTAGAAAGATAATGAGAAAAGTTATATCCTATTTTATAAAGTTCCCAGTGGCTGTTAATATATTTGTTTTTGCATTTATTGGCTTTGGTTTGGCGGGTGCTTTGTCCATGAAATCTTCCTTTTTTCCATTGTCAGAATCAAGAAATATTTCTATTAATTTGACATACCCAGGTGCTTCTCCACAGGAAATGGAAGAAGGTATTGTGTTAAAAGTTGAAGATAATTTAAAAGGAATCGTTGGTATTGACAGAGTAACGTCTGTTTCTAGGGAAAATTCAGCATCCATAAATATTGAAATTATTAAAGGTAAAAATATTGAGGTTGTATTGGCCGATGTTAAAAATGCTGTTGATAGGGTTCCCTCCTTTCCTTCAGGAATGGAACCTCCTGTAATTGCAAAAATTGAAAATATAAGACCTACCATTAGTTTTATTATTCATGGTGAAGAAATTTCTTTAGCAACTTTAAAGCAATATGCAAGAGATGTTGAAAACGACCTAAGAAATATTGAAGGTATTTCACAGGTTAGAATTTCAGGATTTCCAGATCAGGAAATTGAAATTGCAGTTCGTGAAAATGATTTGATTGCTTATAACTTGTCATTTGCTGAAGTTGCAAATGCTGTTAGTAGGTCTAATTTATTAATTTCCGGAGGAAATATTAAAACCGATGATGAAGATTATTTAATTAGAGCTCGAAATAAAAACTATTATGGAAATGAGCTAGTAAATCTCGTAGTTAGAGCAGATGCATCTGGAAATATTATTCGTTTAAGCGATATTGCCAATGTTACAGATACTTGGTCTGAAAATCCAGACAGGCTATTTTTTAATGGAAAAAAATCAATTGATATCACCGTAAGCAATACCAATAGTGAAGACTTACTTTCAACTGCTGATAATGTAAAAAAATATATAGAAATATTTAACCAACAACAAGGAAATGTTAAAATTGATATTTCAAGTGATGCTTCTATTACACTAAAACAACGTACCAATTTATTGTTAAAAAATGCAGGAATGGGTGTGTTATTAGTGCTGTTTTTTTTAGCATTATTTTTAAATGTACGCTTAGCCTTTTGGGTTGCTACCGGAATACCTATAGCATTTTTTGGAATGTTTATATTTGCTTCAAACTTAGGTATTACCATAAACGTACTTTCACTTTTTGGAATGATTATCGTAATTGGTATTCTGGTTGATGATGGTATTGTTATTGGAGAAAATATTTATAACCATTATGAAAAAGGAAAATCACCAATAAGAGCTGCAATTGATGGAACTTTAGAAGTAATTCCTCCTGTTGTTTCGGCAATCTTAACAACAATTATTGCTTTTTCAACTTTTTTCTTTTTAGATGGAAGACTGGGAGATTTTTTTGGTGAAGTTGCATTAATTGTAATCATAACCTTATCGGTATCTCTAATTGAAGCCATTATTATTTTACCTGCCCATATTGCGCACTCAAAAGCGCTGGAAAGAAAAGGCAAAAAAAGAAATAAAATCAATACCTTTTTTTATAATGTAAACGAAAAGGCCGAAATAGGACTGTTTTATATTAGAGATCATTATTATGCTCCATTTTTAAGATTCTTTTTAAAACATAAATTGTTAGGATTTGCAATTCCAATTGCACTTTTAATTTTTAGTATTGGTGGACTTGGAGGTGGAATTGTAAAAACAGCTTTTTTCCCTTCAATTGCAAGTGACAGAGTTTCTATTGATTTAAAAATGTTGCAGGGAACCAATGAAAAAATAACAGATTCTATTATTTCTGAAATTGAAAGAGTTGCCTGGGAAGTAAACGAAGAATTTACAGGAAAACAAATCAGCAATGAAGCAGTTATTCAGAATATTATAAAACGAATTGGTCCGGGTTCAGCAAATGGTAGTTTAACCATTAACCTGCTTCCTGGTGAAGCAAGAGACTTTTCCTCCAGCGAAATAACAAATGCCATTAGAGATAAAGTAGGACAAGTGATAGGTGTTGAAAGCTTAACATATGGATCGGGAGGGAATTTTGGTGGCAGTCCTGTAGCTGTTTCATTATTGGGTAGTAATATTGAAGAATTAAAAGCTGCTAAAAACGAATTAAAAGAAATATTAAGCAACAACCCACTGTTAAAAGACATATCTGATAATGATCCCTCGGGCATTAAAGAAGTTCGTATAAAATTAAAGGATAACGCTTACTTATTGGGATTAAACCTACAGACAGTAATGAGTCAGGTGCGTGCGGGATTTTTTGGATTACAAACACAACGTTTTCAACGTGGACAGGATGAAATTAAAGTTTGGGTACGCTATGTAAAAGATGATAGATCATCTTTAAAAAATTTGGATGACATGTATATAACCACTCCAACCAACCAAAGTGTTCCATTCTCTGAAATTGCTTCTTATGAAATTGAACGTGGTGAAGTACTTATAAATCATTTAAATAGTAAAAGGGAAATTCAGGTAACGGCTGATTTGAAAGTTGCCAATGAAGGCGCTACGGAAGCTTTAGAAGAAATTAAAACGACCATTATGCCTGAAATTTCTTCTAAATACCCAACTGTTAGTGCTGTATATGAAGGTCAAAATAGAGAAGCTGAAAAGACAAAAAGCTCGGCAATCAAAGTTGCTTATACCATTTTAGCCCTTATTTATATGGTAATTGCATTTACCTTTAGATCGTATGAACAACCTTTATTGTTAATGCTATTGATCCCTTTTAGTTTAATTGGTGTTGTTTGGGGACATTGGATTCACGATTTCCCTGTAAATATACTGTCGTGGTTAGGAATTATTGCACTCATTGGAATTATGGTAAACGACGGCTTGGTGCTCATTGAAAAATTCAACAGTTTCTTAAAAGAAGGCTTGTCATTTGACGAAGCACTTGTACAGGCTGGAGTTTCAAGATTTAGAGCCATTTTATTAACAACTTTAACAACCATTGCTGGTTTAGCTCCTTTATTATTAGAAAAAAGCAGACAAGCACAGTTTTTAATACCTATGGCAATCTCCATTTCATACGGAATTATGATTGCAACAATTTTAACATTGGTTTTACTTCCTTTATATTTATCAGTTGCAAATTCTATAAAAGTATTTATCAAATGGATGCTGACTGGAGAAAAAGTAACGAAAGAAGAAGTTGAAAGAGCCATTATTGAATTAAAAAATGAAGAAGATGAACTTTAAAAATACACTCATACTACTTTTATCAATAAGTTTTCATGTAGGAAATGCACAAGAGCTATTAACCAAAGAAAATGCGGTAAGCTTAGCTTTAGAAAATAATTATGGGATTAAAATCGCCAAGAATAATGTTGAAATAGCCAAAAATAATGCAAGCGTTTACAACAGTGGTTATTTGCCTAAAGTTATAGGAAATGCAGGCCTTGATTACGACAATAACAGCTCAGAATTCACCTTGCAAAACGGTACAACAACTAAAAATAACAACGCAGAATCTAATGGATACAATGCTTCGGTTGGTTTAAATTACACACTGTTTGATGGATTTGGAAGGTCTTATAATTACAAAAAATTAAAAGAAGCATACAATCTTTCCGAATTAGAAGCTAAAACAATCATTCAAAATGAAATTCTTAAAATTTTCGCACTCTATTATGAAGTTGCCCGAGTAACAGAAAATCAAAAAAACATTATTGAATCATTAGAAATTTCAAAAAGAAGATTAACAAGGGTAAATTATGGTTTTGATTATGGCCAAAATACCAAACTTCAAATTTTAAATGCTGAAGTTGATGTAAATAATGATAGTATAAGATATGTAAATGAAAAACGGCTTTTAGCCAATGCTAAGCGAGATTTAAATTTACTTTTAGGCAGAAACGTTACCGAAGACTTTACTATTGAAACTGAGGTCGTTTTTAATAGTATTTTTGAATATACCAGTCTATTAGCCAAAGCAAAAGAATACAACTTTGAAATTCAAAAAATGAATAAAAATATTGAACTTAGTGAGTATGACATTAAAATAAGTAAATCTGATTTATTGCCTAGCTTAAACTTAAGCAGTTCCTATGGTCTTAGCCAAACAAACAACGACAGCCCCTTTATCTATTCAAAACAGCATTTCAATGGATTTAATGCCGGTGTAAATTTAAACTGGAATATTTTTGATGGCGGGAATACAAAAACCCGTATTGAAAACACTAAAATTTTGGCTGATAATTTACAAGTGCAAAAAGAGGAAACCTCCAATCGTTTAGAGCGCAATGTTGCCAATGCATTGGAAATTTATAACAATGCTATTTTTATTAAAAACGCTGAAGAAAAAAATGTTGAAACAAACAAACATAATTTTGAAAGATCCGCTGAACAGTTTAATTTGGGTCAAATTACTTCCATTGAATTTAGATTGGCACAAGTAAATCTTTTAAATGCAAAATACAATTTAAACGATGCAAAATACCAGGCAAAAACTGCTGAATTGGTATTGCTTCAATTAACCGGTGAACTTTTGGATGCTGAATATTAAATCAAAAAAAAGTGCTTGTAAAATTTTACAAGCACTTTTTTTATAAAAACAATATTAGCCAACCACTAAAAATTTGCTTTAATTTCATTCCAAACTTTAATTTCATCTTCCAAGGTAATTCCATTTTTTACTTCAACATAAATGCCATCGCTAATACCCGTTTCTATATCTTTTCTTTCAAATATTTTATCTCCTTTTTTAATTTCTACAAATGGTTTTTTTGTATCAGGATCAAACTGTACCAAAGCTTCTTTAATGGCAATAACACTATCTACTTTTGCTAAAATAATTGAAGCATTTGCGCTTAAACCAGCCCTGATAAAAATAGTATCCTGTTTATTTAATGATCCTTTAATTTCAAACTGAACGGCTCCATTTTCTAATTTTCCTTTTGGCGCTATATAATCTAAAATAGCATTAAAAGTCGCATTTTCAATTGCTCCAACGGTTATTTCTAAAGGAAGGCCTTCTTTAATCTTATCAATTTCTGATTCATCAACTTTTCCTTCAAAAATCATTTTATTCACATCGGCAAGTATCGCAATTGTAGTTCCATCATTGAAATTATTGCTTTCAATTACCTGATTTCCAACCTCAACTGGCATTTCTAGAACCATTCCCGACACCGTAGAACGAATTAAAGTATTTGCTGAATTTCCTAAGCCGCTGGTTGACCCCGTTTTAATAATATCGTAATTTTGATAAGCCGCTTTGTATGATTGCTCTGCTTGTACAAATGCAACTTCAGCTTCTTCTAATTCTTTTCTCGAAATGACCCCTTTTGCAAATAATTCTTTCTGCCGATCATAATTTCTTCTTTCGTTATTCAAGGTGATTTTTGCTGTTTCAATAGCATTCTTTGAATTGTTCAATGCCGATGAATTAGGAATTACTTTAATTTTTGCAATTAAATCATTGGCCTGTAAAATAGCACCGCCTTCAACATAAATTTCTTCAATAACGCCTGAAATATTTGGCTTGATTAAAACTTCTTCCAAAGGAATAATACTTCCTGTTGCTACCGTTTTTTTAACAATTGTTTGAATGGAAGCTTTTTCGGTTTTATAAACAACTGGATCTTCGGCATTTTTTTGATATAAATAATACATAGCACCACTAAACGTAATGACTATAAAAACTAACACAAAAATAGTTACGGACTTTTTCATTTATTGTTAAAATTATTTGATTGATAATTATTCATTTCTTAGCGCATCAACTGGTTTTAATTTTATTGCATTTTGTGCGGGAATAAAACCCGCCATTAAACCAGATAATATTAATATGGTCAAAGCGATTGTTATTACCCCTAAATTAACACTTGGGTTTGCAAACATATCTATGGGTCCGGAAAGCTCAATTACATAATTAATAATGTAAATGAAAAAAGCACCAAAAACAATACCTGCCATTCCAGAAATAATGGTTAAAAAAACAGATTCAGTTAAAATTTGCCCCCTGATATTTGATGGTGTAGCTCCCAAAGCCCTTCTTATTCCTATTTCTTTCGTACGCTCTTTTACAACAATTAACATAATGTTGCTCACCCCAATAATTCCTGATAACAAAACCAATATACCAACAAAATAGGCAATAACTTTTAGTGCAATAAACAAGGTTTCAATTCTATTGTATTGTTCAAATAAATCAAAATGCCCGACGGCCCTATTGTCCTCAGGATGAATTTTATGGTTCTTTTTTACAACATCAAATATTTGTTGCTTAATCGCTGTGATTGGCGTTCCATCATTTGCTGTTATTGCCATCCAACCAACCTTATTACCTCTATTAAATGCTTGAGAAAAAGAGGTGAAAGGAATGTAAATTTGCTTTTGATCTTCTTCCCCATCGCCTCCACTTGTTTTTTTCTTATAGGTTCCAATCACCATAAAATTAACATCTTGAATTTTGATGTAAGTTCCTATGACTTCTTCCCCTTTAGCATACAAACTAGATCTAACACCTTCCCCAATAATGGCTACTTTTCTTTTTTCATTGATGTCTGCATAATTGATAAATCGACCTGAAGTAATATTCATAGGGTCCTGATTTATAATTTCCGGAAAATCTCCATAAACATTAAAAGCGCCAACATTTAAACCTCTTACAACATTATTTGCACCTCTAAATCCGCCCAACTGATTGCGAGGAGATATAAATCTTAAATTAGGAACCTTTTCACGTATAGCTGAAACATCATCTAAATCATAGCTATAACGTCTTCCTTTAGACATACCCTCATAAGATTTTGTAACCGTTTGAGTCCACATAAACATGGTGTTGGTTGCGATATCACCAAAATCTTGTTTAATACCATTTTCAAGACCTTTACCTGCCGCTAACAATAATATTAAAATAAATATCCCCCAAAAAACACCAAAAGCAGTCAATACTGTTCTAACCCAATTACTGGTTAAGACTTCTAATATTTCGTTCCAACGATCTTTATTAAACATTATTTATATTTTATTCGTGACTCAAAGCCTTTACAGGTTGAATATTTGCTGCTTTCCAAGCTGGAAAAAATCCTGCCAATGCCCCAGCAATTATCAAGCTAATAACCATAGTGATAGCCCTTGAGACATTTACCGAAGGGTTTAAAACATAGTCAACTTTAATATTTGGCCCTACCACTTCGAGTAATGCCATGCTTAAAATTAAGCCCGCAAAACCCGCTACAGTAGTCACAAAAATAGACTCTTGTACAATCATCCAAATAATTGACCAGGGTTTTGCACCCAACGCTTTTCTTATTCCAATTTCTTTTGTGCGTTCTTTTACAATAATGAGCATGATATTACTTACGCCAACAACACCTGCAATAATGGTACAAATACCCACAAACCAAAAAAAGAAAGCGATGTTACTTGTTAAAGTATAATATCGTTTGGCTTCTTCCATAGCGTTAAACGTGTTGATGGCACTGATATCATCGGGAGCGACTGAATGAACTTGTTTTAAATATTGTTTGATTTCTTCAGTAAATTGATTTGAAATTGCCAAAGCTTCATCAAAACTTTTTTGCGGTTTCAAAGTAAATGTTAAATTATCTACCCTGTCTGAGCCATTAAAAATATTTTGCGCTGTACTCATAGGAATATAAACACGATCTTCTTCTCTATCGCCGCCTTCATCCATATAAATACCAATTATTTTAAAATTTATTCCTGAAAGTTGTAAATATTCTTCTAATGGATTTTCAACATTCTTAAACAATTCATTTTGTATTTTTCGGCTTATAACAATTACTTTATTTTTTGTTTCTAAATCGGCATAGTTAATATACCTTCCTAGAATCATTTTTTGATTTTCAATTTGTTGATAATTCGGACTAACACCCTGAATACCATAAGCAACAACCTCCTCTTTATAATTCATAGTTACACCACGAACTCTATATAAATCAGATTTATATTCCAATTCATTTGCATAGATTTTTGTTAAATTGTCGTAGTTTTCATTCCTCAGTTGAATTCTTCTACCCGGATTTAATCCTTTATGCTCTTTTGTAGTTACTTCTGTCCATACCCAAATTCTATTTGTAGCATCAGCTTCAAATTCTTTTTTAATACCATTTTGCATGCCCTGCCCAAATCCCAGTAAAATTACAAGAATAAAAATACCCGACGCCACCGAAATTCCTGTTAGGAAGGTGCGCAATTTATTCTTTCGAATCGTTTCAAAAATTTCTTGCCAGCGATCTAAATCAAACATTTAATGCAATTGAATTTTAGTGTATAACCTATATAGTAGACGCAATAAAAGTACAATTTGTTACACTGAAAATTATTTTTTTTAATTTAATACTGTTAAATGTTCGTTAATAAAATTAAAAAAAGCAATGATAAACGAATTTTAATTATAAAAAATTCACACCAAACGTTTGTTTTTTGATTTTAATTCAAGGTAAGTTTAACAAAGGTCAAAAAAAATACAAAATTCAATGATATAAATCATTGTTAAATAAAGTTGATGTATTTATATTTGCACACTATTAAAACTAAAATAAATTAAAAATTTAACATAGACAAAGATGATAGAAGAAATCAAAAAAAGAGTTTACAAATTTGGAGGTAAGACTGCAGATGGAAATAGCACTATGAAAAACCTATTAGGAGGTAAAGGGGCTAACTTGGCAGAAATGAGTTTAATTGAAATACCTGTACCTGCTGGATTTACCATTACTACAGAAGTTTGTACTGAGTACAATACATTTGGCAAAGATGCAGTGGTTAAAGCTATAAGAGAAGAAGTTGAAGAGGCCGTTAAAGCTACTGAACTTATCATGGGTGCAAAATTCAACCCAACAGATGGTTCTTTTCCTTTATTATTATCTGTTCGTTCAGGTGCTCGCGCATCTATGCCTGGGATGATGAATACTGTTCTTAATTTAGGT
>UPTN01001473.1_pt1 | contig 10378 bp, 11 predicted proteins | sample 2160111 | NCBI WGS metagenome assembly UPTN01 (sample SAMN06265058, study PRJEB28932) | marine metagenome | isolation source: Columbia River Estuary | place: USA:Columbia River Estuary, USA | collected 2014-05-05 | reverse complement strand
CGAAACCATCCCCTTACCGTAGGGTGCGTTCCACGCACCGCGACAACCGGTGAACGAAAGCAATCGGTGCACGCAGTGCACCCTACACCTGGAGATAAGGTACCTGTCCCCCTAATTCCAATTTAATTGGTGACTGTCCCCAATTTATTTCAGGCTGGCGAAGTTGTCGCCGGCGTCGGCGAGTTTTTCCAGCAGGGCTGATGGTGTCCAGTAACCAAAGGCATCGCCATCACGATCGGCGAACTCTTTCATCCGCGCCAGCACATTCGGCAGGCCAACGGTGTCCGCGTAATGCATGGGACCACCATGGAACGCAGGGAAGCCGTAGCCGTACAACCACACGATATCGATATCTCCCGGGCGGAAGGCGATGCCCTCCTCCAGGATGCGTGAACCCTCGTTCACCAGCGGCAGCATGCAACGATCCAGGATTTCCTCGTCACTGTGTTCGCGCTGGGGCACACCCAGGCGGGCAGCCTCGGCGGCGATCAACTCGCTCACCACCGGGTCGGGAATCGGCTTACGATTACCCGGCTCGTAACGGAAGATACCGGCGCCGGTCTTCTGGCCAAAACGCCCGTCGGCAGCCAGTTTCAGGGTCACCGCTTCATAGCGCTCATCCGCTGGCAGGATACCCAGTTCGCGGGCCTCGCCAATCACCTTGGCACGCACGTCCACACCGGCCATGTCGATCATTGCATTGGGGCCCATGGGAAAACCAAGACCCTGGACGATGGCGTCGATACGCTCGGGGGCTGCGCCCTCCAGCAGCATCAAACCCACTTCCCGTGCATAACCTTCGAGCATGCGGTTGCCGATAAAACCGAAGCACACACCGGAGACCACTCCGGTCTTGCGTATGGTCTTGGCCAGCTTGACCACAGTGCCCAGCACCTCGGGAGTGGTCTTCTCACCGCGTACGATTTCCAGCAGGCGCATCACGTTGGCCGGGCTGAAGAAATGCATGCCCAGGACAAACTCGGGGCGCGAGGTGGAGGCGGCAATTTCATCCACATCCAGGGTGGAGGTGTTGCTGGCCAGGATCGCACCGGCCTTGCACACCCGGTCCAGTTCGCCAAACACCTGCTTCTTCAGAGCCATGTTCTCGAACACCGCCTCGATCACAAGATCCGCCTTGGCCAGGTCTGCGTAATCCGTACTGCCGCTGATCAGGCCCATGCGTTGTTCCAGGGCCTCGGCGGTGAGCCGTCCCTTCTTCATGGTGCGTTCGTAATTGCCGCGAATGATTTTCAGGCCACGATCCAGGGCCGACTGCTCCCGTTCGACCAGGTGGACGGGGATACCCACGTTCACAAAATTCATGGCGATGCCGCCACCCATGGTGCCGGCGCCGACTATGCCCACGGCGCGAATCGGCAGTTCCTGGATGCCCTTGTCCAGGCCGGGAATACGACTCACCTGGCGCTCGGCAAAGAACACATGCCGAAGCGCGGCAGACTGGGGAGAGGCCAGGCACTCGATGAACAACTCACGTTCAGCGGCCATGCCTGCATCAAAATCCATCTCTACCGCGTTGCGCACGCACTGGAGAATCCGGAAGGGAGAAAAATATCCCCTGGCGGCACGAGCAAGCCCGGCGGCCTGTTGCTCAAAGAAATCCTCGGGCAACCCGTCGGTGTTCACCGGCAGCTCACGCACCCGGCGCACACTGGCGCCGCCGGCCAGCAGACTGCGAGCATAGGCCAGGGCGCCTTCTTTCAAGTCACCCTCGACGATGTGATCTACGATGCCACGCTCAAGAGCCACCGCGGCCGAAACCGGGTTGCCGGTAACCATCATCTCCAGGGCGTTGGCCACACCGGCCAGGCGCGGCAGACGCTGGGTGCCACCGGCGCCAGGCAACAAGCCCAGTTTCACTTCCGGCAAACCCAGTTTCGCCGAGGGGACGGCGCAGCGATAATGACAACCTAATGCGGTTTCCAGCCCACCACCCAGGGCGGTGCCGTGAATCACAGCCACCAGCAGCTTGGGACATTGATCCAGCACATCGATCATATCCGGCAGGGCCGGCGGCAGCGGCGGCTTGCCAAATTCCGTAATGTCAGCCCCGGCCATGAATGTGCGCCCGGCACAGATCAGTACGATGGCTTTGACTTCCGGATCCTTGCCGGCCTGGATAATCGCCTCGGCAATACCGACGCGCACCGCCTGGGACAGTGCATTCACCGGTGGGTTATCCACGGTCACAATCGCCAAGGGTCCATCTCGCTGGGTTGTCACTACATTGTTCACCGGGCTACTCCTCGTTAGTCATGTCTTGGCCGATGGCGGCTGCCACCAGCGGAATATCTGCAGGCTCATCCAGGTCGAACTTTGCCTGGGCTATAGCAACTTCCACCAGGTCGTGTTCGGCGTTAAGCAGGGCCTTGGCCCCGTGTTCACCGCTTAGCGATGACAGCGCCTCAAAGCGGCTGCGGGGAAAGCATGCCGGGATACCCACGGTATCCGCGTAACCCGCCGCCACCACCTTGTCGCCGCAGCGTGCATCCAGCAGCGCCTGCAACTGGGGAGCGCCAACCCCGGGCTGATCGCAACTGCAAAACAGCACCCCATCGCAGTCTTCGGGCAAGGCGCTTACCGCCACCCGCAATGACGATGCCACGCCTTCGTTCCATTGGGTATTGTGCACACTGCGTACCCCGGTGGAGGCCAACGCGTCCCGGACCTCCTGGGCACAACATCCTGTGACCACCAACACCCTGTCGGCGACTATCGCCTGGGCGCTGCGAACCGCCCTGCACACCAGCGGTGTTCCTTCCCATAACAATAGTTGCTTGGGGCTGCCCATGCGCCGGGATGCACCGGCGGCAAGCACCACTACCCAGGTCGTAGAGGTGGACGGCGTGCTCACAGGTCCAGCTTCTGATCCGGTGAGGTGAGGGTACCGGTGAACACCGCCTGCAACTGGGCGGCAATGGACAGTGCAATAGCCTCGGGACCACGACCGCCCAGGCCCAGGCCCACAGGCCCATAAACCCGGCCTTTCAACGCCAGGGCTGCATCACCAATTTCGTTCAACAACCGATCTCGGCGTTTTGCCGGACCCAGCATGCCCACGTAGGGAATCGCCGCCCCGGCAAGCGCGGCAAGATAGCCCCGATCACGAGCCTGGTTGTGGGTCATGATGACCGCGGCATCAAACACATCCAGGTCCAGTTCACCGGCAAGTTCCTCAGCCTCCACACAGGCAATCAGCTCTGCCGGTGCGGTAAAGCGGTCTATGGCTGACTGGCGAAAATCCACCACGCTGGTGCGCCAGCCCTGCATGGCCGCAAGGCTTGCCAGGGGCGAGGCATCCGGTCCTGCGCCGATGATCAACAGCCGTGGCACCTTGGGTACCGGCATGCTGAATAATTCCAGTTCGGCGTTTGAGATAGTCAGTTGGGCAAGTGTCGGCTGTGAGTGGCGACCCAGTTCATCCACGATGGCCGGTTGAACGCCCTCATCGATGCCCAGGGCGCCACCCAGGTCTGCGGTCTGCCAGAGACTGCTACCCACCGGTAACGATGCATCGGTAGATTCGATCACCAGGGCGCAGGCGCCTGTCCGACCTTCCCAGGCCCAGTCAGCCAAATCAGCAAAAGGTTGGTAGTCCGTGGCCGCATCCAGCCGTTGCATGAAGATGGTCAACGCACCGTCACAACCCAGGCCCAGCCCCCAGAGCTCGTCGGCCTGCACATCACGCATGTCATAGAAGACACGGTGAGGTTTGCCGGTGCGACGCACGTCCTCGGCATGCTCCAGTAAATCACCCTCAAGACAGCCGCCACTGAGCAGCCCCTGGAACTGGCCACCGGGTCCGATGAGCATTTGCTCGCCGGCCTTGCTGTAAGTGTTGCCCTCGGTCTGGATAACTGTCACCCACACCAGTGGTTCGCTCTGCTCTCGCCATTGCTGGAATGACTGAATTAACTGACTCAATGCCATGTCGAGGGTCTCCCTGGTCAGGTCTGCAACCGGATTTTCTTCATCGGCTAATGGTAGCAGCCCCTGCCTATCAGTGTATCCTTGAAAGCCCCCCACAAACGGACACGCGAGAGACACAATGGGTACGCTTTCAGGAAAGACCTTATTCATCACCGGAGCAAGCCGGGGAATCGGCCTCGCCATCGCACTTCGAGCGGCACGGGACGGGGCAAACATCGTCATCGCGGCCAAGACCGACAAGCCCCACAAAGTTCTCGAAGGCACCATCCATACCGCTGCCGGGGAAGTAGAAAAAGCCGGCGGCCATGCCCTGCCCCTGGTGGTGGATGTACGCGATGAAGACAAGGTTGTCGCGGCCATGGCCCAGGCTGCAGAGCATTTTGGCGGCATCGACATCATGGTGAATAACGCCAGTGCGATATCTCTCACCGGCACCCTGGAAACCAAGATGCGTCGCTACGACCTGATGCACCAGGTGAACGCTCGCGGCACATTCCTGTGCTCCCAGGCGGCCCTGCCCTATTTGCTCAAGGCCGATAATCCGCACATTTTGAACATCTCCCCGCCCCTGGACATGAAACCTCGCTGGTTCGGCCCCCACGTGGCCTACACCATGGCCAAGTACGGCATGAGCCTGTGTGTGCTGGGCATGGCCGAGGAGTTTCGCGGCAAGGGCGTGGCGGTGAATGCACTGTGGCCCCGCAGCACCATCGCCACCGCGGCGGTAAACAACCTGCTGGGCGGCGACACCATGATGCAGGGTTCGCGTACCCCGGAGATCATGGCCGATGCGGCCCACGCGATCTTGAGTTCACCCTCCCGTGAGCGCACGGGTAACTTCTTCATCGATGACCTGGTGCTGCGAGATGCCGGCGTCACGGATTTCGAGAAGTACCGGGTAAATCCGAGCAAGGATTTGTTCATGGACTTCTTCGTGCCTGAGGACACCGAGGACTCACCCGGCGGCGAGCGCTTCATCACTGATTTGGGCAAATCGAAAGACTAGCCCGCAACGACCATTTTTTATTCGACCCGATTACCAGGAGACCACCATGTCAGAACGAGTCCTGATCGACATCAAGGAAGGTATTGCGCAGGTACGCCTGAACCGCGAAGACAAACTCAATGCACTGGACCCCGAACTGCTGTACTGCCTGATCGAGGCTGCAGAAACCCTGTCCAACACCGAGGGACTGCGTGCGGTAGTGCTCAGCGGCGAAGGCCGTTCCTTCTGCGCCGGCCTGGATTTCGCCAGCTTTGCCTCCATCGCACAAAATGGCGGCAAAATGCCCTTTGATCCCTTCGGGCGGGTGGAGAATAATCCTGCCAACATGGTGCAGCGTACCGGTTACGACTGGCACAGGCTGCCGGTGCCAGTGATCGCCGCAATCAAGGGGCATTGCTTCGGTGGCGGACTGCAGATCGCCCTGGGTGCAGACATACGCTACGCCGCCCCTGACACCCGCATGTCGGTGATGGAGATCAAGTGGGGCCTGATCCCGGATATGTCCGGCAGCCAGACCCTGCGTGACCTGGTGGGCCTGGATGTGGCCAAGGAATTAACCTGGACCGGACGCCAGGTGGATGCCGCCGAGGCCCGGGAGCTGGGCCTGGTCACCCGGGTATGCGATGACCCGCTGGCCTCTGCCATGGAAACCGCCAAGGCGATTGCCGGGCGTTCACCCCATGCCATCCGCGCCGGCAAGCAACTGCTGAACCAGGCCTGGCATGGCAGTGACGAGGCCGGACTTGAGCTGGAAGCCGAACTGCAGAAAACCCTGCTGGGCAAGCCCAACCAGGTGGAAGCGGTGATGGCGAACATGCAAAAACGCGATCCGAAATTCCGGGACGTATAAGTTACAACTGAGACGAATTGCCCATGAAATCAGTGCGCGTACATGCCTTTACCGAGCGGCCCGAGGACATCCGGGTCGACGAGGTTCCCTTGCCCGAACCCGGTCCCGGCCAGGTGCGTGTGCGCATGCTCATGTGTCCGGTACATCCGTCTGACTTTCACTTTGTACGGGGTATCTACTACCGGGCGCTGGAACGCATCATCTGGAACCAGGCCGGAGACGGCGGCATTTTCCTGGATTCCAATCGAAGCAATGACTGCCCGGTTCCACCCTATGCCCTGGGTGCAGAAGGCGTTGGTATCGTCGATGCCTGCGGCAGCGGATTCCTGGCCAAGCGATTGAAAGGCAAACGAGTCGCGGTGGCCGGTGCGCCGCCCAACGGTGTGTGGCAAGAGTTCGCGGTGGTTGAGGCCAAGCGTGCAGTGCCCGTATCCGATGAGTTACCCGATGAACAGGCGGCCATGTACTTCGTGAATCCTATCTCGGCCTACGTGATGGTTCGCGAAGTGCTGAAGGTTCCCAAGGACAGCTGGTTGCTCATCACCGCGGCGGGCTCTGCACTGGGCAAGAGCGTGGTGCGCATGAGCAAGCTGTTCGGCTTCCGTACGATTTGTGTGGTGCGCTCCGATGCCAACACCGCCGAGTTGAATCGACTGGGCGCCGATGCAGTCATCGAAACCAACAAGCAGGACATGATTACCGAAGTGGCGCGCATCACCAACAACAAGGGCGTGGGCGCGGCCATGGATTGCGTGGGGGGCAAACTCACTGCCGATGTGGTGCGATGCCTGGGACTCAACGGCCGCTTGCTGGTGTACGGCACCATGGCCGACAGTCCCGTCGAGGTAGCGGTTCGCGACCTGATGATGCCCCTGGCAGGGATCGAAGGTTTTTACCTGGGCAACTGGATGGCCCAGCAGTCCCCTTTGACACTGCTCAAGACACTGCGAGCAGTGAAGCGACTGACAGCCCAAGGCATGTTCCAAACCGAAGTAAGCGAAGTCTTTCCCATTGACCGGGCAGCGGACGCGGTGGCCGCCTCATTGCAATCCGGGCGGACCGGAAAAGTAATGCTGAGAATTGGCGGAAAATAGACCTCGACACAAGACTACCCGATCGGCCATGCCAGCCACTTGGCCAGCCGGCCTTCCTAATGCATTGGTTCTATTGACAATAAACCCCACTTGATACACAAACGTGCTAGCGGAATTTACTATTCCACTAGATTATTTGGCGTTGGAAAACAAAATCAATAACAGAGGTGCGCGACATGCTGCGTCTCCTGCCCAATGTTCTGAGCGTTGCCAGAATCCTGGCGGCACCACTACTTGTGGTGCTGGCACTGCAAAACCATGAAACCGCCTTCACCTGGATACTGGTCCTGGGGCTGCTGTCTGACATGGCAGATGGATTGGTCGCAAGGTACTTCCACCTTGAATCGGCACTGGGCGCACTGCTGGACTCAATAGGTGACATGCTGCTGCTATTCACTGCAGCTTTCGGAATCTGGGTATTCCATTTCGAGGTCATCGACACACACAAACTGCCGGTCCTTTTGGCCATCGGCTTCGGGATTGCTGAAAACATCTTTGCCCTGCTGCGTTACCGCCGGCTATCGAGTTTCCACACCCTGCTGTCAAAGGCCGCCGGCTATTCGCTGGGCATCTTCATCGGCGTGTTGTTTATTTTCGGATTCCAGCCCTGGCTGTTCTACCTGGCTATCATCGTCAGCGTGACCAGCAACATCGAGGAATTCTTCCTGCTGGCGCTGTTGCCTGAATGGCGCTCGGACGTTCGAGGGCTTTGGTGGGTGCTGCGCGAGCGGCAGTCCGGTGAGGATCGGTCGTGAGGTGGCTGGCTATCGCAAATCCTGCTGCCGGCCGGCCCCGGGAGGCAGAACGTGCCCTGCGCCAACTATCCAGGACCGCAGGGCTACTCCACGAGGTAGCTCGCACCGACGCTCCTGGTCACGCCACACACCTTGCCCGCCAGGCCAGCCATTTCGACGGCCTGATCGCAGTGGGCGGTGACGGCACCATCGCTGAAATATTGCACGGCATGGACCTGGGCCGACAACGACTGGCGGTGCTGCCTGCCGGTCACGGGAACTGCCTGGCCCGTGACCTGCGCCTGGGCAGCACCAGTCGCGCTGTGAGCTCCCTGCAGCGAAACGCCTGGCGAGCGGTGGACTTGATGGAGGTCCGCATCGGGTTCGCCGACGGACATGAGGAGCAGCGGCTGTGCGCAAGTACGTTGGCCGTGGGTTACGTGGCGGAGGTGGTAAAGCTTGGTCGGTTTCGACTACACGGACTGGGCCGGGCCGCCTATGCCGCGGCGGCAATGATGGTGATTCCCAGGACATTCGAGGCGCGACTGGGAAACTCTCATTGCGCCTCTCGATTGACCGGCCTGGTGATTAACAACACCGCTTACCTTGCGAATTTCAGGGGCCTGCCCGATGCCAGCACCAACGATGGCCTGCTCGACATCATGGAGCAGGACTACGGCTGGTCCAGACAATTGCTGCACAACCTGGCGGTGCTCTCGGGCAGCCGGGCCTATGGACCCAGGCGACTGCGACAAGCAGCCAGCGAAAGTGTGGATTTTCAGGAGCCTCTCACGCTGATGGCCGACGGAGAGTTACTGCATGGTGTTACCCGCCTGAGCATTACCTGCAAGCCCGCCGCAGTAAGTTGCGTGGTGGGTCCGACATGATCGAGGCGATTCTCTGGGTCACCCTTCCGGGCTTCCTACTTGGGGCCTGTGGCATGGCGCTGGCCAACCGGCACGCCACCGCCAGCATCGCCCGGGGGCGCTGGCTAAAGATCGCCGTGTTTTTCGTCATTGTTCACGTGGTTCTGGCGGTCGCCGCTGCAGGCCAGCCGTGGATCGAAGGGTTACTGCTTGTGATACTCATCGCCGGCAGCATCGAACTTTGGAGCGCCTGGCAGAAAATACCCGCGCCACGTCCAGCGGCGCTTTGGCCCGTCTACATGCTGCTCTGCATGCTGGTGCTTGGCAATGCCTGGCAGTTGCCTCCAGGGGCTTTCATCTTCATTTTCCTGGCAACCGCCACCTGCGATGGATTCAGCCAGGTGATCGGCCAATGGATTGGGCGTCGACCGCTTGCCCCTGGATTAAGCCCCGGTAAGACCGTGGGCGGTTTCCTGGGCGGATCCGTTGCAGGAATGATTGCAGCCGTACTGGTTAGAGACCTTCTGCAGATCGATCCATGGTCCGCCATGGTAATCGGCCTGCTGGCCGGCACCGCGGGACTGGCTGGTGATCTCGCCGCATCCTGGGTAAAGCGCCGGGCCGGCATCAAGGACTATTCCGCCGCCCTGCCCGGCCAGGGAGGATTCCTGGATCGCTTCGACAGCCTGCTCGGCTCGCTCGCCATCACCGGCAGCATCCTGCTGATCGTCCTGTAGGCACTAACGATGCCGGACCAAAACACGAAGATTGAGCAGGTCTGGTTACAACACTTCAGGCGCTTGCCGGAAACCGTTCGCATGGTGGCAGTTGCAATACTTGGTGCATTGATCGGTCTGCTTACCTACGAGGTCATCTATTTTCTAAACCCGTTTGAACCACGCGCGCCAAGCAGCTGGCTGCTGTCCTTCGCTATCGCCGTACCGAGGCAGTATTCTCTCCACCGCTGGCTGACGTTCGAATCGAACGTGCCCTACGTGTCACACCTGGGACGTGCGTACCTGCTGTACTCCACCATCGCAATACTAACCACAGGGCTGAACTGGCTGCTGGTGGAACATCTCGGCGTGGCGCACCGCCTGGCCTGGCTCGTCTGCGTCACCACCACCGGGGTGATCAACCTGTTCGCGCTAAAGCCACTGGTGTTCGGAAGTCATCCAAAGCAAGTGCGTTAACCGGGTAGAACATGGCGAGCTGAGTGATAGCTTTCGGCCAGGATCCGCGATTGATTCTCTTGTTTGGAACACAGGCTGCCAGCCTATAGTTGGGGTTTTTCTGGAACAAGAAACTCGCGAAATCGTCGCATTTGTTCAGCATCCGTCGGGTTGTCTTTAAGCAAAGAATCCACGAACACCGTAAAACTGGCCGTGAACGGTAAGGGCCTTGCGTGCCACCAGTTCTGGACGCCAGGAAAGGACAGCCAATATGCCACTCCCGCCGACCAGCGGGTCCAGACTTCCTCCGGTATTGCATTGCCTTTCGAGGCCTGAAACATGAATTCAAATGCACCGAAGGCTTCATATAGAGCCCACGTGAATCGCACCCTTTCCTGGGGAGTAAGTTTCGAGCTATCTGCAGCCCCTCTCGATAGGAGAAGTGAAATCTCAGTGCCTTGACTAAGCATCGATTGCATCGCTGCCAAGCGATCCAGGCCGCGAGAATAGTTCTCCATTCGCTGAGCTTGTGTGTTTTGGCGTACCTGAACTGCGACATAGATAAGGGATAAGACTACGACGACGGAGCCTATGACTTCACTCAAATTAGCAAGATACTGCAGATCCACCATGGTCTTGATGCCGCCTATTCAGGTTCGTGTGCAATGACGGAGGATAACACCCCGACAACGTGGAGTGATCTTACCA
>UPTN01001471.1_pt1 | contig 10384 bp, 12 predicted proteins | sample 2160111 | NCBI WGS metagenome assembly UPTN01 (sample SAMN06265058, study PRJEB28932) | marine metagenome | isolation source: Columbia River Estuary | place: USA:Columbia River Estuary, USA | collected 2014-05-05 | reverse complement strand
GCGCCAATTATTAAAGGTTCAGAATCTTGCTCAAAAAAAGTTCAATCTGATGTTTTAAAAGTTATAATTAATAATAATTGTTAAATAAAGATACATATAAAACAATAACGAATACCTCAGAAGAAGTTGTTTTCAAAGATAGGGGTAGCAAATTTCTGGGATATGTCTTTCCACTACAAAATGAGGAAGAGGTTAAAGAGATTGTTGATAAGTTAAAAAAAGCGCATCATAAGGCCAGGCATTGGTGTTATGCCTGGAAATTAGGGTTTGATTCTTTTCAGTTTCGTGTTCATGATGATGGTGAACCAAATAACTCTGCAGGTCAACCAATATATGGTCAGATCATGTCAAAGGAAGTTACGAATGTTTTGGTAGTTGTTGTGCGTTATTTTGGTGGTACTAAATTAGGAGTAGGGGGGTTGGTAAATGCCTATAAAACTACTGCTCAGTTAGCTTTGGAATCTTCAAAAATAATTATAAAAACTATAGACTCTAGTTATAAACTTGTTTTTGATTATCCTGTTATGAATAAGGTGATGCGAATAATTAAGGAGAATAATGTCTCCATAATCACTCAAAACATGGAGCATAAATGCGAATTTAAAATTTCAATTAGAAAAAGGGAAGCCTTAAAAGTAAAAATGGCTTTGGATGAATTGAGGGAAGTTTTAATTACTGAAATTTAATCAAATAAAAGATCTACTTTTTCTTTTATATAATCAGGTGTCCTCGTAGGCTTATTCTTTTCCATGTCGATAAACACTAAAGAAGTGTAGCCGGTAGTTAATAATTCATTACTTTCATTATATAATTCAAAACCAAATTCTATACGTACTGAAGGCTTTTTTAATAAGGTTGTTTTTAACCTCAATAGATCATCATATTTACCAGGTTTTATGTAGTCTATATTTAAATTTAAAACAGGTAACATAATACCAGAAGCTTCCATACGTTTATATGATATGCCTAAGCGACGTAGCCATTCGACTCGGCCCATTTCAAAGTATTGGGCGTAGTTACCGTAATACACGTAACCCATTTGGTCAGTTTCGCCATATCGGACTCGAAAAGTAATTTCATGAGAAAGCATAAGTATAATTTTTAAGAGCGAGAGTTTACGAAAAAAATATTTATAAATCAATAGTAATTTTATTTTTTTATAACAAAAAATATTCACACTTTTGTATGACATTAAATATGAGAAAAAACCCTAAAAATCTCATATAAATTTAAAATAAAACTAAACCCTAGGAATGTCAAAAACTGCAACTTCAGTTTGGAATAATTGTTTATCCTTTATTAAGGACAACATAAAACCTCAAGCATATAAAACATGGTTTGAACCGATTAAACCAATCAAAGTAACTGGAGAAGCTTTAACAATCCAAGTTCCAAGTAAATTTTTTTACGAATGGCTAGAAGAACATTATATTAAACTCTTAAGAGTTGCTCTCGTACGTGAATTGGGGGATGATGCTAAGTTGGTGTATGATGTGAAAATGGAAAATGCCTACAGTAGTAAAAATCCACATACTGTAAAAATTCCTAGCTCGAATAGAAAACCGTTTAATTCACAGGGCATTACTGTTCCTTTAGAATTTGATAAACGAGAATTGAGAAACCCGTTTATTATCCCTGGAATCCAAAAGGTTAAAATAGAATCTCAGCTTAACCCTAATTATAGTTTTAATAATTTTATTGAAGGTGATGCTAATAGATTAGCTCGTTCTGCTAGTATGGCAGTAGCCAGCAAGCCGGGAGGCACGTCATTTAATCCTTTATTGATATATGGTGGTGTAGGTTTAGGTAAAACACATTTAGCACATGCTATTGGTGTCGATGTTAAAGATAAGTATCCTGAAAAAACAGTATTATATATTTCTGCTGAAAAATTCACGCAGCAATATATTGATTCTGTAAAAGGGAATTCAAGAAATGATTTCATTCATTTTTATCAGATGATTGATATATTAATTGTCGATGATGTTCAATTTTTGTCAGGTAAATCTGGAACACAAGATGTGTTTTTCCATATTTTCAACCATTTACATCAAAACGGCAAACAGGTTATTTTAACCTCTGATAAGGCTCCGGTGGACATGCAAGATATAGAGCAAAGATTGCTTTCACGTTTTAAATGGGGATTGTCAGCTGAATTACAATCTCCTGATTATGAGACTAGAATTTCCATATTGCACAATAAATTATTTAGAGATGGTGTAGAGATGCCAGAGGAAATAGTTGAATACATAGCAAAAAATATTAAGACAAATGTTAGAGAATTAGAGGGTGTTTTGATCTCTATGATAGCGCAGGCTTCTTTTAACAGAAAGGAATTTACATTGGCTTTGACAAAGCAGATTGTAGATAAATTTGTTAAAAACACTAAACGTGAGGTGTCTATTGATTATATTCAAAAAGTAGTGTCTAAATATTTTGAAATGGATGTTACTACCTTGCAGTCTAAAACGAGAAAACGTCACATTGTTCAGGCTCGTCAATTAGCAATGTATTTTGCAAAACGGATGACAAAGGCTTCTTTAGCAAGTATAGGATCTCAAATAGGAAGCAGAGATCATGCTACTGTATTGCATGCCTGTAAAACTGTTGATAATCTTACCGAAACAGATAAGCAGTTTAGAAAATACGTTGATGATATTACCAAAAAGCTGTCATTTTAATTTTTAAAAATGGTACGAGTTTTAATGGTTTGCCTCGGGAATATTTGCCGCTCACCATTGGCTGAGGAAATTTTAAAAGTCAAAGTAGATCCCAAAAATATTTTTATAGATTCTGCAGGAACTGGAAGTTGGCACGTTGGTAATTTACCAGATAAGCGATCTATTGCCATTGCGAAAAAAAATCAATTAGATATTACTAGCCAAAGATGTAGACAGTTTAAAGTTTCAGATTTTGATGAATTTGATATTATTTATGTAATGGATAATTCTAATAAAAATGATGTGTTGGAATTAGCAAGAGACGATAAAGATAAAGCAAAAGTCAAATTGATCTTAAATGAGATTTTTCCTTCCGAAAATGTAGATGTGCCAGACCCCTATTTAGGAGGTGAGAAGGGTTTTGAGCATGTGTTTAATTTACTTGATCAGGCTTGTTCAATAATTGCCAAGAAATTGTAAAATGGAAAACAAAGGAACATTATTTTTAATTCCAACTACTTTAGGGGATAATGAGCCACTCGAGGTGTTGCCGATGTCTGTTAAAAAGGTTATTGAGCAGATAGATCATTATGTTGTGGAAAATGAAAAATCGGCGAGAAGATTTATTAAGAAAATTTCTCCTCGAAAATCTCAGGATTCTCTTATTTTATATGTTATAGATAAGTTTACCGATCATATGGAGTCTCAAAATTATTTAGATGTTTGTGACAAAGGGGTCGATATGGGCCTTCTGTCAGAGGCAGGGGTTCCTGCTGTCGCTGACCCTGGAGCTTCTATCGTTTTAATGGCACATCAGAAAAATATAAAAGTTAGGCCGTTGGTTGGCCCTTCTTCTATAATTATGGCTATGATGAGTTCGGGCTTAAATGGGCAGAATTTCGCTTTTAACGGTTATTTGCCTATTGAAAAAACAGAACGTAAAAGAAGTATTAAACAACTCGAAAAATTATCCTCAGAAAAAAATCAGTCTCAATTATTTATTGAAACGCCTTATCGAAACGAAAAAATGTTTGAAGACTTGAAACAAACATTGTTGGCTAGTACGCAATTATGTATTGCAATTGACATTACCTTGTCTACGGAATATATAAGAACTATGTCTGTGGAAAATTGGAAAAGGGTAAAGATTGATATGCATAAGAGACCAGCGATATTTATTATCCATAAGAAATAAAAAATCCGCCATTAATTAATGGCGGATTTTTTTTATGAATTCTAATTATTAGTTAAATTCTATCAAATTAAAGGTTCTTTATTAGCTTCTATTAAGGAAGTGTCATATCCCGCAAATTTTTCCAAATAATGTTCAATACTTGTGCCATAGGCGTCACTAAAATTTTGATCACCCTTACTTCGTAAGTATTTCTTTACGCTACCTGCACCTGCTAAATGCGCTGCAGCCAATATGCCAGATTCGGTTATAACAATGCCGTTAATTTTCGTGCCTACACTACGTTTGATGTCTCTTTTTAATATCCATTTATTAACAGAGCACAGAGCTAAAAAAGCGTCTTCTTGTAATATTGGATCTTTTAGAAACTCAGTCGTATCATATATCTTAAATCTTTTTAAAGTAGATTTGCCAAATTGATATTTTCCTAAATAGCCTAATGTATTAACTCTGTAATATTGACCTTGTGATTCTTTAAATCCAAGAGCCTCTTTAAACCCTACATATGAATTTCCTGTAAACGGAAAAGTATAATTTGTGTGATTTATGGCTTTTTGAGGTACAGTGTGTATAACATTACCTTCAGGTATGTTATACTTTGCAGTAGAGGATTCCCATCTTGAAAATCCGGTAGTCACGATATATAAAAACGTAACTATTCCAATTAATTTTACTAGTTTCTTTTTCATTTTCGATGCATTTAAAGGGGTTAAAACGCATTTTAAATCAGCATGCAAATTTACAACAAAATATTAGAATACAAAATTAATTTAATAATTAATCAACTAAATGATAGTCAGTTAATTAGAAATAAAATAGATGAAATTTACTCCTGCCTTTAGAGTTTATTTCTATTGTTGGAGCTGGAATTTTGACAAAATTTAGTGTAGAAAATATTGTTTTTAACAGATTTGATCGTGTTCTTATTTTAGTAAGGTCAAGGTCTAAGCTAATATAATATTGCCTATATCTGTTTTGCTCTGGCAGGATAAACGAATTGGAGTAAATATTTTTATTACCTGAGAGCATTCCATCAGCTCCATAACCAAAAGCAATGTTCAACCATTTTGGAATACTACTCTCCTTATTGAATGACCAAATATTGGCTGACAACCAATATGTCTGTCCATTATAATCTTTTAATGTTTGTTCTAGAAAATTTTCGCCTAGTATTTCTGGTCTTTCATTAGCATAGTGAGTTGTATGGAAGGAGTACTTTAATTGTAGCCGTTGTTCTTCCCAAAGGAGTTCCTGTCCAATTAATAAACCTGAGCCTGTTGCATTAGAAATGAGGTCACCAATTGAAAATCCCCATTCTTCTGAAAATCCATCTAGAATCTCAACGGTACTTAAAAATACAAAACCTAAGGTAGATCCATAAATTAATTGGTTTCTTTTACTTTCACCTGCCCAGTTCAATACGTTCATTCCCAATTTACCTACATAATAAGAACTTAATATATGACCAGCTTTATTGATTTGCAACCATTCACTGTTATCGTTAATAGTGTGGAATGATGACCGTTTATGATTGGCATACCATAATTGATTCAGACCAATTAAAGTTACGGTCGCTGCGGCTGCTTCTGTGATATAAACGGCATTTCTTCGCTTACTATGCAAAGTGTCAGATTTTTTCCAGAATTGAGAATTGCTTTGGGCAGTAACTACATGTGACACAAAAAATAAACAGGCAGCGAGTATTATATTTTTTATAACAGGAAGTGGTATAATCATATACTACCTGTTAATTCCTTGTTTACTCACCCATCGTTGATATTTAGCAGCGTTTAAATTATGTTCAGCAAGTGTTTTAGCAAATTCGTGAGATCCTATATCTGTTACACTGGCACACATATAGTAAAAGTCATGATTTTTTGGGTTAAGAACTGCATCAATCGAAGAAATATCCGGCATTGCAATCAAAGCAGGAGGCAATCCTCTGTTTTTATATGTATTATAGGGTGAATCAATTTTTAGATCTTTACTTAGCACTCGTTTGACATCATAATTTTCTCCATATTTTTGTTTTAAGGCAAAAATTATTGTCGGATCTGCTTGCAATCCCCATCTATCTCTTAACCTATTCAGGTATAAACCTGCAACTATTGGTCGTTCACTTACTTTTGCAGTTTCTTTTTGAACTATAGAGGCCAGAGTAATCACTTCTTTATTAGTTAGATTCAAAGATTTGGCCTTCTCTTTACGAGATGTATTCCAGAAATTTATATATTCTTTTAACATTCTGTTCCTGAATTGTTCCGCGGAAATATTCCAATAAACTTCATATGAATTAGGAATAAACATCCCTAATACATCATAATTATTGAACTTGTTATTTTTAAGAAAATCAGGATCTAAAATCGATGATAAAATATCAATCGAATCTGCTTCAATTTGTTCAGCAATTCGACCCGCCAATTTTTCTAAGGTGTCTTGATTGTTAAATGTCAATTTAATTGGCGTTTGTTTTCCACTACGCAACAAATTGACCAAATCATTATTGTTCATCCCTTTTTTTATAATGAATTTACCTCCCTTAATTACATTATGGTAATTCTTTTTATGCGCAACCCAATTAAAACTTTTTGAATTGTTCAAATAAGGATGTAGAATTAAAGAAACGTCATCAAAAGTAGCATTGGATGGAATATAAACAGCAGAATCTTCAATGACATTTGCAACGTAAATTTTAGAAAAGTATTTATAGGCAATTATTGCCCCAATAATGATTAGTAGGGTGACTACCGTGGCTATTATTTTTTTAATTTTCATTTTTATTAATCAATTGAAATAAAATCTCATCCTTAAAAATTCCTTTAGAATAGATCCATTCTTTTTTTACACCAATTTTTTTAAATTGAAATTTTTTAAAAAGATTTATGCTTTTGACGTTTTCTGAGGTAATATTCGCGAAAAGTTGATGTAAATCTAACTGCTCGAAACTATAATCAATTAATAATTTTAATGCTTGGGAAGCAAACCCTTTGTTTTGCTCGCTATCAATAATTAAAATTCCAATCCCTGCTCGCTTGTGTTGCGGGCTATAATCAAAGAGATCTATAATGCCAAGGCTTTTTTTAGTATTGTTATCTTCTATAATCAACCTTAATTGTTTAGCTTCAAATATATCCTGATGTGAATTGGCTATATATTGCTCTAAAATAAATCTTGAAAAAGGAGTCTGAGTGCTACTTACTTCCCAAAATGATTCGTCATTTTCAATTGTAAATAAAAAATGGAGATCTTCTGGTTCTAAGGCTCTTAGATGGATATTTTCGTCTGATAGTGATTTCATTAGATCGTTATTTCACCATTAAAAACTAAAATAGCTTTGCCTTTTAAATATACATTTTTATAAATGTCATTTTCAAATTCAAAGGAAACTTCTAAATTCCCTCCAAGAGTTTCTAATAATACCTTATTATGATTTGTTTTTTTTGCTTTATGTGATGCTATTGCAACAGCAGTTACACCTGTTCCGCAACTTAGTGTTTCATCTTCAACACCTCTTTCGTAGGTTCTTACTATAAAGCTGTTTTCCTTTAATTTTTGAACAAAATTAACATTGCTTCCTTCCGTAAAATATGGTGCACCATATCTTATTTTACTTCCAGATATTTTAACATTAACATTGTTTACATCATCAACATAAGTGATATGATGTGGTGATCCTGTATCTAAAAAAAGATAGTCTTCATAATCCTCCACTTTTGAAACATCGGCCATTTTAAGACTAACAACATCATCTAAAATAACGGCTTCATGTAAACCATCTATCGCCTCAAAAGAAGTTTTACTTTCAATTATTTGTAATTTTTTAGCAAAGGCAACAGTGCATCTGCCGCCGTTACCACACATGCTTCCTTCTTTTCCATCAGCATTGTAGTAGATCATTTTAAAGTCGTGCTGTTTTGAAAGTTCCAGTAAAATTAGACCGTCTGCACCTATACCAAATTTTCTGTCACATAATGTGGTGATTAATTTGGTATTCATTTTAGGGAAAAGTTCTTGACGGTTATCAATTATGATAAAATCATTCCCAGTACCCTGATATTTATAAAATTGTATAATCATCTACAAAGCAAATGTAAAATATTTTAGAATAATAGAGGCTGTTAAAGTATAGTTAAAGTCAAATTACATTGATAATAATCTATTAATTTTGAATGTTAATTGTTGAAATATTAAGAACTAAAAAATATATAATTTAATCTTTTTTAAATGAAAAAAATAGCAAGTTTAGTTTTAGCGTCTATTTTAGGAGGAGCATTGGCTTTAGGGGGTTATTTTCTATTAGTAGGTGATCAGATTCAAAATGAAGGTGTATATGAAAATTTTCAGCCTGACGTTATCCCAACAAATTTTGTTCCGGCAAAAAATTATATGGCCGAGACAACAGATTTTACCAAAGCAGCTGAAGAAACGGTTAATGCGGTTGTTCACGTTAAAAATGTTTCCATGTCTAGTGCAAATCCGTTATATGAATTTTTCTATGGAGAAGGCGCGGGTGCCGGTAAAAAAGCTACAGTTGGTACCGGTTCTGGAGTAGTTGTATCTCCTGATGGATATATAATCACTAATAATCATGTTATAAAAGGAGCATCAGAAATTGAAATAACCTTAAATAATAGAAAATCATACAAGGCAGAAATTGTTGGTATTCATGAAAGTTCAGATATTGCTTTATTGAAGATTGATGCTTCCGACTTGGCTTATATAACTTTTGCAAATTCAGATAATGTTAAAGTAGGAGAATGGGTGTTGGCTGTAGGTAATCCATTTAATTTGACATCAACAGTGACTGCGGGAATAGTAAGTGCGAAGGCTCGGAATATTAATATTTCAAGAGAAAGACGAATGATAGAATCCTTTATTCAAACGGATGCTGCCGTAAATCCTGGTAACAGTGGAGGCGCATTGGTAAATGTTAGGGGTGAATTGGTTGGTATTAATACGGCCATAACTTCGCAAACAGGATCTTATGTGGGATATTCTTTTGCAGTACCTTCTAATATTGCAAGAAAAGTAATTGAAGACTTAATAGAGTTTGGTACTGTACAAACAGCTTATTTAGGTATCAGAATGGTTGAATTAAACGATGATATGGCCAAAGACCTTGATTTAAATGTTTCTGAAGGTATTTTGATTACAAAACTAACGGATAATGGTGCAGCAAAAATATCGGGTCTTAAAGAAAATGACATCATTACTAGAATAAACGAAGTTGAAATCAACAAGTTTTCGGAACTTCAAGGTTTTTTAAGCTCCAAAAGGCCTGGAGACTTAGTCAAAGTTATGGTGTTAAGAGATGGGACCAATAAACAATTTGATTTAAAGTTGACCAATCAGTTTGGTAAACAGACAGTTGATAAATTTGATTTTACAAAATATCTAATAGGAGATCTAAAAAAAATATCCAGCAAGGATGCCCTCAAATACAAAATTAATTATGGTGTTGAAATAATTAAATTAAATAATCAAAACCTAATAGATAAACAAGTTAAAAATGGTGATCTTATTCTCAAAATAGATTATCAAAAAATATATGATATCGATGAGGTTGAAAATATTTTAAGAAAAAATAAAGGACAAAGTGTAATATTTCAAATCTTAAATCAAGAAGGGGTAGTTGAATATCTTGAAATGGTAGTTAATAATTAGTGGAATAGAACATAAAATGTTTGAAATCCTTCAAATTATTTGAAGGATTTTTTTTACCTAAGAGTTTTGTAAAATGATTTATTACTATGTGGCAAAACGAGACACATTTTATTAATTAAGTAATGACAATAAAAAAACCGATATAAATTTATATCGGTTTTTTTATTGTTGAAATAATTATTATTAAGTAAAAATAATCTGAGTTCTGTCTCCGTCACACATTTCATAAAATTCACCAATTGTCAATATACCTGAAACTTCGTCTGATAAATCTTCCATTGTTAATTTGAACATGTCAATTGCTAATTTACAAGCATAAATTTCACCACCACCAGCAGTAATCATTTCTAAAAACTCATCGACAGGAGGCATATCTAATGCTTCCATTTGTTTTCTCATCATACCGGAAACAGCAGATTCCACCCCTGGCAAACCACCAAGCATTGTTGGAAACGGTATTCCTCCAGGCATTTTCATGGCAGGGTTACCAGTTGTAGCTGTGTGAAGATGATTCATCGATTTTTTTGTTATTCCTTCAAGACCAAAAAAAGTAAAAAACACTTTGGTTTCAATTCCTTCCATCACGGCTCCATTAGCCATAACCAAGGTTGCATAAACATCTTCTAAAGCTCCTTTAGCACATATCATACATACTTTTTCTAAAGGTTTTTTTTCTTTTTTTTCTTTGTTTTTCTCTATTTCTTTTGTTTCCATTTTTTAAATATTAGTTAACTAAGTTATTAAGTTGTGCTATATACAGCTAGTTGGTTTAGGTATGCCTGCAATTTTAGATGAGAATTTTAAAGGCCCTTTTGGGAATAACTTATATAATTCTTTTATATCAACGATACCTGATTTGCCTACTTTT
>UPTN01001470.1_pt1 | contig 10389 bp, 7 predicted proteins | sample 2160111 | NCBI WGS metagenome assembly UPTN01 (sample SAMN06265058, study PRJEB28932) | marine metagenome | isolation source: Columbia River Estuary | place: USA:Columbia River Estuary, USA | collected 2014-05-05 | reverse complement strand
TGGTCAGGCTTCCATTGAACTGGTGTTTGATAATTCTGATGGGCGTATTGTCGGTGAATATGCTTCCTACAATGAAATTGCCATCAAGCGTAAGGTTACTCGAGATGGCACAGCCAACTATTACTTAAACGGTAGCAAGTGTCGTCGACGTGATATTACGGACATCTTTTTAGGAACAGGCTTGGGTCCACGCAGTTACGCGATTATCGAGCAGGGTATGATTTCTCGTTTAATCGAATCCAAGCCCGATGAGTTACGAGTTTATATTGAAGAAGCTGCGGGTATTTCTAAATACAAAGAGCGTCGCAGAGATACCGAATCACGTATTAATCGAACCAAAGAAAACCTTGAGCGACTGACCGACATACGCGATGAGTTAGGTCGTCAATTAGGTCGACTTGAGCGTCAGGCTAAGGCCGCTGAAAAATACGCTGAATACAAGAAGCAGGAACGTCAATTGACCGTTGAATTATTAGCCTTGCGCTGGCGTGATTATGACCAGTCAGGTCAACAGCAGAAGCAAATCATTGGCAAGCTTGAGCTTGAGCATGAAAAGCTGATCACTGAGCGCAGTGGTTGCGATACCGCGATTGAAAAGTTGCGTGCGGACTTTACCCAAACCAGTGATGCGTTTAATGAAATTCAAGCCAGTTTTTATAAGATTGGTGGTGAGGTTGCGCGCCTAGAGCAGGCCATTGAGCATTCTCAGCAACGCGCCCAAGAATTAGATAAAGATCTTCAGCAAACTGAGCATAATTTTACTGAAGCCGAGCAGCACCTCAATACAGATAAGCAAAAGGCCACTGGATGGGAAGCTGAGCAGGCGGAGCTAGAGCCTCTGTTGGTGACGGCACAGGCAGCAGAAAAATCCTCTACAGAGTTATTGCAAACCGCTGAAACTGCGATGCAACAATGGCAGCAATCTTGGGATGAATTTACTCAGGCTGCAGCAGATCCGCGTCAGCAGGCTGAGGTTCAGCAGTCAAAAATTCAGCATGTAGAACAAATTTTACGTCGCCTTGATGACAGACGCAGTGCACTGGCAACAGAGGTGAGTCGTTTTCAGGACAGCCCTGCTGAGCAAGAAATGGCGTCAGTGCAAACTGAACTCACTGCAGTTGAAGCTTCGCGTGCTGATGTAGAGAAAAAGCGCCAAGAACAGAGCGCAACTATCCAGTCATTGCGCGAGAAAGAAAAACAAACTGCAGCAGATTACAACAGGCTGCGCAGCGAACAGCAGACCTTAAAGGGACGCGAAGCGTCACTTGAAGCACTTCAGCAAGCGGCTAAGGGTGATGAGTCAGAAAGAAAATGGTTGGCTGATAAGGGCTTGGCAAATAAGCCGAGACTGGCTGATTCTGTGGTTCCAGCTAAGGGTTGGGAATTGGCGGTAGAAACAGTCTTAGGCAGTTACTTACAGGCTATTGCAGTTGATGATGTAGTCGCCAGTATCGACTTGTTAGATGACTTTAAGAAGGGCGAATTATTACTGATTAGTAAAGGCTCTGGTGCTAAAAACACGGCTGATAAGGGTCGCTTACTCAGTGAGCTAGTCAAAGCAGAAGGCGTTGATGGTTTGTTGGCCAATATCTATGCCGCCGACAATCTGACTGATGCCTTGGTGCTGCAGTCTAAACTAAGCCCTGTAGAGTCTGTGGTGACTCCTGAGGGTATTTGGCTGGGTAATAACTGGTTGCGTGTGGCGCGTGATAAAGATGCCACTGCGGGCTTTTTACAGCGCAAGCAAGAGCTTGAACAAATTGGCAAACAGCTTTCTCAGGTTAACCAACAAATTGAGAAAACTGAGCAATTGCGTGCTGATAACGAAAAGCAGCTAAAAGAATTAGAGCAGACGCGTCAGCAATTGGATACGCAGTATTCAGAACAGCAAAACAAATATACCGAATTACGCTCAACCTTAAGTGGCTTTGAGGTGCAAATTGAACAGTATAAAGCACGTAAACAGCGTGCTGAGACTGAATTGGCAGAGGTTGATTCACAGGCTAAGTCTGAAAAAGACAACCTCGCAGAGGCTCGCAAAACTCTCGAGCAGGCTATTGAGAAAATGGATGTTGATACACAGCAGCGCGAGCAGTTGGTTCAACAGCGTGATCAGTTCCGTTCAGCACTGGACGAGAGTCGACAAAAAGCTGAGCAGGATAGATCTCAGCGTCAGCAATTAGAGATGCGTCAACGCTCTTTATCTACTCAGCTGGAGTCAGTGCGCGAGGGTATTCAGCGCTTACAGGTACAGGTTGAACGCTTGGGTGAACGTCGTGAACAATTAAAAGCGGCATTTAATATCAAAGAAGATCCCTCAGAAAATTATAAGCAGGATCTCGAAAATGCATTAGCCTCAAGGTTAGCGGCTGAAGAAAAGTTATCCCAGGCAAGATCAGCGGTGGAAACTGTCGAGTTCCAGATGCGCGAACAGGAAAAACTGCGTGGTGAGTTAGATCAGCAGGTTCAACAGGCTCAGGGTAAGCTTGAACAGCAGCGCTTGTCTGCACAAGAAATTACGACCCTAAGCGGTACCATCGAGAGTCAGATTTCTGAGAAGCAGGGCGATTTAAGCGAATTACTTGAAAGCCTAGAAGAAGATGCGGCTATTCAAGATTGGGAAGAAAATCTGCAAGCCATTGCCAACAGAGTCCAGCGATTAGGGCCCATTAACTTGGCGGCTATTGATGAGTACAAGCTTGAATCAGAGCGCAAAGATTATCTAGATCAGCAAAATGCTGAATTGGAAGAAGCACTAGACACCTTACAAAACGCGATTCACAAAATTGATCGTGAAACCAGAACCAAATTTAAAGATACCTTTGAGTTTGTGAACACCCATATTCAAGAGTTGTTCCCCAAACTATTTGGTGGTGGGCATGCTTACCTTGAGATGGTGGGTGATGACCTATTAAATGCGGGTGTGGCGTTAATGGCTAGACCGCCCGGTAAGAAAAATAGTTCGATTCATCTTCTGTCTGGTGGTGAAAAAGCGCTTACCGCGATTGCTATGGTATTTGCGATCTTTAAGCTTAATCCTGCACCTTTCTGTATGCTAGATGAGGTTGATGCGCCATTAGACGATGCCAATGTGGGTCGCTATGCCGCCATGCTTAAAGAGATGTCAGATCAGGTGCAGTTTATCTATATCTCACATAATAAAATTTCAATGGAGGCAGCCAATCAATTGATGGGTGTCACTATGCACGAACCAGGTGTTTCACGTCTGGTGACTGTAGATGTAAATCAGGCCGCTGAATTAGCAGGGGCATAAGCAGACTCTTTAGGCGCTAGTACTGGCGTTTTATAGAATAATTAGAGTATTCTTCACTGATGGATTACTTTGAACCAAAGACGATAGTAATAGCCGTATGCACCATGGTCTTTTTAGCCATTGTGCTGGACGTTGTCCGTCGTCGAAAACGCAATCGCTACGACAATATTCAAATGTCCTCTCGCGAGATAGATCGTTCGGCCGGCTATGAAAACGCCAAGGATCCTTTTTTAGAAAGCCAATTTCCCTCGGGAAGATCAAGAGTTGTTCCAAGAGACGGCGATCATGATTTTTCCGAGCGCATTGAAAACGAAAAGCAAAATTCTCTTTTTGATCAGCCAGAGCAGGGCACCCTGGCTTTAGATAACGAACCTGTAGTGGAAAGAGCGGCACCGGCACCTAAAGCAAGGCCTAAAAAACCGTCATCAGATAGGCCTAAGGAATCACCTCAACAAGAAATATTAGTGATTCATTTAATGACTACTACGGGCCAAACCTGTTCCGGTCAATTACTGCTAGATTGCGTACTAAAGCAAGGTTTACGCTACGGGGAAATGAAGATCTTTCACCGGCATACCGATCAAAATGGCTCAGGCCCAGTTTTATTCAGTATGGCAAATCTACTAAACCCAGGAACGTTTGACCTAACCACTATAGGCCGACAGGAATTGGTAGGTGTAACCCTATTTATGGCGCCATCAGACCTAGAGAAACCCGCTGAAGTCTTCGATTTAATGATTGAAACCGCTGCGTATTTAGCTGAAAAACTCCAACTAAATATGATGGACGAATCACGCAGCTCAATGACTAAACAAACCATTGAGCATTATCGTCAGCGCGCACAGCAGGCAATTCTTTTTCAGGAGCGCAGCGGTTAAATTGCGACAGCTTAGATGCCAATAATTCCACAACAGGTTGCCCAGAGTTACCAGCGTCTTAAGGACGATCTCAATCAGCATAATCATGCCTATTATGTGCTAGACGACCCCAGCGTACCGGATAGTGAATACGATCGTCTGATGCGTGAACTACAGACAATCGAGCAGAACTTCCCTCAGCTATTAACCGCAGACTCACCCAGTCAGCGAGTCGGTGGTGTGGCGCTCGATAGTTTTTCACAGGTGGTCCATACAGTCCCTATGCTTTCCTTGGATAATGCCTTTTCCGATACCGAAATGGTTGATTTCGATCGCCGTATCAAAGACCGTATTAATTTAGATTCATCGCAACAGATGACCTATGCCTGCGAGCCAAAATTAGATGGCGTAGCGGTTAGCGTACTGTATAAAGCCGGTTTGCTAGAGCGTGCGGCGACTCGAGGCGATGGCTCAGTAGGAGAAGATATAACCGCCAATGTTCGCACTATAAAAAGTATTCCATTGCGCTTACAGGGTGAAAACTTACCCGATATTCTTGAAGTACGCGGTGAAATTTATATGCCCAAGGCGGGTTTTAATCATTTGAACCAAAAGGCTAAACAGGCGGGTGATAAAGCCTTTGTTAATCCGCGCAATGCCGCCGCTGGCAGTCTTCGACAATTAGATTCCAAAATAACTGCCACACGCCCCTTAGAAATGTGTGCCTATAGTGTAGGCCAGTTTGAAGGTGACAATAAGCCGGATAGTCATTTTCAGATGCTCCAGATGCTCGGTCAATTGGGCTTTAAAATCAATCAGCACATCAAGCAGGTGGAAGGTATTGATGCCTGTGAAGGTTACTATCAACAGCTAGCCAGCATTCGTGATCAGTTAGACTATGATATTGATGGTATCGTTTACAAGGTCAATAACTTCAAATTGCAAGAACGTTTAGGTTTTGTCGCCAAGGCACCTCGTTGGGCCATTGCACGCAAGTTCCCGGCCCAAGAAGAAATGACTCGGTTACTCGATGTTGAATTTCAAGTGGGGCGCACTGGAGCGGTAACGCCAGTAGCGCGACTAGAACCGGTGTTTGTGGGTGGAGTCACCGTAGGCAATGCGACCTTACATAATGCCGATGAAATTAATCGTCTTGGTGTCTGTATTGGCGATACAGTCATTGTGCGACGGGCCGGTGATGTTATTCCGCAAATCGTCAAAGCGGTACTCGATAAACGCCCAGCGGGCGCCCAGCCGATAATATTCCCAGAGCGTTGCCCAGTTTGCCAATCTGCGGTCAAGCGAGCGGAAGGGGAGGCGGTTGCCCGCTGTACCGGCGGGCTATTTTGTGGCGCGCAAACTAAAGAGGCTATAAAACATTATGCTTCGCGCAAGGCTATGGACATTGATGGTCTAGGTGATAAGTTGGTTGATGCGCTAGTGGATAATGATTTAATTTATTCAGTGGCCGACCTATATGATCTTAAATTAGAGAGTTTAGTGAGTTTAGAGCGCATGGCTCAGAAGTCAGCGGAAAACCTACTGCAATCTATAGAGGTCAGTAAGCAAACCACCTTACCTAAGTTCTTATATTCCTTAGGTATCCGCGAAGTGGGTGAGGCGACAGCACAAACATTAGCCAATAATTTTGGAACCCTTGATGCAGTGATTGCCGCTTCTATTGATCAGTTACTAGAGATTGATGATGTTGGTCCTATCGTGGCTCGACATATCGTGGATTTCTTTAATAATCCGGATAACCTGCCAATTGTAGAGGCTATAGTCGCAGCCGGTGTGCAATGGAAAGATATTGACCAGTCTGCAGATTCACTGCCTCTCAAAGGACAGACCTGGGTTTTGACTGGCACGATGGAAACCATGAGCCGCGCCGAAGCTAAAGATAGACTCCAAGAATTTGGCGCCAAGGTGGCCGGAAGTGTTTCAGCCAAAACTCATGCAGTCGTTGCAGGCCCGGGAGCTGGGTCTAAACTCAAAAAAGCGCAGGCGCTAGAAATTCAGGTGCTAACCGAACAGTCTCTTATCGAATTTTTAGCTACACTTTAGCTTTGGAAGCCAACAACTAATGACCAATAAAAAGGGCAAAAGCCCAATTAAAATGCGTTCTACTTGGATTATATCCATGTTGGCCTGCGGGATTTTTTTGCTAATAATGATAAAAAATTACGCGGTTTCCGTAGACAGTATTATGCAAAATTTTGTTTATATACTAGCCGGTCTAATCGCGATATTTATCCCTACTTTCCTAATCGGTTGGGCGGTATCAAAAATCCGTGGACGACGTAAATAGGTGTCTACTCAAGCATTCTCATTCCGCTATTTTCTGATCACTATTGGTCTAAGCAATCTCGCCATGGGGTTGCAAAAAGTTTTCTATCCTTGGCTCGTGGTTGGGGTATTGGATTTATCACCCAGTCACCTTGGATTTGCTCAGTTAGCCGTTCTACTCCCCAGTCTTTTGTTCGTTCTTCCCGGTGGCGTAGTATCTGATCGACGACATCGAGGTAGTTGGTTAGCCCTGTTATATCTCCTGTATTTTATTCCTGTGGGGGGGCTATCATTTTTGTTTTGGACCGGTACTGTCACATTTACTCAGTTAATTATATTTGGCACGCTTTTTGGCACTATTACGGCCTTTGTCCAGCCGGCAAGAGAAAGCCTCATCGGTTATGCCGCACCGGAGTTAATGCATCAGGCAGTAGCAAAAGTCATGGTGGTGCAGTTTATCGCTCAGGGCTTAGGCTTCTTGCTAGCAGGCCAGTTGGATATTGTTGATCCCTTGCATCTTTTAAGCTTCCAGCTATTGGTTTTTCTGTTGAGCTCATTATTTATTAAACGATGCCATCCTTTTGATCCTGAGGTTGAGAAAAACTTGCCTCCCAAGCCCTCGTCTTCCCTCAAAAATCTTGTTAATGAGTTGCGCGAGGGGCTTGTATTATTTCGCCATAATAAGGGTTTACTGCATCTAATATTTATTGTATTTGCTACCGGCTTCTTGGCTTTTGGTGTCTATTTAGTGGGCGTACCTCTTATAGCTAAACAGCTCTATGGTGGAGGGGCGACACTCTATGCCGCACTGCAAATAGTTTTCACCTTGGGTATTATTTCTGTCAATTTCGGCGTCATGAACCTATCTGCTATGTTTCTTAATGCTGGCAGACTAATGGTGCTGAGCTTTTTGGTCAGAGGGACATTGGTCGCCCTAGTAGCGCTTAAGCCCTCACTGTGGCTGTTATTTCCACTGATATTTATCTGGGGTGTTTTTTCCGGGCTCTCAATGACCCTCGGTCGAACTATTTTGCACAACGAGGTGCCAGATAATATGCGTTCAAGAGCAGCGTCTATTTATCAACTCTGCCTGTATGGCGGTGCGCCATTGGGAGCATTATTCTGCGGGCTGACTGTGGAATGGATTGGTCTAACTGACACCTTCTTTGCGATTGCCACGGTAACCCTAGTCTTATCTATCATAACTGCCATGTATTCACCCCTATGGCATGTTAAGAGTGTTCAGCCAGTTAAAGCTTAAACGCAACTAGAGCTGCAGTCACGGCCACATTCAGAGATTCAACTCCGTTGGCCATTGGAATGCCAATGCGGTAGTCGCTTATGTCTATGATGCTTTGTTGGACCCCATGAGTTTCATTGCCCAGTACAAAAATACAGGGATGCTCTGTTTCAAATTCGGCAATGGGTGTTGATTGATGTGAGCTTAGGGTGCAAATCTTAAAGCCGCGCTGTTTAAAATCTATCAGGGCTTTTTCTAAATTATCGCAGGATAAAATATTGCCTTTAAAGGCGGTGCCAGCACTGGCTTTAATTACCAAGGGTGATAGGGCAGCACTCCCCTTAGAGGGCAGTAGAATGCCTGTAGCAGGGCTTGCGGTGACACTGCGAATAATCATCCCTAGGTTCTGAGGGTTGGTCACCGAATCTAGGGCAATGAGTGAAGTTTTAACGCTATTGTTGGCGTTATTGTCAGCCAAAAATTTGGCATAGGGTTGAAAGCCCGGGCAATAAATATCACAGGCCACGCCCTGATCCTGTTTGCTATTTCTCGATATGCGTGACAGCTGTTCGCGACTATGCAGCACCACTTCAATCTGTCGCCGTTCAGCCAATTCTCGAAGCTCTTTAATAATTGAGCTTTCACGATTAGATTTAGCAAGATGAAGCTTATAAATCTCAAGCTTGGGGTCTTTTAGAACCTCAATAACCGGCTTGCGGCCATAGAGGGTAATCATATGATCAAAGAAATTCTTTCGCGCTAGATACTGGTCAGTATCCTGAGTTTGGTGCTTATTAGATGGCTTGTTGTTATGGGTCATTTTTAATCTAAGAAAGACAGGCTTGATAGGCTCTAAGCGCCGAAACCATACCCATATTTAAAGAGTCAACGGTAAACGCATGACCAATGGATACTTCAAGAAGGTCAGGGATACTGGCAAATTTTTTGAGGTTATCCAAATTCAAGTCATGTCCTGCATTAACACCCATACCCAGGGATGTGGCTAGGTTAGCCGCTGCAAGATGCTGTTGAAAATGAGTTTCAAGCTGATTGGAGCCCCAGGCTGCTGCATAGGGGCCAGTGTAGAGTTCAATTCGGTCCGCACCTACTTCAGAAGCTAATTTAATTTGTTCTATATCAGGGTCCATAAATAAACTAACCCTTACGCCTATGGCTTTAATTTGCTTAATGATGGGTGCTAGTAGATCGGCTTGTTGGGTTAAATCAAAACCATGATCGGATGTCAGTTGATTATCAGCATCTGGGACAAGGGTACATTGATCGGGCTGAGTTTCTTGTACCAGTGCGATTAAGCCAGGGTAGCTACCCAGGGCATCGGCAAATGGATTACCTTCAATGTTGAATTCAACCTCATCGAGCGGGCCGGTAAGGGCAGCTAGTTGGCGAACATCATCGGGCCTAATATGACGCTGGTCAGGTCTTGGGTGTACGGTAATTCCGTCAACACCACAGTCAATACAGGTCTTTGCATGCTCGACGACAGAGGGATAGTCGCCCTCACGAGAATTTCGAATAAGAGCAATTTTATTTAAATTGATACTAAGAGCCGTCATGGGGTTTCCAGATTACTTTGCTGAGGCAGCGGGTTTTTTAGATGTGCTTTGGATTTTAATGGCTGGTTTAACTTTCAGCACTGTTGCCTTAATGATACTAATAGTCTTAACTGGCAGATCAGTCAAACGCCCCTTTGCTTTAATCTCAGCGGTTGCGATTTTGTCGACAATATCCATGCCTTTAACAACCTTGCCAAATACAGCATAACCCGGACGATTCTTTTGATGATCTAAAAATGTATTGGTTTTATGATTAATAAAAAACTGGCTAGTGGCGCTATCAGGCACGCGGGTACGAGCCATAGCAATAGTTCCACGTAGGTTTTCTAAACCATTATCAGACTCATTAGCAATCGGTGGGTGGCTAGGGTTTTTAGGGGTTAGGTCAAATCGGTGCCCCCCAGTTTGAATCATAAAGTTTTTAATAACGCGATGAAAAATAATTCCATCATAAAATCTTTCATCCACATACTGGATAAAGTTTTTAACAGTCACAGGTGCCGCCTGAGGATTAAGCTCAAGTACAATTTGGCCAACATTGGTTTCCAGAAGAACCTGAGGTTTTGTTGCTTCTTCGGCACTAAGAGTGCTAGCTACTAACAGAAAAGCCGCTAAACAATAGTTAATGTAATACTTCATTATGAGATCCTAAAATAATTATTATTTAGTGCCAGCCTGACAAACGTTTTCTGCCCCGCAAGCGAGGGATAATAGCGGCCAAAATTGCCCCTATGAGAACTAAAAAGCCACCGTAAAGCATGTAATCATTGTTTTGGTTTTTTTGCAGGTCATCGACATTGGCTCGCAGAACATCACGTTCTTCCTGCAACATATGGTTGTGTTTAACCAGCAACTGATTCTGCTCATCCAGAACAATACCCTTTGAGGAAATTGACTTAATATTAGCTAATTCCTTCGATAGACTACTACGACTTGATTTGAGCTCGTTGATGCTTGCGCGAAGACTCTCCACTAACTCAAAAGAATTTTGCATATCTAGTTCAAGCTGAGCATTGGTGGATCGTAAACTATTTATTGTGAACAGGCTTTCTTCGAGTCTTTCACGGGCCACTGGCTGATTAGCAAGATGTTGGCTTCTTACCCAGCCTCGGTAACCGCTTTCCGTAGTTACCAGTGTCCATTCAGATCGGAAGAGCA
>UPTN01001469.1_pt1 | contig 10390 bp, 13 predicted proteins | sample 2160111 | NCBI WGS metagenome assembly UPTN01 (sample SAMN06265058, study PRJEB28932) | marine metagenome | isolation source: Columbia River Estuary | place: USA:Columbia River Estuary, USA | collected 2014-05-05 | reverse complement strand
CACACCAATGTAGATGTCATGGGCACCCAGCACTTCCGCCCATCCCAGGGCCAGGGATAAAAACACCGTGTTTCGGGCCGGGACATAGGTAACAGGAATCTCCTCCTCCGGCGCCTCTGGCACATCGATAGACAGATCGGTCAGGGCCGAGCCACCCATTCCCCCGGTATCAACCGCCATAACCTTGTGTTCTTTGACCCCCAGGGCAGCGCAAACCCGCTGGGCGGCTTCAAGCTCCGAACGATGACGCTGACCGTAGTCAAAGCTCAGCGCGTAACACTCAAACCCCTCGCTACGAGCAATACCCAGGGTGGTTGCAGAATCGAGACCACCGGATACCAGCACAACCGCTTTGTTTGCCATATCTTGTAATCCTAATGACCGGGCTCATCGCCCCATATCAACTTGTGCAGTTGGACTTGCATGCGCACCTGCAGCCCATCCTCCAGGATCCACTCGGCCAGCTCCTTGAAGCTGACCTTCCCCCAGGCCGGGGAAAACAGGATCTCGCAGACCTTCTCAAGCTTCCGTTGCGCAAGCTGATCCCTGGCCCACTCGTAGTCCTCGCGACTGCAGATCACAAACTTGATCTGGTCATGACTGGTCAACAGCGGGATGTTTTCCCAACGATTGCCCTCGACCTCACCTGAGACAGGCGTCTTGATGTCCACGACCTTCGAGACCCGGGGATCCACTTTTGAGACATCGTGAGCGCCACCGGTCTCCAGCGACACCTCGTAACCGGCATCACACAGTCGACGCAGCAGTCCAATACAATTCTTTTGTGCCAGGGGCTCGCCGCCGGTAACACACACATGACGCGCGGGGTGTTTGCCCACCTCTTCGAGAAGACTGTCAAAGCTCATCCATTCGCCACCGAAGAACGCATACTCGGTATCGCAGTAAGTACAGCGCAGGGGGCAACCTGTAAGACGCACGAACACCGTGGGCAGACCGGCCTGGCGGGCCTCGCCCTGGAGGGAGAAAAAGATCTCGGAAATCTTCAGCCGTTGATCGGCCGGGAGATCCGTCTTGCTAATCTTGCTCATACGCTAAAAACACCACGGGGGGCCTGGGCCCCCCGCCTTGATATCCGGCAACCGGAATTATCTCCTGGTCAGCCGGTGGGAATTAGTGCCCCTCAGCCTTGATCTTGTCCAGCCTTTGGCTGGCCAAGCGGGCCGCTGTCGAATCCGGAAAGCGCTGACCCACCTGGGTCAATGCAGACTTGGCCTGGGACCACTGTCCCAACTCATAATTACAATAACCAATCTTCAGCAATGCATCAGGTGTCTTGCGTGAGTCAGGATATTCCTTCACCACCGCCTCGAACGTGGACAGGGCCTCGGCAAACTGGCGACGGACATAGAAGGTCTCCGCATACCAATACTTGGCATTATCCGCCAGGTTGCTGGCCGGGAACGCGGTAAGGAATTGACTGAATGCGCCTGCCGCCTGTTCATAGCGACCGTCCTTCAGGGCGTTGAACGCTGTGTTGTAGCTTTCCTGCTCCGAAGCACTGGCCGGGCCTGCAACCGGTGCCGCCGGGGACCCGGTTGAACTGGCTACCGCCGCACCGGTGCTTGCCGCAACCACGGCTGCGCCACCGGATTCCAGACCTTGCAAGCGAGAATCGATATCCATGTACTGGTCCCGCTGACGACTGTTAAGACCCTGCAACTCAAACTGCAAGGTCTCGATATCGCCTCTCAGGGTCCTGACTTCCAGCTCCATGGCGTCCAGCTTGCGTGACATTTCCAGTAGCGACTGGCTATCAACCTTGCGCTCTATGCCATCCACACGCTCTGCCAGACGGGCCTGGTCGGCGGCCAGCTGATCCTGAACGGTATACGTGTCAGTGGCGCAACCGGCCAACAAGGCCAGCACTGCAACCGGAATAAATTTTATATGTTTCACAGGCATCTCAGTATTGAATCTCTACACGACGGTTCTTGGCCCACGCGTCTTCGCTGGAACCAAATTCAGCGGGACGTTCCTCGCCAAAACTGACCGTAATAATTTGCGAGTCCTGGGCACCCTGGAGCATCAAGACCCGACGCACAGACTGGGAGCGGCGCTCGCCAAGCCCGATATTGTACTCACGGGATCCACGCTCATCGGTATGTCCTTCAAGACGTACCCGGGCTCCAGGATTTTCCACCAGGTATCGGGCATGGGTCATGAGGACATCCTCGTAGTCCAGCTTGATATCGGTGCTGTCGTAATCGAAGAAGATCGTGGTTCCGTCCAGGACATTCTGACCATCCAGGTTCATGCCACCGAATTCCTCGCCACCACGGACACCGTTCTCGCCAAGACCTCTCTGGCTACTGCCAGATTCGTCCTGGGCGCCGGTGACCATTTCGGGCTCATCGCCCCAACCGTCCTTTACATCAGGAGACTTGCTGCAAGCACCCAGCATGAGGGTGGCAGCAAGAAGAATGACCAGTTTTGCGTTACGCATATTTATTGCTCCATTTCTTTGGGAGTCGGCGCGTGTATTAAGTTCTAGCGCCAGATTTTACATTAATTCATCAATTCGGCGGAAACGGTGACCAGACTGGCTCACGTACATCTCCGTCGGCGGAAGCGATTCTGCCCCGAATCTGGCCATCTGCCGAGACCGTGGCCAGCACACCCTGGCTCCCCTCCCGGGCAGCATAAATCAGGGTCTGGCCATTCGGCGCAAAAGCCGGGGATTCATCCAGCTTGCCCTCGGACAGCACCCGCAGGGTTCCTCTTTCCAGATCCATGATGCCGATCCGGTAATTTCCCCTGTCCAGGGTCACGAGACTTAACTGCTTGCCATCCGGCGACAACCGGGGGCGCGCATTGTAACTCCCTTCCCTACTAATTCGGACAGCCTTTTTATCCTGCAGTTCCAGTTCGTAGATCTGGGCCCTGCCACTGCGGTCAGAGGTGAAGTAAAGCCCACGTCCGTCCTTGCGCCACTCGGGTTCGGTATCAATTGCCGGATGGGAAGTAATCCGTTCAAGACGGCCACTGGTGAGCTCCAGTACATAGATATCCAGATTGCCGTCACCCTGGGAGAGTGTCAGCGCCAGGCTCCGGCCATCGGGATGCCAGACCGGGGCGCCATTCACGCCCCTGCGAGAACTGACCTTCTGCCTGAATCCCGAGCGAAGAATCTGCACATACACGGCGGAGGTGCCACCCTCAAAGGACACATAGGCCAGCTTCCTGCCATCCGGGGACCATGACGGTGACATGATGGGGTCCGGTGAATTCGAAATGCTCTTCGCATTCGCACCATCTGCATCGGCAACCACCAGTTCGAAATTACGATCCTTGCCTTTCCCGGTCACGGTCACATAGGCCACCTGGGTAGAGAAGACGCCCTTCACCCCGGTAAGCTTTTCAAAAATCATGTCCGCCACGTAATGGGCAGATGCGCGCATGGCAGCCCGGGTAGTCGGCATCCGGTAACCCAGGATCTGCTCGCGCTTGAACACATCGAACACCTGGAACTGGATCGAGTACTCATCGGCATTAATGGGAGAAACTTTTCCTATCACCAACACCTGGGCTTTCAGAAGCCGCCAGTCCTGGAAATCCACCTCGGCGCCACTGCTGGGCATTTCCAGCATGTCCTTGCGATCCATGGGATCAAATCGGCCACTGCTGGCAAGATCAGCTGCAACCACCCCGGCCACGTCGAAAGGCGCGGCGCCCGGGCCGGTGTAACCGAAAGGCACCACTGCGATAGGCACCGCCGCGGAAATACCCTTGGTGATTTCAATGCGCAATTCAGCATGGGCGGGCTGAAAGCTCGCTATCACGCTCATAAGCATGAAAAACAAAATTGATGTAAATACCTTGGTCATGTGTTCTGCCTGGTCTATGTGTCTGCGAGCCCCGAATCCGGGCCTCATAAGTTAATTCGATTAGTCCTCGGGTTTGAACACAAGTTGAAGCCTGCGTTCAAACAAACTGGCATCCGCCGGCTCCGGCAAGGGTGATGCCTGGTATACCGCCGCCTCTACCGAACGAATCACTGCGTCATCTCCGTTACAGCGAACCACCTTAACCGCCACTACCTGTCCGCCGGGTATCTGGGTAACCTGAACAACGCACTCCAGTCCCGGCCTGGCAGAAGGAGGACGAATCCAGTTGCGTTCGATCTTCTGCCCGATCAACGCAATATATTGCGCCAGTAAACCAGAGCGTTCAGCCGCGTTCCGCGCTTCTTCGGCCGCCATTGTCTCACGCATCTGGGCTTCGGCTTCCGCTTTCTGCTTCGCCTCTAACTGCTTGCGACGTAGCTCTTCAGCCTCCTTCTTCTTGCGCACTTCCTCGGCCTTTTTCTCAGCCTCAAGCTTGGCTTTTCGAGCCTGCTCTTCCTTGCGCTTTCTTTCAGCCTCAGCCTTCTTGTCGGCCTCGGCTTTCTCCCTTGCTGCCTTTTCCTGGGCCTGTTGCTTCACCTGCAACTCGGCCTCTTTTTTCTTCTCCGCATCGGCCTTTAATTTAGCCTCGCGCTGTTCCTGTTCACGCTTTTTCTTTATCTCTACCTGGCGAACCTTCTCCTGCTCCACCTGGCGCTGCTTTTCCTTCTCGGCCTGCACCTTGCGATCCCGCTCACGCTGGTCCTCAATCGCACGCTCTTTCACCTGCCGGTTCACCTCACTCATATCCACTACCGAGGATTGAACCACCGGAACCACTTTCATGGGCGCGGCCGCGGGTTGACTAAAACGCGTCACATTCAATACCAGTCCAACCACGATCACCAGGTGGACAAGGACTGAGTAAGCCAGGGGTCTGGCATGTTCGCGCGCAAATTCGAGCATCAGCGGTTACTGCTTCCGCACCGGAATCTCGGATTCCGGGTCAGTCATGATACCCACGTTGGGTGCGCCCCCATCCTGCAGCAAGCGCATGGCGGCCACGACCACACCGTGACTCACCGACTGGTCTGCCTTGATCAGTACAGGCGTCTTGGGGTCACGGGACAACACGGCGGCAGTGCGCTTTACGATCTCTTCGGCATCCATCGGCTTGTCTTTACCCGACCCGATGTTCAGGTAGAGGTTACCGCCACTATCCACACTCAATACCAGCGGTTCACTTTTCATGAACTTGTCCGCATCAAGCGGAGCGGCGCCGACCTTGGGTAAATCCACCTCGATACCCTGGGTCAGCAACGGTGCGGTCACCATGAAAATAATTAACAGCACCAGCATCACGTCGATATAGGGGACGACGTTAATCTCCCCCATCAAGCGTCGTTTGTTATATGCCCTTGCCATGGTTACGCCTCATCAACGGCGCGTTGGGTACTGCGCTGAAGGATGCTGGAGAATTCTTCCATGAAGGTGTCGTAGCGACTTTCCAGGCGACCGACCTGGTCCGCATAGCGGTTATAGGCAATCACGGCGGGAATAGCGGCAAACAGACCCATGGCGGTGGCGATAAGCGCCTCAGAAATACCCGGGGCCACCATGGACAATGTCGCGTACTGAACATTACCCAGTGAATGGAAGGAATTCATGATGCCCCAGACGGTGCCAAACAGACCCACATAGGGACTGGTGGAACCCACCGTGGCCAGCATGGCCAGGTTCATCTCAAGCCTGTCCATCTCCCGACGCTGTGCGACGCTCATGGCCCGTTGGGCACCCTGGAGCATCTGGTCAGAACTCAGGCCCTGCTGTTTACGCAGACGACCGTATTCCCGGAAGCCATGTTCAAAAATTCCCGCCATGCCCATGGAGTCACGAGGCGATGAACTGATCCGCCGGTACATATCGGACAAGTCACCGCCGGACCAGAAGTTGCGTTCAAACTCATCTGCTGAACGATTAGATTCGCGAAGCAATTTGCGCTTCTTGAAAATTACCGCCCATGATGCAAGGGATGCCAACAAGAGCATCAGCATAACGGCCTGCACGATCGGACTGGCTGCGAGAATCAGGCCAATAATAGACATATCAGTGGAAGGCATTAACCAAACTCCTCAAGTATGTTGGACGGAATAGCCTTTGGGCGGCGACGGTCAGCACAAACGCAAGCAGCCTTGAGCGTTCCGCTAACCAGTAGCTCACCCTGTTCGTCACCACGACGAACTTCCTGTTCAAAAATCAGACTTGTCCGGGTAGTGGACACCACCCGGCAACTTACGTTCAATTCATCATTAAACTCGGCGGGTTTGTGATACTTCACTTCCGCCGAGACCACCACGAACATCAGGCGCTGCTCTTTCATCAAGCTGCGCTGATCCACGCCCAGGCTGCGCAGCCATTCGGTGCGCGCCCTTTCCATAAATTTTAGGTAGTTGGCGTAATAGACGATTCCACCTGCATCGGTATCCTCATAGTACACCCTGACCTTGAAATGAAATTCTGCCATCGGCCCTTGTCCCTGTCTTGTTCTTGCTTTTGAGCGCTGCCGCCCGCCTATCATCTCACCAATTGGCGGTTAGTCCTTCTCGTCTCCAAATAGCGACAGGCTATCGGCTGGAGTGGACGCACGTGGCGCCGGCAAACCAAAGTGCAGGTAGGCACCCCGGGTAGCTACCCGACCCCGGGCGGTACGCATCAAAAACCCCTGCTGGATAAGGTAAGGCTCCAGCACGTCCTCAATGGTCCCGCGCTCCTCGCTGATCGCGGCCGCCAGGCTGTCCACGCCCACCGGTCCGCCATCGAATTTCTGAATCAGGGTCAGCAGCAATTTCCTATCCAGCAGGTCAAAGCCTTCCTTGTCGACCTCCAGCATATCCAGTGCCGCTGCTGCCACTTCAAGACTGACCTTGCCATCGGCTTTCACCTCGGCAAAGTCCCTGACCCTGCGTAGCAAGCGGTTGGCAATACGCGGTGTGCCGCGTGCTCGCCTGGCAATCTCGACGGCCCCTTTCGCGTCCATCTCAAGCCCAAGGATTGCGGCCGAGCGTTTCACAATACTGGCCAGTTCCTCGACCTGGTAAAACTCCAGGCGCTGAACAATGCCAAACCGATCACGCAAGGGGGACGTCAACAGGCCGGCACGGGTGGTCGCGCCCACCAGGGTGAACGGCGGCAGATCCAGCTTGATCGAGCGGGCTGCGGGGCCCTCGCCAATCATGATATCCAGTTGGAAATCTTCCATGGCCGGGTAAAGAACTTCCTCGACCACCGGGCTCAGGCGATGAATCTCATCCACGAACAAGATGTCATTGGGTTCAAGATTTGTGAGCAGCGCCGCCAGGTCGCCGGCGCGCTCAAGCACCGGACCCGAGGTATGCCGCAGGTTGACACCCATCTCGTTGGAAATGATATGCGCCAGGGTAGTCTTGCCCAATCCCGGGGGACCAAAGATCAGGACATGATCAAGCGCCTCGGAGCGATTTCGCGCGGCGCTGATGAATATCTCCATCTGCTTCTTGACCGCTTCCTGTCCGATATATTCAGCCAGGTGGCGCGGTCTGATTGCCCGGTCAAAGGCTTCGTCCTCGCTCCCGCCACCGGCAGAAATTACTCGATCCTGATCTGACATGCTGCTAAATCCTGGTCTGGCCCCGTACTCACTATCACACATCACAATTATGGCCGAAACCGGCACAACTGATGGCAAATTGTGACAGCGGGAAAACGGCCGCTATTTCTTCGCTAGATTCTGAAGCACACTGCGGATAATTTCCTCAGTACTATCTTCTGATTCGGGCACCTTTTTGAGCATCTGGCTTACCTCACCCGGCTTGTAGCCCAGGGACACCAAAGCGCTAAACGCCTCACCGCGCGGATCACTGGCGCCACCGCCAACCTGACCGGGCGTAAAGGCCACCGAACCAACACCGTCGATGCGGTCACGCATCTCGATCAATAAACGCTCTGCGGTCTTCTTGCCGATCCCCGGCACTTTTACCAGGGAGGCGTGATCCTGCTGCTGAACACACAGGACAAATCCTTCCACGCTGATGCCAGACAAAATGGCCAGCGCCATCTTGGCCCCGACGCCGGAGACTTTCAGCAAGCCGCGGAACAGGCTGCGCTCTGACTCCGTACCAAAGCCATACAGCACGTGAGCATCCTCACGAACCACAAGGTGAGTCAGCAGAATCAGCGGATCGCCCACAGCAGGCAGGTCATAGAAGGTGGACATCGGGGCTTCCACCTCGTAGCCAACGCCCTGCACATCGATCACCAGTCCGGGTGGGTGCTTGGCAGTGAGTATTCCTTTCAGGTGTCCGATCAACGCCGTCTCCTAGGGGGTATTTTTCCCAATTGATACTTCAGGCTGCGGTGGTTGGCATGGCAAATCGCGATAGCCAGGGCATCGGCCGCATCGGCCTGCAACGCGCCTTTCAGGCCCAGCAACGCTTTGACCATGTGCTGTACCTGGGTTTTATCTGCCCCGCCGGAGCCCACCACAGCCAGTTTTACCTGGCGGGCCGCATATTCATGAACCGGCAATTCCTTGTCAAAGGTCGCACACAGCGCCGCACCCCGAGCCTGCCCCAGTTTCAGGGCACTGTCAGCATTCTTGCTGAGAAACACCCTTTCGATGGAGATTTCTTCGGGCAACTGCTCGGCAAGAACCTGGGTCATGCCTACAAATATTTCCCGCAACCTCTGGGCAAAATCCTCCCCGGAGGTTCGAATGCAGCCGCTATCCACATAGCTGATGCCTTTTGCAGACGTCTCTATCACGCCGTAACCGGTAATCCGGGAGCCCGGGTCTATACCCAGTATTCGAACCTTGGTTGCGGTGTTTATAGTGATAGCGCTCGCCTTGTCCGTAACAGCCCGCTCCTAGCCCAGGAGCGCCAGGATCTCGTCAGGAATATCCGCGTTGGAATACACGTTCTGCACGTCATCCAGGTCCTCAAGAACCTCAAGCATCTTCATCATGCTGCTGGCCTGCTGCTCATTGAGTTCAGTGGAGGTGGATGCCCTCTGGGTCACCTCGGCCTCTTCGGTTTCAAAACCTGCGGCTGCCAAGGCGTCACGAACCTCCTCGAATTCAGTCGGGTCGGTCAGTACATCGATGCTGCCATCCGGGTAGCTCACCACGTCTTCGGCTCCGGCTTCCAGCGCAGCCTCCATCAATGCATCCTCGTCCTGCCCGGCTGGAAAGCTCAGCTGACCCACCAGGCTGAACAAGTAGCCTACCGAACCGTCCGCACCCAGGTTGCCGCCGTACTTGGAAAACGCGTGCCGCACTTCAGCAACCGTCCGGTTGCGATTGTCGGTCATGCACTCGACCATCACCGCCACGCCGCCGGGGCCGTAGCCCTCGTAGCGAATCTCGTCGTAATTATCACCGTCCAAACCGGCGGCGCGCTTTATGGCACGCTCGATATTGTCCTTGGGCATACTTTGGGCCTTGGCCTTATCCACTGCCAGACGCAAGCGTGGATTTGACTCAAGGTCGGGGCCAGCGACCCGGGCTGCCGTTGTGATCTCTCTAATCAGCTTGGTGAACAGCTTTCCACGCTTCTTATCCTGCGCGCCCTTGCGATGCTGGATATTCGCCCACTTACTATGACCTGCCATTTAATTACCCAATTCTTTTCTGAAATTAAAAATTCATTCTGAAACCGACATGAAACTGGTCATCAAACACCAGGTTCGGACGGTTATCGTAATTTGCTTTTACATAGCGATAGCCCAGGTACACGTAGGTGCTCTTGAGCACGTCATAACTGACGTAAACAGCGCCTTCCCGGTAGCCATCCTGGCCAGAGAAGGACAGCACACCCGGGGCCAGGTACAGCTCACCGCCAACGGCAAAGCGGTCCGCCTCGGGAATGACCCAGCGACCAAAGGCGCCCAGGGCCACAGAAGAACCCTTGCCTCCGCCAACCGAGTTATCACCATCGGTAAAGACGACCTTGGCGCCCAGACCGGCTTCAAGGGGTTGGTTACCAGAACTGGCGAACCCTACCTGGAACAGGCCAACTGCGGCCACATCACCCCTATCCTGATTGTGTAACCAGGAGGCCTGAATCTGAAGATTCTGAGCGGGGTCAAAAGTTCCGGCCACCCGGGCCGTATTATCATTAAAACTCAGGTCCAACGAATTCGCGAAAACGCTCGATGAGGCTGTTAACATCAGTCCGGCGAGCAACAAAGCTCTCGACATGTCTATGACTCCCTATGGAAATACGGTCTGGCGACACAGTCGCCTGTGAATTAGTCGTATGATAAGCGATATTGTCCAGCCATCCCACAATTGCCAAGGTCTGAATTGAATATCCCTGACACATCCCCTGAATTTGACGCCCAGCTTGAACGGGTGACGGGCCTGGTACAGGAGCACTTGGCAGGGCCAATTACCGATAACCAGGGCGCCAGGATCACCCATGCGCAGGCAGTGGACCGGATTCTGGATGAGCTCAAATGCGACAAGCAACTTCGAGCCGGGTCCCTACTGTTTTTCCTGGTACAGGCCGGCC
>UPTN01001468.1_pt1 | contig 10397 bp, 7 predicted proteins | sample 2160111 | NCBI WGS metagenome assembly UPTN01 (sample SAMN06265058, study PRJEB28932) | marine metagenome | isolation source: Columbia River Estuary | place: USA:Columbia River Estuary, USA | collected 2014-05-05 | reverse complement strand
TGAAGGGATAATTCACATCCACCTCCCAATGTCATTCCGTGAGGAGCGACTATTGTTGGGCAAGATGAATAGCGCAAGCGCATTACAGTATCCTGAAAATATTTTACACTAAAATTCAATTCATCATATTCTTGTTCAACAGCCATCATAAATACCATCGCGAGGTTCGCTCCCACGGTAAAATTAGCTGCTTGATTTCCTAAAATTACAGCATCATATTCTGTTTCTGCTAAATCGATACCTTTGTTGATAGCCTGTAAAACTCCACCACCTAAGGTGTTCATCTTAGATTGAAATTCAACGTTCAAAACACCATCACCTAAATGTTGAATGGACGCATCGCTATTACTCCAAACCGTTTTTGATTCACGTATGTTATCTAAAATAATAAACGAATCTTGACCGGGTATTTTTTCAAAAGATTTTTTAGGTATTGCATAATAATACTTTACCCCGTCTTTTATAGTATAGAATGATGTATGACCATTAGTTACCATATCAGTTACCCATGGAGCAGGCTCTAAGCCCTCAGATTTCATCAATTCAATTCCGGCTTCTATTCCTATTGCATCCCAAATCTGAAAAGGACCATGTTCCCAGCCAAAGCCAGCCTTCATGGCATCATCTATTCTATAAAGTTCATCAGAAATTTCGGGAATTCTATTTTGAACATAAGCAAACATGGCAGCAAAGTTCTTTCTATAAAAATCGCCAGCTTTATCTTTTCCTTTCACTAAAACTTTAAATCGATCAATAACTTTATCGATAGTTTTAGTCATTTCTAAGGTTGCAAATTTCGCCCTTTTCTTTTCTCTATATTCTAAGGTGTCTAAATCTAAGGAAGAAATGATTTTGCCTTCTTTTTTGTAAAAACCTTGTTTGGTCTTACTCCCCAACCATTTATTTTCCATCATGGTTTTAATAAAGTCGGGCAATTTAAAGAGTTCGTGGGCTTCATCATTTGGGCAGTTTTCATATAGACCGTTTGCTACATGAACCAAAGTGTCTAAACCAACGACATCTACTGTTCTAAAAGTAGCAGATTTTGGACGTCCTATAACAGGTCCAGTTAGTTTATCAACCTCCTCAATAGTTAAGCCCAATTCTTTAACCTGATGAAACAGGCTCATAATTCCAAAAATACCTATTCTATTTCCAATGAATGCAGGCGTGTCTTTAGCTAATACCGAAGTTTTGCCAAGAAATTTTTCACCATACATCATTAAGAAGTCAGTTACTTCTTGATCACATTTTGGGCCAGGAACAACTTCAAAAAGTTTAAGATATCTCGGAGGATTGAAAAAGTGCGTTACAGCAAAGTGTTTCTGAAAATCATCACTTCTTCCATCATTCATAAATTTAATAGGAATACCTGAGGTATTGGAGGTGATTAATGTCCCTGGTTTTCTGTATTTTTCTACTTGCTCAAATACTTTCTGTTTTATGTCTAATCTTTCAACAACAACCTCCATTATCCAATCTACATCAGCAATTTGTTTAATGTCGTCTTCTAAATTACCAGTGGTAATTCGTTGAGCAAATTTCTGATTATATATAGGAGATGGCTTAGATTTTAATGAAGCGTTGAGGCTATCATTTACTATTCTGTTACGAACTGCTATGTTTTCAAGGGTCAGTCCTTTTGATTTTTCAACTTCTGACAATTCTCTTGGAATAATATCAAGAAGTAATACTTCAACACCGATATTGGCAAAATGGCATGCAATACCAGATCCCATAATACCAGATCCGATTACGGCTACTTTTTTAATAGGTCTTTTTTTCATTAGAAATCGTTGTGTTAATAATTTGTTTTTAAATGGCCTTTTGATTAATATCAGTAAATATGGCTCGATCGTTTATTAATTGATTTATTTTTTCTATAACCTCGAAAAAATGGTTAAGTTTTTCATCACTAAGGTGTTTCCTCACTTTTTCATTAAAAGCAATTACGGTTTGTCTTGATATTTCTCTTTTTTCTTTCCCGAAATCCGTTAGTTTTATTAAAACACTTCTACCATCTTCAGGATTTTTTTCCCTATAAATGGCTCCTTGTTCTTCCATTGATTTTAAAATTCTTGAAAGACTTGTAGGTTCCATTCCCATTTGAGGGCCAAGTGCCGTTGATGGAGTGCCGTTCTCATAATCAATATTTAATAAAACAAATGCTGTGGCCATAGTACTATTATGTCTGGCGGCTTGTTCATTATACATTTTTGAAACAGCTTGCCATGTTGCTCTTAATGAGTGATCTATAGTAGTTTCTTTTAGCATATTACAAATATATATAAAAATACTATGCATGCATAGTATTTTTATATATATTTATTTTTAAATCATAAATTAATTATAAAAGAATATATATTATAATTGTCTAGAAGGTTATTTTGTACTTTTGTCACCGATTTTTATATAAAATTTCATTTTTTTAACATGAATAGATTTTTACGAAAACAGGAATATAAAGTATTGTTCTATAGGTTGTTCTTGGCGTATGTGTTTTATTTTTTTGCTAGGTTTTTGTTTTTTGTATACAATTACGATCTTCTAAATATTGATTCCGTTTCGGATTTTTTTAAGTTATCATTTTATGGCTTGGCTTTTGATACAACGGCCATTTTATATGTGAATTTATTATTTGTATTATTCAGTATTTTACCTCTTAGAATCAATACCTCTATGGGGTATCAAAAAATGTTATTTTTCATCTATTTTTCATTTAACTTAATTGCTTATTCGATTAATTTTATCGATTTTATTTATTATAAATATACCTTCAGTAGAACAACTATGGCCGTTTGGAATGTGCTTGAAAACGAAACCAATAAGGCAAATATGTTTTTTAGGTTTATTATTAGTTATTGGCACGTTTACTTATTATTTTTAGCATTAGCCTATTTATGGGTTTTATTGTATAGAAAGGTTAAAGTTAACGAAGAGGTATTTCCAAAAAATAAATTTAATTATTACTCTTTTTCCGTAATAGCTTTTGTTGTATTGTCTGTATTAATGATAGGTGGTATACGCGGTGGAGATTTCAAAAAGAGTACACGTCCAATAAACATGGTTGATGCAAGTCGTCATGTGGAAAAAATTGAACATTCTGATTTAGTGTTAAATTCCCCATTTGCATTTATTAGAACATTTGGGTCGAATAATTTTAAAAAAGTAGATTATGATATCTCCTCGGAGAAAATTGAGAATTATTTCAAACCGATAAAGCATTATGCAAATAATCCCAAATCAACCCCAAACATTGTATTAATTATTACTGAGAGTTTATCCAGAGAATATGTAGGCTCTTTTAATGAGAGAAAAGATATTCCAGATTACCATGGTTATACACCATTTTTAGATTCTTTGTCTCAGCACAGTCTTATTTTTCCGAATGCATTTGCCAATGGCACCAAATCTATTCATGGGATGTCATCAATTTTAGCTGGAATACCTTCATTAAAAAATGCTTTTACTTCCTCACCGTTTTCTAAGCAAAAAATTCAGTCGGTTGTTTCAGTTTTAAATGAGTTAGGTTATGACACCTCCTTTTTTCATGGTGCATCAAATGGCTCCATGGGCTTTTTAGGTTTTGGTAATATTTTAGGTTTTGATCATTATTATGGGGAAAACGAATATAATAATGACAAGGACTATGATGGGTATTGGGGTGTTTGGGATGAACCATTCATGCAATTCATGAAAAACAACCTGGATAAAAAAGAGGTGCCTTTTTTTAGCACGTTGTTCACTATTTCTTCACACGAACCTTATGTGATTCCGGAAAAATATGAAGGGAAATTCCCAAAAGGAAATATTCCTATGCACCAAACTGTGGGATATACGGATTATGCCTTTAAAGAATTTTTTAAAGAGGCTAAAAAAGAGGCTTGGTTCGAAAATACTATTTTTATAATCACAGCTGATCATTGTAATGAAGTGTATTATGATGAAGAATATTCTAAAATTTTAAATAGAAATGCTGTGCCAATTATTATTTATAAACCGAATGGAAGCTTGAAAGGTGAGAATTATGATTTAGCACAACAAATAGATATTTATCCAACCATATTGGATCTAATAGGTTATGATAAACCTTTTAGAAGTTGGGGAAGGAGTTTAGTTGGAGATAAAAATGTTGAACCCTTTGTGATAAATCATAGTGGCTTACAATTTCAATTACAAAGAGGAAATTATATTTGTACTTTTGATGGAGAAAAAGCCACTGGGTTTTATGATATTAATGATAAGGGATTGGAAACAAATCTTATTAACCAGAGAAATGAAGAAATGAACAATACAGAAGAAGCCTGTAAAGCTTTCTTAGTAGATTATTATGAAAAAATTATTGACAAGAAATTATATATAGATTTAAAATAATAGGATGAAAAAGAAAATAGGATTATTAATTTTGGGGATTGTTATTATAGGTGTTGGTAAATATGTCTACGACGTTAACATTAATCATAATTTTTTAACAATCAGCGAGGGGAAAGTATTTAAATCTGGTGTAATTCCTCCGGCAGAATTAGAAAGTTATATCAAGAAATATAGCATAAAGAGTGTAGTGGATCTAAGATATCCAGGAACTGATGATCTCATAAATAATCCTGAAATTCCTGAAGAATTGATCTCTGAAAAAGAAGCCTTAGAAAAAATAGATGGGATAAATTATTATAATGTTGGTTCTGAGCAAATACCTGATCAAAATACCGTTGATAAATTTCTTACCGTGATGGATGACAGTACGAACTACCCTGTTCTAATTCATTGCTATCATGGTGAAGGTCGCGCACCTTTGTTTTCCGCAATCTATAGAATGGAGTATGAAGATATGCCAAATGAAGAAGCGCGAAAGAATACACGTTTTTTAGTGAAATGGAGCCCTTTTGATGAGGGAAATCCTAAAGGGTTATTCATAAAAAATTACAGGCCTAGAAAATAGACTGTTTTAAAACAAATTTTCTCTTCATTTTTTTTTAAATAATTAAATTAAGCTTGTAACCTTTGTTAGGCTTTAGAGTCAAATGAATATATTTACTTAAAATTTTGAAAAACTATATGGATCATTTATTGATTGCTAAAAACATTGTTAAGGATTATGGAGATTTTCGAGCTCTTAATAATGTTTCGATAGAAGTCCCAAAGGGGAGTATTTTTGGCCTTCTTGGCCCTAATGGAGCTGGAAAAACAACATTAATTAGAATAATCAATCAAATAACAATGCCAGATGAAGGTTCCGTTATTCTGGATGGAGAAGCTCTTAAACAACATCATATTAAAGACATAGGTTATCTACCCGAAGAAAGAGGGCTCTATAAATCGATGAAGGTCGGAGAGCAGGCATTGTATTTGGCACAGTTAAAAGGATTGACCAAGGCTCAGGCAAAAGAACGGTTAAAATACTGGTTTGATAAATTTGAAATAAGTGATTGGTGGGGTAAAAAGGTGCAGGAGCTTTCTAAAGGTATGGCTCAGAAAATACAGTTCATAGTTACTGTTCTTCATCAGCCTAAACTTTTGATATTTGACGAGCCATTTAGTGGTTTTGACCCCATAAATGCAAATTTGATAAAGGATGAAATATTACAACTTAGAGATGAAGGGGCGACGGTAATTTTTGCAACCCATAGAATGGAGTCTGTCGAAGAATTGTGTGATCATATAGCTTTAATTCACAAGTCTAATAAAATATTGGATGGTAAATTGATTGATATTAAAAGGCAATATAAGTCTAACATATTCGAAGTAGGTCTCTTATCGGATGATCAAAGTGGAGTGACAAAATATTTAGAAGAAAAGTTTGAAATTTCAAAGGCAAATTTTAAAACCATTAATGACGAAATAAAATTTAATATCAAAATTGATGAAAATCAATCAGCCAACCAGTTGATTTCACATCTAACTACCAAAGGAGAACTTACACATTTTGTGGAAGTGATACCTAGTGTAAATGATATTTTCATTCAAACTGTACAAAACAACTAACATGAACCATTTTTCATTAATAACCAAGAGAGAATTCTTAAATAAAGTAAAGAATAAATCATTTATTATAATGACATTTTTAAGTCCTTTGATAATGGTGGCTGTTTTTGCCTTGGTTGCATATTTAACACAACTAAATAATGATAACGTTAGGACGATTTCTGTGTTGGATGAAAGCAAGTTGTTTGAAGCAGAATTTAAGGATACTGAAAACACGAAGTATGATGTTTTGACAGGTATCAATTTAGTAGTAGCCAAAAAAATTGTAGAAGAAGCCGAAAATTACGGTTTATTATATATCCCAAAAGGTGATAGTATTGATGCAATTGCAGATAAGATAATGTTTTATTCAGAAGATTCCCCATCCATTATTGTAATGGAGAAAATAGAGAGTAAAATAGAGGAAAAGGCTAGGAATATCAAATTGAAAAATTCAGGTCTGGATCCGGAATTAATTGAAAAGTTGAAGGTGAATATTAACACCAATTTAGAGACTTTTGGTGGTGAAAAAACTTCGAAATTAGGGAGTGGTTTAAAACTTGCTTTTGGTGGGGTAGCTGGATATTTGTTGTTTATGTTTATTATTATTTACGGAAACATGATCATGCGAAGTGTAATTGAAGAAAAAACGAGCAGAATTATTGAAATTATTATTTCTTCCGTAAAACCAATTCAATTATTATTGGGTAAAATTGTAGGAACTTCCTTAGCAGGAATTGCACAGTTTTTAGTGTGGGTTGTGATTAGTACAGTATTAATGACAGTTTTTTCAGCAATTTTCGGAATGAATTTAGATGCAAATCAGGTAGTCCAAAATCAAGAACAGATTAATCAAATGGTGAATAGCCCGGAAGTTCAAAATGAATTGGTGTTGGTTATTCAAGAAATTGTAAACTTGCCATTAACTAACTTGATAGTGATGTTTATTTTCTTTTTCATTGGTGGGTTTTTACTTTATAGTTCTTTATATGCGGCTATTGGAGCTGCAGTGGATAATGAAACTGATACACAACAATTTATGTTGCCTATAATAATGCCATTAATTCTGGCTATTTATGTAGGATTTTTTACGGTTATTGAAAACCCACATGGCACAGTATCACAAGTGTTTTCGTATATACCCTTTACATCTCCGGTAGTTATGCTTATGCGAATTCCTTTTGGAGTGCCTATTTGGCAACAGTTGTTATCTTTATTCTTGTTATTGGGTACATTTTTTGTTACAGTATTATTTGCCGCTAAAATTTATCGAGTTGGAATTCTAATGTATGGAAAAAAACCAAGCTACAGAGATTTATATAAATGGTTGAAATATTAATATGGATTAATTGTAATTTTTAGAATATTTGAGTTATGAGAAAATTAATAGATTTTTTTAACTATACTTTCACATTTAGTAAGGAAGTTTCCATCGATGTCAAATCAATTTTAGTTGTAATTGTTGCTTTATTATTGACTTCAATTTTATTAAAATTCATAAGAAAGTTATGGACTAGGACATTGCCAGAACCAGATAAAGTAAAGTTCATTTCATTATTTTCTTATAGTAAGTGGTTTATTTATGTGATAATTTTGTTAATGACCTTTCATAATATGGGGGTTAATGTCACAGCCATATTTGCGGCTTCTGCTGCGCTTTTAGTAGGTGTTGGTTTGGCCTTGCAAACCTTGTTTCAAGATATTATTTCTGGGGTTTTTATTTTAGTAGACCAATCAGTTCATGTCGGTGATATTATTGAATTAGATGGTAAAGTAGGGAGGGTTGAGGATATTAAATTACGTACTACCAGAGCTGTAACTATAGACAATAAGGTTTTGATTATTCCTAATCATTTATATTTAACAAATAGCTTATACAATTGGACAGAAAATGGAACTGAAACGAGAGAAAATGTCGAGGTTGGGGTATCTTATGGTAGTGATGTTCAGCTTGTTAAAAAAATATTAATGAAAGTGGCGGACTCACATCCTTCAGTATTAAAAAACCCTAAACCTCTGGTGCTTTTTACTGATTTTGCGGATAGCTCTTTAAACTTTAAACTAATATTCACTTTGAATGATAGTTTTCAAAGCGCTATTCCAAAAAGTGATATTCGATTTGAAATAGATAGGTTATTCAGAGAAAATAATGTTACTATTCCTTTCCCACAGAGAGATGTACACTTATTTGAACAACAAAAAACAAAGTAATCTAATGTCAAAAATATTAATAATTGAAGATGAAGCTGCTATACGCAGAGTTCTCAAAAAGATCATTTCAGAAGAAAATGACACCTATGAAGTTGAAGAAGCTGAAGACGGTCTCGTTGGAATGGAACTTATTAAAAATAATGATTATGATCTAATCCTTTGCGATATTAAAATGCCGAAAATGGACGGTGTTGAAGTTTTGGAAAGAACACAAAAAATAAAACCTGAAATACCCATATTAATGATCTCGGGCCATGGCGATCTGGATACGGCTGTTAACACTATGCGTATGGGAGCATTTGATTATATATCAAAACCTCCAGATTTAAATAGGTTATTGAACGCTGTTCGGAATGCATTAGATAAAAAAAGCTTGGTAGTTGAAAATAAACAACTAAAAAAGAAGGTTAGTAAAAACTTTGAAATGATTGGTGAAAGTGCAGCGATTACGCATATTAAAGAGATCATAGAAAAAGTAGCAGCAACGGACGCTAGGGTATTGATAACAGGTTCAAACGGAACAGGAAAAGAATTAGTTGCCCATTGGATACATGAGAAAAGTGGGCGGTTTAAATCGCCCTTAATCAAGGTGAATTGCGCCGCAATTCATTACGAACTAATTGAAAGAGAATTGTTTGGGCATGTTAAAGGGTCGTTTACAGGAGCTAATAAAGATAGAGCAGGTAAATTTGAAGCGGCAAATGGGGGTACCATATTTTTAGATGAAATAGGAGATATGAGCCTTTCAGCCCAGGCAAAAGTACTAAGAGCACTACAAGAAAATAAGATAAGTAGAGTAGGGAGTGATAGAGATATAAAAGTGAACGTTCGAGTCGTTGCAGCTACCAATAAAGACTTAAAAAAAGAAATTGAAGAAGGTAATTTTCGAGAAGACCTTTATCACAGGTTGGCGGTAATTTTAATCGATGTTCCAGCATTAAATAATAGGCGAGAAGATATTCCGCTATTGATCGATCACTTTACTGAAAAAATAGCCCAAGAGCAGGGGAACGTTAAGAAGTTGTTTTCGGATAAGGCTATAAAAAAACTGCAAGAATATGATTGGACAGGTAACATTCGTGAATTACGCAATGTAGTAGAAAGATTAATAATACTTGGCGGAAAAGAAGTTTCTGAAGAGGATGTACAATTATTCGCAAGTAAGTAGTTTCTTGAAATTGTTTAATGTTGTGACCAAATGTTGCGCTCTCTTTTTGTGGCTATTTTCATTTTAGCCATTGTCGTTGCAATTTTTATTTTTCAATTACATATATTTCCTTAATAGGGTAATTATCCTGTATCGAAACGCATTCTTGTTTGTCGATGGATTAGGTTGTCTACCCCTAAAATTGTTTCATGCATATTGATTAGGGTATTGCTGAATGAAAGTAAAAATCTATAGTGCTACTGTTACTGGATTGGCAGAATGATAAATCAATCCAAAGCCTTTTTAAATCTCTAGTTTTTAAGTATGTAGACTTAATGTTTGATAGGTGATATTCTGAATTTTCGCCACCTGTTTAAATAAAAACACTTCTGTAAATAACTGAAATATAGGGCTTGAACCTGAATTATAGATTTTCTTTATAATTATATAGAATTAATGAATAAAAATTATCGCTAAGAATATCGTAAATTAGAAGATTAAAGCAATTTAAATATATTTAAAATGGAAGATAGAAAACAATCAAGTACATCAGAAAACAGTGGTAACGGAGAAAGTAAGTGTCCGTTTACTAGTGGAGCGCAACAGCACAGTGCCGGAGGTGGAACTTCAAACCGAGATTGGTGGCCAAATCAGTTGAATTTGAACATTCTCCGTCAACACTCTTCCCTTGCAAATCCAATGGGAGAGGGTTTTAACTATTCAGAGGAGTTCAAGAGCCTTGACTTGAATGCTGTTAAGAAAGATCTCTTCAATTTGATGACCAATTCTCAGGACTGGTGGCCGGCAGATTATGGACATTATGGACCATTCTTTATTAGAATGGCTTGGCATAGTGCAGGTACCTATCGTATTTCAGATGGTCGTGGTGGTGCAGGATCTGGCAGTCAGCGCTTTGCACCTTTAAATAGTTGGCCAGATAATGGAAACCTTGATAAAGCGCGCTTACTGTTATGGCCAATTAAGCAAAAATATGGCAAGAAAATTTCTTGGGCAGATTTAATGATACTTGCTGGAACTTGTGCAATAGAGTCAATGGGTTTAAAAACCTTTGGGTTTG
>UPTN01001467.1_pt1 | contig 10399 bp, 7 predicted proteins | sample 2160111 | NCBI WGS metagenome assembly UPTN01 (sample SAMN06265058, study PRJEB28932) | marine metagenome | isolation source: Columbia River Estuary | place: USA:Columbia River Estuary, USA | collected 2014-05-05 | reverse complement strand
AAGGTGGTGCGATGGGGTGTTACATACTGTAGTAAACGGGTAAACGTCATGATGCGGGCACTATACCGTCAATCGCACTTTCGGGGGAATGGCTTTGCCTGCATTCAGGCCAGAGAATGTATAATTTTGCTTTCCTTAACAGTTCGGGGCTTCCGCTTTGTACATTTACCTGTCCAAGATACTACCGCTGATGGTGCTTCCAATTGGGCTTGTGTTTGAATTTTCGCTGATTGCTCTTTTGCTTATGTGGAAGCGCAAACAAAAATTATCGGCCGCCTTTCTGGTATCCGCGATGCTGATACTTTGGGTTTCCTCGATGCCAATAGTGGCAAACAGTCTGCTCGGCAAACTGGAGCAACAACACCCCGCTATTGCCCTGGATGAAATTCCAGTCAGTGGCTGCATTGTGGTACTCGGCGGCGCAGTTGAACCAGTGCTGCCACCACGGGTGGATGTTGAGCTATCAGCAGCCGCCGACCGGGTTTATAAGGCTGCCAACCTTTACCGTGCGGGCAAAGGCAAACTCGTCATCGTGGCTGGAGGTAATCAACCCTGGTCAGAGTTCGGGCAAACAGAGGCTGATGCAATACAGGTTTTATTGGTTGACTGGGGAGTGCCCAAGGCAGCGATCATGTTGGACGGAGCCAGTCGTAACACCCGCGAGAACGCACTCAATGCCAAGGTACTACTAGACAAAAACAAATGCGAAAGACCCTTGCTCGTTACCTCTGCCGCCCACATGACCCGTTCTTTAGCGGCTTTCGCCAGCGCAGGGGTGGATGCGTTCCCGGTGGCCACCGATATCAGAGTGATCAAAACGGGGGAAACTACTGTATTCGATATGCTGCCAAGCCCCGAGGCACTGGAAATGACCACAGACGCAATGCGCGAGTGGATGGGACAAAAGGTTTATCAGCTTCGGGGGTGGAATTAGCTCAACTGTCATGTACCAATCAGATACAACCAACCCACAATAGAATTGCCCTTTACGCTAAGGAAATAACTGCGGGTACGCATTCGCAGACGGCTTCATTTCACAACAACTACGTTCGCTATTGCTTTGACAAACAACCAACTCAGCCGATCACACACCACCCAAAAACTGCATATAAAAACCAATGTATTTACCTCTTAAATAATGCATTAAAAATGCAGCAAAAAACGACCTAACACCCACCAAAGTAATTGATTTTAAAAACTTAATGCGTACATGACCAATCGGCTTGACAACCGGTAATTAAAGGTACATATTCGCTTTTACCAAAGGAATTGGTAGATAAGAAGAAAAGAAAATGGATTTGCGTCTCAAAAGGAGGCGGGCAAGGGTTGCCGCCAAACATACATTCAGTTTCATCGGAGCAGCCCTGTTCCTTTGGCTCTCCCCTGTTCAAACCAACGCCAGCCAAATGGGCGCGGATTATATGTTGCCGGCCGAGGCTAAAGGCGGGTTTATAACGTCAGTATCTTCTATCGAATCGGCTGGATCCGCAGCCAAGCAGTCTGCGACCGTTACTTACCAGGCGATGGACGGCAGTTCGCACCAACTTGTACAGCATCACGGCCGCCTCGTAAGCGTACTCCTTCCCCAGTCATTTAATGACGGCCCCTTTTTTACCGCGGACCACATTGAAGAATTGATCGACCAACTGGATATTCTTTACACGCTGTACGCCGACATACTCCAGAGCGAGCCCAGTGGTGACGGATTGCTGACAGTCGCCTTTGTGCCCAACACCTGCGGCACTGGCTGCGGCATGGTTGGCGCCAAGGGCTTTGAAGTCCGCTCTGAAAAGCGCAATTACGAGTCAATTATTAAAGCGTTAAATAACGGCTCAATGGACCGGGTGCTGTTGCACGAGATGGCTCATAATTTCGATATTTACTCAAGTTACCTGCATTATCTGCCCGATCACGCGCACGCCTGGACCGAAATATTTGAATTTTTTGCCCCATATCGCTACTCGCGACTCAGTGTAAACGGCATGACAGCGGATGAGCTTTACAACTCACCAATGAATTCGGTTTGGAAAGAATATATCACCGACCAGCAGGCCAGTTGGGAGCTTTGCGTCAGAGACAATTCATGCACCGATATGGGCATATCTGCCAACCAGATATGGGCAATGCTTTATTACCGTATCGAAGCAGTGCATGGTGCTGAAGCCATTCTTGATTCCTTCGAGTTTCTCAAAGCTTACGCCCAAAGCAATGCCCCACCAACCAGCAACGAATCGAAAGAAGGCTTACGCCTGTTGTCGTTGGCAGTGGGCGCCAGAGACAATATCAGTTGCTATATGAGCGCGCTAAAGTGGCCTATCAATTCGTCAACACGCAAGAAAATGGAGAGCCGTTTCGGCCGCTCCGATAAACTGTGCGCCGATCTGGATATGGACGGCTTCAGCACGATCAATGGCGATTGCGATGACACCAATAGTTTAATCAATATTTCCCGGCCAGAAATTATCGGTAATGGCGCAGATGACGATTGCGATGAACTGATTGATGAGGTTGACTGGATAGAAGCCAACGAGGGCAGTGGCGCTGATAATTTTAACGCGGTGGTTAAGACGGCATTACCTTTTGATGTTCACGGTTCGAGCGCGGTTATTGAGGACAGGGACACGTTTAGCTTTCCAGTTTCCGCATCAGGGCAAGCTTACGTTACCTTTTGTGCCAGCGAGGGCTTCAAAGGGTGGGTTGCCGCGCTGCAGCCCGATGGCAGTTTTCTGAACGCAAGCAACTGGTTCAGCTATCAATCTAAGGTGGGGTGCACCAGCAACAGTTTCGATTTTGGAGATTTTGAAACCGGTGGTCTGGTAGTCATCTCAGACTCCGCGTCGGGAGATTACTCACTTACGGTTAGTGCGTCCGCTCAAGCCACACCGGATCTTTCGCAGCTGGTACAAGTCACCTCACGGCCCGAAGACGGGCAGACATTGAGTGTGAGCGATGCCAATGGTCTGCTCACTGACATGGGTGCTGATGCCATTGAGATTTGGATCTCAGAAATTGGCATACGCGCTTCTGTACCGTTCAACGGCGGCGGCGAATTCAAGCTGAACAGCAGCACCGCGCCCGGCTTGCTCGATGGCCAGGCCTACCATGCACGTATCCGTCCAATGGCCAACGGCTTGCCACTGGCCAATTTTTCAGCCGGGCACCTGTTCAATTATGATCCGCTGGCCAAGCAGGCGCCGGCGATTGATCACCAGTACAGCGGCGCCTGGTTTGACCCAAGCCACGATGGCGAGGGCTTTATCATTGAGGTGCTTGAAGACCAAAAGGCCATTGTTTACTGGTTTACTTACCAGTTTGACGGCAGCCAACGCTGGATGCTCGGTGTTGGCGACGTGAAAGATAATCGTATCGAGATAGCAGATCTGCTTGACACACGAGGCGGCCGTTTTGGCAAAAACTTCAACCCCGATGATGTTGTGCTGGAAAAGGTCGGTTCAATGACATTGAGTTTTCTGGACTGCTCCACTGCTCTCGTTAACTACAGCGTGGATAATATTGGCGGCCAACAGACTCACTCCCGACTGACACAGGTATTTGGTCACGAATGTGACAGCAGCACGCCGGCGCTGGAACAGGATTACAGTGGTAGCTGGTATGACCCGTCACACAATGGAGAGGGTTTCATTGTTGAACAGATTAGCGCCAACGATGCCGTGGTGGTTTGGTTTACCTATGACGACGCGGGCAATCAATCCTGGATGCTTAACAGCGGCACTATCGACAATGGCACGATACACATTCCAATGCTGTCACAACCCAAGGGTGGTGTTTTTGGCAGAAGCTTTGATCCCGCAAGCGTTGCGAGGGAAGATTGGGGCGAGCTGACCATTGAACTGGGTTGCAACAGCGGTAGCGCTCACTACACAACCCTTCTTGATGGGTTCTCCGGGGGCTCGCAATCGCTGGTGCCGTTAACCCGACTGGCCAGCTCAAGCTGCAATAACTGACCTTCCGCTAACCGGCCTTTGAGAGGCTAGGCTACTTCAGGGTCTTCTTCCTGAAGCTCCCAGTGTACGCGTTGATAAATTTCATCAATTTTCAGCTTTGATGCCGGAGACTGCAAAGGGTCGCCGGTGCTGAGTTCATTGACGCCCATACAAAACTGCTTCAGCCCGCTTTCAACCGCGACTTCCTGGGCCCGCTCCGCGAGGTCACGAACATTTTTTAATTCGACTGAATTTTCCCAAATATCAGTAATGGAATGGTCATGAATATTGCCCACGGCCCTGCGAAACTGGACACATGGGTAAACACTGCCAAACGGGTCGACAATGACATTGGTTGAGCCCGCGCCGCAGACCTTTTGCTTTTTGCGGGCCGGGTTCATGGGCGGTCTGCTATCCGGCTTCAGTACGATGGGGAGCACATCCTCAGCGCTGGCTTTACGACCGCGCTCCATGGAAACGCGCACCATGTTCTTGATGCCTTCCTTACTGGGAGATATCTCCAATGGTGAAAGATCACCATCGTCTTTTGGGGTCACTTCGGGATCAAACTGTAGCGGAAACCCCATCGAATCGGCGAGCGCGAACATGTCTTTAACTTCAGCCTCGTTCCAACGCGTCAAAGTGGAATTGACCTTCACGCGTAAACCCTGGCTTTTGAGTATTTCGATATTTTTCAACAAGCGGTCAAAACTGCCCGGAACCTGGGTCAGGCGGTCGTGAGACTCGGCCCTGGCGCCATGCATACTGGTTTCAACAACATAGGGATCAACTTCTGCCCTGAGCCGCTGGGCATTGCGCAGGTTAAGCGGTATACCATTGCTCTTGACCTTGATCACAAAACCTTTCTCGCGGGCATAGGCGCCCAGCTCAAAAAAATGTTGGTACATCAGTGGTTCGCCGCCGGAAAGTGTCAGGGACATTACACCCATGTCAGCCAGATCATCCAGCAGTGTTTTATAACCCTCCAGTTGAACCCGGCGACCACGAAGATTTAAGTCGTTATAGCAAAACGTACAATGGAGATTGCAGCTATAGGTCAACTCCAACAACACGGAATTGAGAATATTCTCGTCACGGGACCGTATAAATAGTTGGGAAACGCTCATTTTATGGGTTCGCCACGCAGTGAATAATGCCAGTTGCTGCCAGTTCTTCAATAAAAGGCTTCAGATCAACAGCAAGCTGATCGGCACCCACTTCAAACTGTTCCTTCATGCCCTCTATAATTTCGCCCGCGCTTCGCTGGCCATCGCAGAGTTCAAGAAAAGCGATACCGGTGTCGTTCAACACAATCGCCTCGGCCTGATCCTGATGAATCAGGACACCTTCGTCAAACAACCGCCTAAACCGGACATGCTTGTCCAATTGCCAAATTTGATTTGTGTCTATCATGCGCAAACGGCCCCTTGTTCAAAATACATATTGCAGAAAATTATCGCTGGGAGTGAAGTACAAGTCCTGTACGCCTGGCTCAGCAGATAACCTTGACAGTATATCGACCAACTGAACCGACCGGTGTGAATCCTTGTTAACAAAAGGCGCGCTACCCATTAACAATGATACCGCTCTTGCGCGAGAGCAAGACTGAACGCGGTCATCTTCTGCCTGGTGCAAGCGATACAAGCCATTTAAAGGCACGGGGTTAACAATGTCGCTGATGCTGTTCAATGTGCCACTAAACGGCACCGGGGTGACCTGCCAACCATTGCCGGAGGGTTCGATGACGTTGATATCATCGCTAATCACCGAGCAGCCACTTTTAAGCGCCAAAGCACTGGTGGTAGATTTTCCGGCCCCTGAATGTCCGAACACAACGGCTGCTTTTTGATCTTTTACGATTGCGGCACAATGGAGTAAAACCCCGCCGCGCTCGAGAACATCGTAGGCCATCAAAACGCGTAACAGGTTTTCCAGTACATCACAAAACCAGGGTGCTGCTTCGACATGAATCAACAAGCGGACCGGTTTATCCGGGGCAATACTGAAACTACCTTCACACCAGTCGGATTCGAGCTTTACTTCAGTTGTGCTAAAACGCAAATGAGATGTTTCGTTGAGATCATGCGGCTCACTGACAGGCCGCAACCCCTCTTTGTCCGACATCTCTATTGTTATGCTCCGGTCTGCGCGCCCTGCATCCACTCTGCAATCGAGCAACCTGGGGGGTAACAGACTCACCCAGCCTGCCGGAATTCCATCAATGAAAAAGCACCGGCCTGCCAACTTGAGGCGAAGTGATTCGGTTTTATCGTTTACTGGGAAAATTTTTTCAGAACTCATTACGAACCTTTAGTCCCGCTTGTCATGTGTCTTTCACTAAATTTGCTGCGCGACGCCCGCGATTAACAATGGCACTAAAAACCGCTGAACACCAACCGCCCAGCGCACGAATTCTTTCCATGGGCCCCGGGCGCCACGGGCTGCCGTTGATGTGTGTTACATGGCCAAGCAAGTCGCTAAACCTGACCGGCGCATCGGCATGGGGGGCGTTATCCGCACGCGTAACTGCCAGCCATCCGTTACGTCCGGGCAAATACCCCAGGTAACGATGACTGACAATTTGATCGACACCCCGTTTAAACGCCACGATGTCACCAGGCCAATAGATACGCTTTGCCGCCAGCCGTACCTGGCTGTCAACCGGTATCACTTGCCGCATACAATCACCCGTGACCTGCACAGTTAGCGGCCCCTGTTGAATGAATTGTTTTAATACGTAAAATTTCATTAATTGTGCTTTATCAATCTTTGGCATACGTAAGATATGCTGTATATTAACAATATCGAACCATTATCAGACTAAATACTTATGAACAAACAAACCATTGGCGAACATTCTGAAAACCACGACTCTGACAGCAAGCCGCTCAGACCGTATCAGTCGCCCGCCATACTGTCCCGTGAACGTCTGGAGTCTGCCGCGAATGTTTGCAGTGGGTATGGGTTAAAAACCCAGCCAACCATAGAGATTGCACCCGGCGGCGGTGTCTGTGGACAAACCGGGACCCATTCCTGAGTAGACGCACCACTTTAAACCAAACCGCTCTTAGAACTGATTTTCATTTTTTTGGTTGACCGGCCCACGCCGTAGCCATTTAAAAGACTTTCGTTTTTTAGTGATCAAAACCCTTTGAGCTAAAGGTTAAACACCACCCTTATAACAAAAGAGGCCGCCTGATGGCGACCTCTTTGACTTCATTTAACATTTTGACTACTGCATGCGCAGAGCGGGGTCGCCAAGCAAGGTATAGACAGATACCAGATATGGTCTGTCCCTGAAGGTCGCGATGATGGCGTCACCCAGTCGCTCATAATCTCCTTGAATGCCGTGAAACTGCACACCCAATTCTGTCGCCTTGTCATTGAATGACTCACCGGACGCAGCCCAGGACGACACCATGCCGGCACCAGGCTGGACCACCAGTCGCTCACCAAGACCATCCCACCCAGGTATTGAGTAGTTGTTGACCAGGCAGCTCAACCCAACAAAACCAGGCGTTACCAGGTTATCCATAGCAGGCACATCGCCATTAACGATTAAGCCCTTGGCAGATATACGATCCATGCCGCTGTGGCCCACATAGTTGATCATCCTGACGCCGTTATGAAAGTTAAGGTCAAATGCCTGGCGCGCCTCGCCAATATTCATCTGTTGCAGGTTGATGTTGATGTTTTCTCCACCCAGTTTCTCTTCAATTTGAAGCTGTGAGTAGGCGAAGTCGCCGCCCTTGTCCGGAACATCCGTCAACAGCAGGTTAGGAAGATCACCAATACCCGCCTCATAAGCCCCCAACTTGGCAACATAATCAAAGCCTTCGGCATTGCTCTTGACCGGAATGCGTCCGAACGCAACATCGGGTACGCCATCGTCATCCAAATCACCCAGCAGCGTGTCGCTCACGAACAAACTTCCGCTTGCGCCATACATCTGCGGTGAAACAAAGTTGTAGCCAGAGCCCATAATGTCGCGGTAGTCGAAACTACCATCACCCAGAATCACAAAATACTGTGGGGCTGTCCGCCATAACTGGCTGGCTTTGGCAAAACCGTTCATTGCCGTTGGTATTGGCTCACCCGAGGCAAACTCGTCATAGATATCCTGGATATCCACGATCATGGTGTTCAAATCGCCACTGCGATAGTCAGCCAACGCTGTGGCAGCTTCCATCAGCTCACCATTGGTGATGATTACGTAATCGGCACGATTATTTTTGCTCTTGAGACCCGACTTATTATCCAACTCCATCAAAACAGGCTTTAACACCCTGCTCGTCTCTACTGACTCATACACACCCTCTCCGAGGTCGGCACTGAAAGCAAAACCGTCTTCAGCAAGTGCTACATCACCACCTGTCACCCATACAGGGGTGTTCGGATCGGTCACCTCCATCGTCACTACCTGACTGGAGCCGAACCCCGAAACACTGGTTGAGCCATTGGCTGGATAGCTGAGCGAACCGGCATCTGCGCGATAAGCCCGTTGCCAGTCAAGGTCAAAACCATCGATCAACACCGCACTCTGAGCGGTGACCTCAAGTTTCAGCTCGCCCCCTTGCAACAACTCGAATGGAACTGTCAACGGAACGGCGTTTTGATACTCAACATTGCCGCTAAAACTGACCGTGCCGATTTCTACACCATTGGCAGCCTTCACAGTCAACAGGTGTTCGGCATTGCTTGCACCCCACAACCTGAGTGTTAGTTTGGCATCAGCCACTTGCGCATCTGGCACTGGCAGACTAAAAATCTTTGGCTGGGTGCCATTCACCACACCCCAGAACCAATAGTCCGATTCCGGATCATTGGTGAGGGAAAGCCAAAACAACTTATCCTCCTCATATGATCGGCTTTCGGCGAACACACCCGTATTCTGCTCTGCTTTTGTCACTTCAAAAGCCGCTATCGCCGGGCCTTCCTGTCTCATATACAGCCAATACGTTCGCGTGGCACTATAAATATTGGCTGACCCCTGACCGTAAAAATACAGCACACCGTCGCGCTCCTTCCAAGGCACATCCTGCCCCCTTGAACTGAGACGGAACTGGTCGCGGCGTAACATGCTCTTGATTTGGTTCTTGTCTACACCAAATGCACCGGCCAGTTCGTGTATCGTCAGGCCATAAATACCCGTTTGCCCAACTAGGATACGCAGAGTGTCGGGCGAGTTGCCATTGCCACTGCTCGACTTGCGTTTGGCCTTTGCTGCTGCGCGGGTTTTAACATTCTCGGCTACACGGCGGGTGTCAAAGTGCTTTTGTACAGTGAAATCCTGGCTCTTATCAAAATTGACAGAACCCTCATTCACAAACAGGTCGTAAGGACCGTAGATTCGGTCTCGTCCCTGGTTAACCCGCTCAATAACCCGATAGCTGTGCGCCTCACCGCTGAATACACCAGCATCAAACGCCTGGTAATGTCCACCTTGCAGTTCGAGAGGTGAAGGTATCCAGGCTGCCTTGTGAATGCGCTTCCAGTGACTCTCAGGCTGACCTGCCTCGCCAATCAGACGTTCAACACGAAACGCCACCGTGCCCAACTCTGAAGCGGTCGTCCAGGCAACCACTGCACCGCCGTCAGTGGCGGTCGCAGTAACGTCTGGGATCGTTACCGGGGTGGTTGATGCCGACAAAGAAACCTCAAAGTCCTCCACTTCACCCTTGCCACCAAAACCAAGCGGACCAGCACCGCCAGGGGTGGGCGTGGCTATGAAGTCTACGCTGTTACCCAGCCTTACGCGGGCAAAAGTCCTCACGCCATCAAAAACCCCACTTTGGCAATCGAGAGGAAGAGGGTTCGTAAATAGGGGGTTTCCATCATCCCAGGAAACCCCGTGTAAAGTTGCAGCAGGGCCGGGAAGAGCAGCCGCATTGTTGGGAATGGTGGCAGTGCGCATTTCAGTCGTGTCGAATTTGCCATTGCAGTTCAGATCAAGCCAAACCGCCAACAGGGCGGTAGCACCCAAATCTGTCGTATTGGTTGCAGAAATACCCACGGTGTAACTATTTGTGACGCCCGGGTTTATCGCAGCGAAAGTGGTGCCATCCTCATCATCGGGGTCGCCAGTAACATCATCCAGCGTGGCATTAGCACTGACTGGCGCTGGTGTGTCCGTATCCGCATCCGGTGCATTTTCTCCGAGATAAAGTTTAGGCGTAATCGAGTGGTTAGCCTGTGAATATGAGGAGGGGGCATCACCACGGTCTCTGCTTGTCGTAAGCGCGGCCACATCTATAACTCCGCAGTTGCATTTGGATCCGTTTTCCGGAGCAACAGTGTCCAAACCAGTGCACATAGTCGTCCCGGCCGAATTTCGCCAGCCTGCGCAGGAAGTCACATCCGCCAAGCCATTATTATTTTGATCTCTACATGGAATACTGATAAGCGCCGTGGTCAATGAGGGGGGGGAACCGACTTTAGCATCGCCGCATACATCA
>UPTN01001460.1_pt1 | contig 10419 bp, 1 predicted proteins | sample 2160111 | NCBI WGS metagenome assembly UPTN01 (sample SAMN06265058, study PRJEB28932) | marine metagenome | isolation source: Columbia River Estuary | place: USA:Columbia River Estuary, USA | collected 2014-05-05 | reverse complement strand
CACCGACCTATGGTTTATACTACCTGGTACCGGTACCGTAATGCATCTGATTCCCAAATTCCGTACTTGGTACCTGGTACCACCAGGGTACCGTGCCACATGGGAGAATCTCGTACCGGGTACCTGGTACCTGGTACCACGTACCAGGTATATAGATGTGGAATACCGGTAGGGCACCGGTAGTATCATTAGCACAATTTTTATATGTTTTTAACAAAATTGGTAGGCAGGAACGACCATACCATGATGACAATACCGCTTCCCGTCTGCTCAGCGAAGTCAAGCATCATCGGGCCCGGTTAGTACTACGGTGGGGGACCACGTTGGAATCCCGGGTGTTGTTCTTTTACTCTTTTGTTCCTTTTCGTTTCCAGCATTTCTCCACTTTTTTCATGGCCTTGCCTGTTTTGTCCACCTTGATGATTTGCCCTGCCATCAAGTGTTTGTGTCAAGATTTAGTACTGCATCATATCATGCATATCATGCATATCATGCATATCATGCATATTAAATCAGTAAATCAGTAAATCAGTTGATCTAATCAACAATCTTGAATGATATTCCAGCCAGAATCCCATATTGAAAGCAAAGCTGTGAGAATTTGAACAGCATTGTCTGGTCTGTCTTTGATTGCCTAGAACTAGCTACTGCTATGTCAGCAAACCAAGGTAAATATTCAAATGGAGAATGTTCTAGCTAGCTAAGTAATCAATATTTCACTGAAGCAAAGGTATATATGCAATGCAAATAGCATTGAATAGTATTCACAATTGGTGTTCTACTAAGTAGCTAAGTGGAGTTGAATTTCTAACAGCACAAGACAATGAATATCCATAAACAAATTTGGAAAGAGAACAACCTTGTTAATAATGGGTTGTATGAAAAATTACAAGATAGTAGATCAACTAAATTCACAATCAGGTGGCTGGAATTAGAACAGAACAAGGTTTTAGTACACTGAGCTTGTCTAGAAAGGCAGGCAGTACTAGCATTGCAGTCAGACTGCAGAAGAATTGAACATACTTGCAAGCGGATCAACTTTGTTTTGCAAAATCACTGAAGAAGAAGATGAGACCATCTGCCTCGTGAGGTTCAATGGCGAGGACGCCAATTGGCATGAGTGGAGTGTGAAGACACTTGCACTAGCCAAGACAAGAGGATTCAAGAATGCCTACATGAAGGATACCAATCCATGCAGCGATGCTGTCTACGAAACTACAGACAAAGACGATGTCAAGAAGATCTACGAGATGAACGATCGCGCATACCAGCTCCTGATTATGAGTTGCACTGGGATTGCGTTTGGTTTGGTTAACCAAGCCAAGACAAAGAATCATCAAGACGGCGATGCATTCCTTGCTTGGACCTACCTCAAGGCTCGCTATGTTCCTAATGCTACAAGCGACTTAATCCAACTTTCAGGACAGTTCAACAAGTGCATCTGTGAGGGGAAGACGCAAGACCCAGATGAGTGGTTCATCCAACTCGAGTTGTTGAGGAATCGAATGGCGACGATTGATTCTGCTTACGAAAAGAAGGATCTCGAGATGATTGCCCACATACTTGACAAACTACCTAAGGAGTACTCAGAAGTGGTAACAATGGTTGAGGCTATGCCCTCCCTAACACTAGAAGACCTTAAGGCCAAGATACGTGCGTTCTTCAAACGCAAGTTTAAGAACGAAAAGTCGGATGGCGAACTTGCTCTTGCTGCCTTTGGAACTAAGTTCAAAGGACTCTGCCGCTCTTGCGGCAAGCAAGGACACAAGGCAGCCGATTGTCGAGTCAAGAACAAGACACACGGCGACGGAAACAGGCCTCCTCCGAAAGGCGTCAAGTGTTTCAATTGCAACAAGCATGCCGGACATATCGCAAAAGATTGCCCTGAACCCAAACGAGAACGTACTACAACGAAAGAGACCGGCATGTTTGTTGGCATGTGTACAATTGACTACGAAGACATCGAAGCAAACGAAAAGAAACAAGATATGAATGACAAGTACAACGAGAACGACGATAAAGAGTGGACTTTTGTCGGTATTTGCGAGGAAATTATTGATGATTGTGATGTAAAATTTAATAATAAAGAGTTTTGTGCCTCTGCTGTTGCTCCTCGCTCTATTGCCCTACAGGAGAATTGGCTCGCTGATACTGGAGCTACCGCCCATATCACAATGAGTGACGTCGGTATGACAAATGTACGCCCAGTCAGTGTCACAGTTGTCGTCGGCGATGGCTCGGAAATTAAATGCACAAAACGCGGTGACATCAAGCTCACCAACGGAGAGAAGACTATGACATTGAAGGATGTCCTGTACACGCCTAAGTTTCACAAGAACATCGTCAGTTTGGGCGTCCTAATCCGTGACGGTTTTGACCTTTCAGTCACAGGGTCTACAATGACAGTTAAGAAAGGTCGTGGAGGACATATTTCATTTAACAGAGAGACCAATGGAGTTCTCTATTATTTTAAAGGAAGTCGCGCGAGTTATGCCGATGTCGTATCCATGGTTATTGCCCCATCGCCCCAGGGGGCCGATAGTACCAAAAACTTGTCTACAAACACCCATACAGTTATGAGTGGGGAGGACAAAATGAAGTCACAGGATATCAACGAGGCACACGATATCTACGGACATATTGGGGAAGCCGCACTACGTGCTACGTTCAAATCACTGAAGATAGAACTTACTGGTACCCTCCGGTCATGTGACGGATGCTCTAAGGCAAAGGCGAAAGCAAAGGCAGTTTCAAAAGTGTCGACTGTACAGGCTGTACTACCCGGTGAACGGATTTTCGTGGACACTTCAGGGCCGTACAAAAAGTCCATTGTGGGAAGCAATTACTGGATACTTGTTGTCGATCAATTCTCTGGAAAGTCATGGAGTTTTTTTGTTAAGAAGAAGAATTTACTATCCAAAATTGTGGACGAGCTACTTATCAAGCTATTTGCAGCAAAATATGTCATCAAGTATCTACGATGTGATAATGCAGGTGAAAATCTCGAAAATTTGTCATCTGTATGCACCAAGCATGGTATTCAGATTGAATACACAGCACCAAATACACCTCAGCAGAACGGTGTTGTTGAGCGCAAGTTTGTCACCATACGTGATAGAAGCTGTGCTGCTATGATCAATGCAAAGCTAAATGATGAGTTTCAAGGACTTCTTTGGGCAGAATGTGCCAACACAATGACTCGAGTGACAAATGTGGTTTCGAATTCAAGAAATATCAAGTGCCCTGATTGGCTATGGTATGGGAAACAACCTACAATCTATGAACACTTGATCCAATTTGGACGAATTGGATATGTCACCATAAGAACTCCTGTGAATAAGCTTGATGATAAAGCAATTAAATGTGTCATGATTGGATACTCTGAAAACCACTCAGGTGATACCTACCGACTCTTTAACCCTATAACCAAGAAGGTGATTCAGAGCCGTGATGTAAAATGGATTGAATGGCATGGAGAAACGAAACCTACTGAGGATCTGACCATGTTCAAGACTGGGATTGATGAAATTGAGTTTGAGGAGGAACTTGACCAACCTGTTGCGCCAACTCCGACTGTCATCCCAGATGATGAGACTGGATCACTTTCGACTCTTAATGACTTGCAGGTCTCTGAAGCAGGGAGGAATGAAGCTTCAAATACTTCAAAACCTGCTATTACAAGAGCTGAACGAGAGCTCAAGAAACTTGGTCATGAAACTGCTCCAACGATGTCTACACTACGTTCTGGAAGATTGCATACTATTGTAGATGATGATGATGATCTGGATTCTAAGCCTACTTCATCCATGGAGGTTCATTACATCTACAGCTCTACACTTGCATCAGATCCAGGTGAACCCAAGACCTACAGTGCGGCACTGAAAGCAGATGACAGAGAAAAATGGATTCCAGCAATCAAAAGTGAAATTAATAATTTTATAAAACGAAAAGTCTGGTCAAAATTCCCAAGATCAGAATTGCATGGACGCAAGCCGCTTGGGAGTCGATGGGTCTTCAAGAAAAAGAAGGAACAAGACTTGACTACACGCTATAAGGCACGTGTGGTCGTCAAGGGATATGTTCAAATCCCCGGTGTTGATTTTACCGACTCGTTTGCACCTGTGGCTACGGATACAAGTATCAGAGTTGTCTTTGCAATCACCATGCACAAGAAGACATGGACTTTGGAGGTCATTGACGTCGAAGCATCCTTTCTTGAAGGAGATTTAGAGGAAGACATCTACCTTGAATGGCCTGAAGGCGTTGTTGAGTTTGGCTTTGAAGACAACAAGGTTGTCTCAGAAAATTGTATTCTTCTAAGTAAAGCCATGTATGGAACGGTGCAGGCTGCGCGACAGTGGTACAAGAAACTTGTGGAGCGTCTGATTCTCATCGGAATGAAACAGAGCAAAGTGGATCCATGCATTTTCTTCTTGAAACGTGATTTGAAATTGATTCTAATTGTTTGTATCTATGTTGATGACTGCATTGTTGCAGGAGAACAAGCCGATGTTGACTGGCTTAAGGCTGAAGCCAAGAAGCATTTCACCATAAAGGAACTCGGACCAATCAAGAAACATTTAGGAGTTTGGTATGACTGGGGAGAGGATGCTGATGGAAGATTTCTTGAATCTACTATGGAGGATTTCGTTGAAGGAATGTTTGAAGACTATAAGAATCTCTTTGGACGTTATCCCGCAATTGCACCAACTCCCGGATTGCCAGGTACAAGTTTGTCCAAGAATGATGCCCACACTGTTCTACATAGTGAATACAGATCCATGGTTGGAAAAATCTTATACTTTGTAAAGAAGATATCTCCAATTTGTGCCAATGCATGTCGAGAATTGTCTCAGCATCTGGAGAATCCAGGAGAGGCTCATTGGAAGGCAGTTGAACGTCTGTTGGGATTCTTATATGCAGACAAGAAACATCGGCGTATGAAGATGCGAACCCCTAAAGAAATGCGCCCAATGGATGTTGTTGACAGTGCATTTGCAATTAACCCTGATACTCGCAAAAGTACAAGTGCATATCTCGGAACTATTGGAGCACGCTCCTTGGTGACTTGGTCATCCAAAGGACAGAACATTGTAACAACATCAAGCACAGAAGCTGAGTATGTCAGCCTAAGCGACGGTGTCAAGGATACTACATTTGTTACAAATCTATTGGATGAGGTCTACTATGTGGAACTGCCAGCAATAATTGCTGAGGATAACACTGGAGCGATTTTCCTAAGCAAAAACCAACAAGTTGGATCAAGGACAAAGCATATTGATGTCAGATATCATTTTATACGTGAGAAGACTGAAGATGGATATGTTGTTGTGGTCTATGTACAAACATGTGAAAACCCTAGTGACCTGCTGTCAAAGAATGTAACTCAGAAGGTGCATGAATCGCATGCATATGATATTTGCAATGGGACAATGGATTGTTGGAACTGGAACAGGGAGGATGTCAAGATTTAGTACTGCGTGCATATTAGTTCAGTCGAACTAATCAATCTTGAATAATATTCCAGCCAAAATCCCGTATTGAAATGCTGTGAGAATTTGAACAGCATTGATTGCCAAGAACTATATCAGCAAACCAAGGTAAATATTCGAATGGAGAATGTTCTAAGTAATCAATATTTCAATGAAGGAAAGGTATATATGCAATGCAGATAGCATTGAATATTCACGATTGTTCTACTAAGTGAGTGGAGTTGAGTTGTCAGTTGAGAATTGAATGTCTAACAACACAATGAATATCTATATACAAATTTGGGAAGAGAACCTTAATAATTGGTCATGTGAACGATTACAAGATAGATCAAATAAGCTCACAATAAGGTGGGATTAGAACAGAAGGTTTTAATACACTGAGCTTGTCTAGAAAGAGCTAGCATTGCAGTCAGACTGCAGAAGAATTTAACACGCTTGCAAGCGGATCAAGTTCGTTTTGCAACATGACTGAAGACAAAGGTGAGACCATTCGCCTTGTGAAGTTTGATGGCGAGGACGCCAATTGGCATGAGTGGAGTGTGAAGACACTTGCACTAGCCAAGACAAGAGGATTCAAGAATGCCTACATGAAGGATACCAATCCATGCAGCGATGCTGTCTACGAAACTACAGACAAAGACGATGTCAAGAAGATCTACGAGATGAACGATCGCGCATACCAGCTCCTGATTATGAGTTGCACTGGGATTGCGTTTGGTTTGGTTAACCAAGCCAAGACAAAGAATCATCAAGACGGCGATGCATTCCTTGCTTGGACCTACCTCAAGGCTCGCTATGTTCCTAATGCTACAAGCGACTTAATCCAACTTTCAGGACAGTTCAACAAGTGCATCTGTGAGGGGAAGACGCAAGACCCAGATGAGTGGTTCATCCAACTCGAGTTGTTGAGGAATCGAATGGCGACGATTGATTCTGCTTACGAAAAGAAGGATCTCGAGATGATTGCCCACATACTTGACAAACTACCTAAGGAGTACTCAGAAGTGGTAACAATGGTTGAGGCTATGCCCTCCCTAACACTAGAAGACCTTAAGGCCAAGATACGTGCGTTCTTCAAACGCAAGTTTAAGAACGAAAAGTCGGATGGCGAACTTGCTCTTGCTGCCTTTGGAACTAAGTTCAAAGGACTCTGCCGCTCTTGCGGCAAGCAAGGACACAAGGCAGCCGATTGTCGAGTCAAGAACAAGACACACGGCGACGGAAACAGGCCTCCTCCGAAAGGCGTCAAGTGTTTCAATTGCAACAAGCATGCCGGACATATCGCAAAAGATTGCCCTGAACCCAAACGAGAACGTACTACAACGAAAGAGACCGGCATGTTTGTTGGCATGTGTACAATTGACTACGAAGACATCGAAGCAAACGAAAAGAAACAAGATATGAATGACAAGTACAACGAGAACGACGATAAAGAGTGGACTTTTGTCGGTATTTGCGAGGAAATTATTGATGATTGTGATGTAAAATTTAATAATAAAGAGTTTTGTGCCTCTGCTGTTGCTCCTCGCTCTATTGCCCTACAGGAGAATTGGCTCGCTGATACTGGAGCTACCGCCCATATCACAATGAGTGACGTCGGTATGACAAATGTACGCCCAGTCAGTGTCACAGTTGTCGTCGGCGATGGCTCGGAAATTAAATGCACAAAACGCGGTGACATCAAGCTCACCAACGGAGAGAAGACTATGACATTGAAGGATGTCCTGTACACGCCTAAGTTTCACAAGAACATCGTCAGTTTGGGCGTCCTAATCCGTGACGGTTTTGACCTTTCAGTCACAGGGTCTACAATGACAGTTAAGAAAGGTCGTGGAGGACATATTTCATTTAACAGAGAGACCAATGGAGTTCTCTATTATTTTAAAGGAAGTCGCGCGAGTTATGCCGATGTCGTATCCATGGTTATTGCCCCATCGCCCCAGGGGGCCGATAGTACCAAAAACTTGTCTACAAACACCCATACAGTTATGAGTGGGGAGGACAAAATGAAGTCACAGGATATCAACGAGGCACACGATATCTACGGACATATTGGGGAAGCCGCACTACGTGCTACGTTCAAATCACTGAAGATAGAACTTACTGGTACCCTCCGGTCATGTGACGGATGCTCTAAGGCAAAGGCGAAAGCAAAGGCAGTTTCAAAAGTGTCGACTGTACAGGCTGTACTACCCGGTGAACGGATTTTCGTGGACACTTCAGGGCCGTACAAAAAGTCCATTGTGGGAAGCAATTACTGGATACTTGTTGTCGATCAATTCTCTGGAAAGTCATGGAGTTTTTTTGTTAAGAAGAAGAATTTACTATCCAAAATTGTGGACGAGCTACTTATCAAGCTATTTGCAGCAAAATATGTCATCAAGTATCTACGATGTGATAATGCAGGTGAAAATCTCGAAAATTTGTCATCTGTATGCACCAAGCATGGTATTCAGATTGAATACACAGCACCAAATACACCTCAGCAGAACGGTGTTGTTGAGCGCAAGTTTGTCACCATACGTGATAGAAGCTGTGCTGCTATGATCAATGCAAAGCTAAATGATGAGTTTCAAGGACTTCTTTGGGCAGAATGTGCCAACACAATGACTCGAGTGACAAATGTGGTTTCGAATTCAAGAAATATCAAGTGCCCTGATTGGCTATGGTATGGGAAACAACCTACAATCTATGAACACTTGATCCAATTTGGACGAATTGGATATGTCACCATAAGAACTCCTGTGAATAAGCTTGATGATAAAGCAATTAAATGTGTCATGATTGGATACTCTGAAAACCACTCAGGTGATACCTACCGACTCTTTAACCCTATAACCAAGAAGGTGATTCAGAGCCGTGATGTAAAATGGATTGAATGGCATGGAGAAACGAAACCTACTGAGGATCTGACCATGTTCAAGACTGGGATTGATGAAATTGAGTTTGAGGAGGAACTTGACCAACCTGTTGCGCCAACTCCGACTGTCATCCCAGATGATGAGACTGGATCACTTTCGACTCTTAATGACTTGCAGGTCTCTGAAGCAGGGAGGAATGAAGCTTCAAATACTTCAAAACCTGCTATTACAAGAGCTGAACGAGAGCTCAAGAAACTTGGTCATGAAACTGCTCCAACGATGTCTACACTACGTTCTGGAAGATTGCATACTATTGTAGATGATGATGATGATCTGGATTCTAAGCCTACTTCATCCATGGAGGTTCATTACATCTACAGCTCTACACTTGCATCAGATCCAGGTGAACCCAAGACCTACAGTGCGGCACTGAAAGCAGATGACAGAGAAAAATGGATTCCAGCAATCAAAAGTGAAATTAATAATTTTATAAAACGAAAAGTCTGGTCAAAATTCCCAAGATCAGAATTGCATGGACGCAAGCCGCTTGGGAGTCGATGGGTCTTCAAGAAAAAGAAGGAACAAGACTTGACTACACGCTATAAGGCACGTGTGGTCGTCAAGGGATATGTTCAAATCCCCGGTGTTGATTTTACCGACTCGTTTGCACCTGTGGCTACGGATACAAGTATCAGAGTTGTCTTTGCAATCACCATGCACAAGAAGACATGGACTTTGGAGGTCATTGACGTCGAAGCATCCTTTCTTGAAGGAGATTTAGAGGAAGACATCTACCTTGAATGGCCTGAAGGCGTTGTTGAGTTTGGCTTTGAAGACAACAAGGTTGTCTCAGAAAATTGTATTCTTCTAAGTAAAGCCATGTATGGAACGGTGCAGGCTGCGCGACAGTGGTACAAGAAACTTGTGGAGCGTCTGATTCTCATCGGAATGAAACAGAGCAAAGTGGATCCATGCATTTTCTTCTTGAAACGTGATTTGAAATTGATTCTAATTGTTTGTATCTATGTTGATGACTGCATTGTTGCAGGAGAACAAGCCGATGTTGACTGGCTTAAGGCTGAAGCCAAGAAGCATTTCACCATAAAGGAACTCGGACCAATCAAGAAACATTTAGGAGTTTGGTATGACTGGGGAGAGGATGCTGATGGAAGATTTCTTGAATCTACTATGGAGGATTTCGTTGAAGGAATGTTTGAAGACTATAAGAATCTCTTTGGACGTTATCCCGCAATTGCACCAACTCCCGGATTGCCAGGTACAAGTTTGTCCAAGAATGATGCCCACACTGTTCTACATAGTGAATACAGATCCATGGTTGGAAAAATCTTATACTTTGTAAAGAAGATATCTCCAATTTGTGCCAATGCATGTCGAGAATTGTCTCAGCATCTGGAGAATCCAGGAGAGGCTCATTGGAAGGCAGTTGAACGTCTGTTGGGATTCTTATATGCAGACAAGAAACATCGGCGTATGAAGATGCGAACCCCTAAAGAAATGCGCCCAATGGATGTTGTTGACAGTGCATTTGCAATTAACCCTGATACTCGCAAAAGTACAAGTGCATATCTCGGAACTATTGGAGCACGCTCCTTGGTGACTTGGTCATCCAAAGGACAGAACATTGTAACAACATCAAGCACAGAAGCTGAGTATGTCAGCCTAAGCGACGGTGTCAAGGATACTACATTTGTTACAAATCTATTGGATGAGGTCTACTATGTGGAACTGCCAGCAATAATTGCTGAGGATAACACTGGAGCGATTTTCCTAAGCAAAAACCAACAAGTTGGATCAAGGACAAAGCATATTGATGTCAGATATCATTTTATACGTGAGAAGACTGAAGATGGATATGTTGTTGTGGTCTATGTACAAACATGTGAAAACCCTAGTGACCTGCTGTCAAAGAATGTAACTCAGAAGGTGCATGAATCGCATGCATATGATATTTGCAATGGGACAATGGATTGTTGGAACTGGAACAGGGAGGATGTCAAGATTTAGTACTGCGTGCATATTAGTTCAGTCGAACTAATCAATCTTGA
>UPTN01001455.1_pt1 | contig 10435 bp, 13 predicted proteins | sample 2160111 | NCBI WGS metagenome assembly UPTN01 (sample SAMN06265058, study PRJEB28932) | marine metagenome | isolation source: Columbia River Estuary | place: USA:Columbia River Estuary, USA | collected 2014-05-05 | reverse complement strand
CTCAAATAACTGTATGCGAGAAGCAGCTGGAGCCAGTAAGATGGATATGAAATATTGTGAAAAAACTACAGTAGATCCAAGTAAGGATGAGATTTCATATCAAATGTCTTTGAAAATAAAAGCACTTCTTAATGAATTTATCAAGAAACTTGAGGCGAAAGACTATTCAAACGAGCAAATTATTTCTACAATAGACACGGTTATAGAAAGACTTGAAGTACTTGGGAAACAAGAGAAATATAGCGCTATTGTATCATATATGATAGATATACTTGAAGAATATAGAGCAAAATATGAAGATGACTTTTCTATCTTCGATGATATATTTGGAGAGTACTAAAAATTGTTATAAAAAAGAGAGAATTTCTTTTGTAAATTCTCTCTTTTTTATATAATAGAAGCCAAAATTGCTTTTTATTCAAACAGAATACCGTATGTGAAAAAAAATCTTGCTTGCTTTTGCCCTTTTTCTTGGATTGATAGGATGATATGGGTTTGTTTTTGGGTGAAATCTTGTATTTAATCCTGATATTAAATATGTAGGGACAAGCTCTCAACGAGTATATCTTGATGATTCAGAGCTTGCTACCACTATACTTGTGTATCAATCAAATATAGATATTTCTCAATATACAGTTGTTTCTTCTTGTAAAATAAAATCACAGTTCTTAGAATCCTACAAGAGTCTCTATTTTTTTGAGCTTGATTATTCCAGTGATGTTCAATGTAAGAATGGAAATATTGTATTGCAAGCAGGAACAGAAAAAATTATTTCAACTATTACAAAATTAGAGCTGGAGAATACTCTCTCAGAGATGAAAAAGTTTATTGATTACTCACCTGCAGATCTTCAAAACTTTGCAAATGCTATACAGGCAGAACAAAAAAAATATTCCATATATAAAAATTATAAAAATACAGAGTTCACCGCAAAATATTATAAATTCCTAAAAGGACAGAGAAGATATAAAGAAGCAGAATATATTTGAAATATCATTACGAATATACAAGAAGCAAGAACAAAAAAATATATTTCTCCTGTCCCAGGAAAAACGGTATCTTACACTGCTTCAAAAATTCCAAACTCAGCAAGACCATACAGAGCAGAGTATACTGATGGGATTCATCGTGGATGGGATATAGACGCAGCATATGGGGAAGAAGTGCAATCTCTTGATGATGGGATTATTGTAAGAGTTGTTGAGAATTTTGATGATGGTGATTTTGCTCGAATTGTATATGGTGAAAATCTTTCAGAAGAACAAAAATTAAAAAACCTTGATATTCTGAGAGGAAAACAAGTATGGCTCAAAACTATGAAAGGAGAAGTGGTATTTTATAGTCATCTGAGTGATATTCCGAGTCATATAAGAGAGGGGATGTTTGTAAAACGATGAGAAAAACTTGGAAATATAGGAGTTAGTGGAGTACCAGAAGATGGATATGAAGATTATCATCTTCATTTTGCCATAATGAAAAATCCATACGTATTTGAACAAGCTGGAAGCTATGATCTTTGAGAATATATGTCTTGGGATTGGCTTACAAGAGGAATGAATTATAATGAAGTGATAGAAGCACAAAAAAATATTTTTGAGTAGTAACTTGACCCCGGAGTCAAGTTACTTATATTTGAAAACGACTCCGGGGTCGTAGATTTGCATGGAAATCACAAGAAATAAGAAAGCATATTTTGATTATGAAATACTCGAAACAGGAGAGGCTGGAATCGAGCTTTTAGGTCATGAAGTAAAATCTGTGAGAGCAAAACATATAAATCTTAAAGGGTCATATATTTCTATGCTGAATGGAGAACTCTTCCTAAAACAAGCTCATATTTGAACTTGGGGTTTTCTTCCAAATACGAAAATAATTGATACTGAGCGTCCAAGAAAAATATTTCTTCCAAAGAAAAAAATAATATATTATGGCTCGAAACTGAAAGAGGGATGATATACATTGCTTGCGCTGAGAGTCTATCTCAAAGGAAGTCTCATAAAAGTTGAGGTGTGACTCGCAAAAGGAAAAAAATCTTTCCAAAAAAAACAAGTTCTCAAAGAACGTACGCTTGATAGAGAAGCACAAAAAATGCTGAAAAAAACTTATTAATAATATTATGGTATGATAGATATAAAAATCCTACGAGAAAATCCAGAATTGGTAGAGAAAACACTTCATGATAAAGTAGTAAAATGAGTTGATGTACAAGAAGTTATAGAACTCGATACAAAAAGACTTTCTTTAAAACAAGAACTTGATGATCTACGAGCTCAAAGAAATGAAATTTCTTCAGGTATGAAAGGAGGAAAACCAGACGATACACTCTTAAAAAAAGCAAAAGAGATTAAGGAACAAATACAAAATTTAGAAAAATTGTATGCTGATATAGAGGAATCTTTTATGTTCTTATTTAAAAAGATTCCAAATATTGCAACAGCTGATACTCCAGTAGGTCTTACTGAAGAAGAAAATATTGTAGTAAAACAGTGGGGAACTATTCCAGAGTTTGATTTTCCAGCGTTGAATCATTATGAAATAGCGGAAAAGTATGACTGGATAGATAAAGAACGAGCTGCCAACGTTGCAGGCTCTCGTTTTGCGTATCTCAAATGAGATTTGGTACGGCTTCAGTTAGCACTTATGACTTGGGTTATGGATAGTTTAGGAAATGAAGATGTGATAAAAAAGATCATTCAGGATCATAATTTGCATATTTCGAGTAAGCCATTTACTCCAATACTTCCTCCATACATGATTCGAACAGCTCCATATGATGCGATGGATAGACTTGAACCTCGAGAAGAACGATATAAAATTGAAGGGCAAGATTTATGGCTACAGGGATCAGCAGAACATGTACTTGGATCGATGCATGCAAATGAAACATTTCAAGAGTCTGATATGCCAGTTCGATATCTCTGATATGCCACAAGCTTTCGAGGAGAGGCTGGAACGTATGGGAAAGATATGGAAGGAATTATTCGTATGCACCAGTTTGATAAATTAGAAATGGAGAGTTTTTCCACTGCAGAGACTTCACATGAAGAACACCTTCTTTTTTCAGGAGTGCAAGAATATCTCATGCAAGAGCTTCAAATCCCATACCAGAAACTTCAAAAATGTACCTTTGATATAGGAAAACCAAATGCAAAGGGTTCTGATATTGAAGCATGGCTTCCAGGTCAAGGAAAATATCGTGAGACTCATACAGCAGATTATATGACTGATTACCAAGCGAGAAGGCTCAATACTCGAGTAAAGCGAAATTCAGGTGATTTAGAACTTATTCATACGAATGATGCAACAGCATTTGCTTGTGGAAGAGCTCTTGTAGCTATTATAGAAAACTATCAGACGATAGAAGGAAAAGTAAAAATTCCTCTCGTTCTTCAGAACTACATGGGGGGAAAAACAATAATTTGATAAAAACACCTATGTGCAAGGGAAAAAAAGAGGATATTTTTTGAATATCTCTTTTTTTTATGCTATGCTTAGAATAACAGTAATATATAATACAACAAGAATGCTCCTTCTATCTACAGCAAGTCTGACAGGATATGGTCTTCATCGAATTTTTCAATTTGCAAAAAGTGCAGAATATACGGGCTTAGATATTGCACTTGGAACGCTTAATTTTGATCTTTGGGATGAAGATTATATCTATGATCTTTCTAAAGAGTTCAATATTCCAGTGCTTTCTCTTACTGCTCCAGGAAAAGGAATGAGTCAAAAAAAGCTTGAAAAAATTATGATGATTGCAAAAAAACTTTCTGTGCAAGTAGTGACTTTTTCTCCTCCTCATATTACAGATAAAGAGAGTAAATGGTTTGGGGCACCACTTGCACAGATGAAGCAGCTTACCCATCTAAGTATTTGTGTCCAAAATGTAGAGCCAAAGTTTCTTTTTTTTCTGATTCCAGAATATAGAAATGCAACATTAACTCAAATTAAATCAGTGACGGGGGATACAGCTCTCGATCTTCTTGGAGTTGACAGCTCTTCTAGTATGGACATACTGAAAGCTCAAAAAATACTTGGAAGTTCAGTAAAAAATATATATTTTTCTGATAAATATGGTATGAGACGAGGTATTCTTCCAGGGGGTGCAGGAGGAGGTATTTCATATCTTCCACTTGAAAGTTTTCTAATGAAACTTAAAGCATCTGGATATGGAGGGTATGTTACTCTTAAAGTAAATCCAAAAGAAATAGGAGTAGGAAATGCAGAAAGAGTGCTTCAAAACCTTGAATATATGAAGAAATACTACGAAAAGCATTATAAAAATTTCAACACATAAAAAAATACCCTTACATGTAAGGGTATTTTTTTATGTGTTTTTTTCCATTTTTTGTTTTCCTTGTTTATATGCGTAGTACCATATTGAGGTTGTAAATATATCCAAGACAGCTGTCATATATCCAAGTACAAGAATCAGGAACACAAAGAATACTCCTAAGATAATAAATGCAATTGCAGCAAAGGTCTGAGAAGTAACTAATCCTGCAATAAAAGCTCAAAGTATAGGAAAAATAAGAAATATGAAAAAATTCACTATGACTTTGATATTCATAAAAAACATCAATACATAGAGCCGAAGAGTGGTTTTAATATTTAATAGAGCAATTTGAGATGAGATTCAGATAGCTTCAAATACTCATTTATTTTCCAAAACTATTTCATAGCGAGCATAGGCAATAAGGATATTTAAAATAATTGAAAATAGGAATACAACTATGAAGAAGAGAGACAGAGAAGTCATATATTCAAGTCAAAGAAAGCGAAGAGTAAATAAATATCCGTTTATTATACTAATGAACTTAAACATATTAAAGGTATTGTTAAATTCAAAGAGTGGATAAAAGCGGACGATTCAAAAGCCAATAGAATCTGATCGGCTTGCGTTTCAATCCATAGATTTATTGTCTATATAGCGTATCAATGCTCCTTCAAATATAGGATTGAGGAGGATATGAAATATCACAAGTATAGATCCAGCAATAATAATCTGAGTGAGATATTGTGAATGAAAGAGTTGGAGGATAAGTTCTAGAATAGCATCTTGTTTCCCTAAAAGCACAACATAAGTATAGACAACTTGATAGACGAGAAGTACGCTTAAAAATATCACAGAGATAAGACCTGGAAGAAAATAGAAACGTTTTATTTTCTGGTCTGAACGTATTATTTTGAGACTTGGAATAATAATACTCTTTGCAAATTCGTAATCCATACAAGGCAAGTTAAAGATTGAATGATTCAATAAGATATATAAAGAATCCTAAGAATCATTTCTGTTCTTTTGCAATAATTTTCTTTTCGAGAAGATAGGCAGAGAGTAATGGAAAATATCTATGTTTACTATCTGGTATGTATTCAGGGAAAGAAAAATTTTTAATATTTTTATCTGCAAGCAGATGCAGTTTAGGAGTATAGAATACTTTAATAATATTTTCATCATGCAGGATATCAAGGATTTTTATTTCTAGTTCCTGTCGTTTTGTGCTTGAGAGATTGTTTGATTTGAGTTCTTCGAGTAAGATATCAAGACCGAGCTTTTTGAAGTTTGCAAAATTATATCCATTTTTTACCTGACTGGAGTGAAAATATGGAAAAGTATTTGAGTTAAAGTATCCAAGGTTTATACCAATCAGCATAATATCATATGGAAGTTCTTCGTTTCTCAATTGAGTCGTAATTTCTCAGAGAGAGAGTCATTTGAGTTCCACTGCAATTCCTGCTTTATTCAGTTGTTCTTCTACGATTCTTGCAGTCTCTTCCATAAGGGCATCACTTTGAGCATAAGCTACTTTTATTTGAAATAAATCTCCTTCAGTATTATAGAAATAAAGAGGATCAAGGCTTTGAATTTCTTCTGCTGTAAGACTTGTTTTTATAGTTGATAGTGGAAGGGAAGGAGTCGATTCTCAAGTGGAAAGAGAACCAGATGCACTTTCCTCAAGAGAATCTCAAGTACTGTCAAAGAATGTACTTTCTACTTCTGCTAAGATATCACTATCTTTATAATAAATATAACTAAACTCTTCTTTGAGTTCTTTTTCTCTTCAGATTTCAAAATATATCTTATAATTATTCTCTCATTCCTGTATGGAGTCATATGACTCAAGAAGTCGATAGTAAAAAATATCATCACCTGCATTGAAACCAGAAAGTTGATAGTCATTAATAAATACAGCATCAACTCAGGCATCTACTTTTCATTGGAGTAAGATATTATCTTCACTTACAAAATTATATTTTTGAGTTGTAGGAGAGGTAATATAAGAAAGTGTTTCTTGAGTTTTTTTCTCTTCTTTGGGGATAATTATTTCTTCTTGTTTTGGAATTTGAGCTTCAGCAGATATTTGTTTTTCATTTGCTTTGATTGCGAGTGAGCTTTTGAGAAGTTCCTTTTTACTATAGTATCCCTTTTCTTCAAGGTAGCTCGTGATAGAAAAATTTCAAGCTACCTCACTATCGATATTTTCTTCTCAGAGAAAAGGATTATAGGCTGCCTTAACTCGTCATTTCCCTAAGGTATTTATGATTTCATCTCGCTTAAGTACAGAAGAGAGATATGTTCTCATATCAGAATCAAGCGTTTCTGTATTGAAAAAAGATCATACAAATTGCGAAAGAGTATATTCAAAAGAATTAAGACGAGGAATAGTATTTCCAATGACATTATTTTTATCATTGAAAAGATTGAATGAGTTTTTGTGTTTTAAAAAATGAGTTTCATCTCGGAACAGATTTAAAATAAGAAAATCAATATAGAGAGGATTTCCAAAATAAAGTTTATTTTTTCCAAGTGTTATTTTTGTAATACCAACAGTTTCATCTTGACTAATACTTTTAAGCACAAAAAGACCAGAGTATATTCCTCCTATTTCTGAAAATTTTCCATCGATATTTTCAGTATTGAGAGTATTTACAACAGTACTTGGGAGAATAGGTTGAAGAAATATATGAAGAAAATTAATATCTTTTGTAGTATTGCTAAAAGATATGGAGTCTTCTGTAGTTCTAATAGTGGTTTGATCTAAAAGTGCAGCAATGATTGGATTGACTCCTGTTTCTTTAATAATATTGAGCGTAGATTCAATATCACTCGGAGTGATAGGGCTTCCATCCGACCACAGAAGATTATTTTCAAGAACACATTCTATGTACAAGAGGTTATCGAGATTACAACTTACAAGATTTGGGATAAAGCTATTTGTTTCAGGAGAGTATTCCAACATAGATCGATACAACAGCCCATTAATATAAGCATTGTGATCATTAGAAGGAACGAGAGGATTGAAATGAGGGAAATTTCATATGATAGCTTCAGAAATGGTTCATCACTCAATTGCCTCACTCACGGCACCATGATACAAGTAAGAATACACAAGGTGCCCTCAAAGAGATACAAAAAAAATAGCACTTATATACAGTACGTATTTTTTGAGTTTTTTCAGAATAAGGTCACTCATGACAATAATTTATGACAGTACAAAAAGAAGCAAAGAGTTGAGGATAAAAAGTCCCCCAAGAACAATAGTTGCATTTTGTAATACTTTTTCAGGACCTCTTTTTGTTATAGTACCCATTCCACCAGACATACTAGAGAGATTGAGAGATACGTTTTTATTCTGTATAAGTATTACCGCGATAAGCAAAAGAGCTAGCACTAATTCAGCGAGTTTCATCATTTCAGCCATGATTATCTCTTAAAAAATAAAAGTGAATAGAGAGTATTCAAAATGGTAAAAATTGCAACAGCAATTATAAAGTTTATGAGTCAATTTATTTCATACCCAACACCAGAAATTACAAGGATATCATTTATAATGTAGGTAAAGAGATAGAGTACTATTCCATTTACTACAAAGCTTACAAAACCAAGAAATATAAAGAAGAGAGGAAGTGAGAGTATTTTAAGAATAGGACGAATAGTGACATTCATTACTCCAAGGATAATTCCTCAAATGAGATAGGTTTTGAGTGCTTCAAAAGAAGTATAACTACAATCGCATCCAAGGACTATTCCTGCTTCAAGGGCTCTATCCGCATTGGGTCAAAGCAGATAGGTGATAGCATACAGAATAGAAGCATTTATCAGAATAGAAAGAAGAATTTTCATATGAATACTATAATTTTAAAAGATGTGTTATTTTTTCTAGAAGACTTATTTCTTGTCTTGAGTTTTCTTCAATATAGTTTGGAAGAATGGAGCGTATATGACTTGCAATCGAATTATCAACACGAATATTCATAAAACCAATACTTCGTTTTTTGAGATGAAGTCTGAGATAGACTGCTTGATCACCACTGTATACAAGACTAAAAGAGTGGATTCGAGCATAATCATAAAATGTATTTTGAACTTTAATTCATAAATCTGTAATATCTATATGGATTTGTTCATCAGCATTATTTTCAAGAAAATAAAAAAATCCAACAATCAGCATCACTACAACACTCATACCATACTGTCGAGTAAGAAAACCCCAGATGATAAGTCATATTGCAATTGAAAGTGCTACCATATACCAAAGAGGATTTCTCTCTTTTGTATCATCAAAATCCCAACTATAGAGAACGTTCTGTGTATCTGCCATATTTTATTTATGATAAATTATCTATAATAACTTTTACAATCATCCAAGAGAGAGCTGCAAGTGCAAAACCTCAAAGAGCCATGATAATAGTATCTCGTCATTTTGTTTTATCTTGCTGGAGTGATCCAAAGAGAATTTTATAAGCTCCAATAATAACAAATATTACTGAAATTGTTCCAGCGATTCCCATAAAAAAATCAATAGCAGAACGAATTGCTGTTGGAATATCATCAATATCAACGTTTCCATTTCTCAGTCTTCCATTACTGATTCAAAGTATGTTCTCTGCTGCGAAACTTTGAGTGAGAGTTGTGATATATACTACCAAGAAAAGAAAAATATGTTTCATAGGAGAGTAAAATTTTAAAAGTATTATACAAGATTATAATCAGAAAGATCAGATTTCATAGTCTTTAGATTTCCGAGAGAAGGATTGTAATATTCTCCTAAGAGTTGGACGAGTTCAGATTTTTCGAGCTCTGTTGCCCGAATACCAATACTATCCAGGCTAGATTTTACGGTATTAATCCTTCCAGCAAGTCATTTTTTTGTTTGAGAAAAATTTCGTATTTGGTTTCGGATTTTTGATGCGTCATCCCCATTATTAATAGCTCTCCAAAATTTTCGAAATACTCAAAATATAGAACTATCCTTGACACTATTATCTTCTTCTTGGTCAAAAGGAACTACTACATAAAAGTCTTTTCTCATTATTTGAGCTACCTCTACAAGTTTTCTGAGGTAGGCAATGTATTCATAAGTTTGATTTTGTAAAAGTTCATTCTTTTGATTTACTGCTTTGTCCTTGAGTTTTTCAAGATATCCATCTATATCAAGTTTACTTGAACGAACCATAATCTGTACTGGAAAATCAAGTGCATTTAAAAATCTCTGAAAACTCATAATAATAGCATCTTGTTCTTCCTCACTTTTCAGGAGAAAATTAATAGTACTACAGCGCATAACACAACGTGCCGAAGAATCTTTCATAAGAATAATATTTTCCCGTATTTGAGAAAAGGGCAGATGTCGTTGAGTACTGCTATCAGGAACCTTTGTTTGTTTTGTTTTTACTGGCATATCCTATATTTTTTTAAGTTTTTCTTGAAGCTCAGACATTGTATCATTTTTTCGTTTCATATCTACATTTTCTTGCTTTTTTTCTTGTTCATTTGTGAGAAATCAAATATCGATAGGCTGGAAGCTATCAGTTCCATTTTGCCAGATTCTTTGTTTTGGAAAAATATTAAAGCGAATGACAGATAGTACAAAAGGTATAAATGTCATTTCATTATACTTAAAAACAGCAATAGCAAGAGTAAAGGCAGCAATTATTCCACTAGGAATAAGAGCTATTTCTCCACCTGCTTTTGGAGCAAGAGTTTGAAATATTCCGTAGGCAAGACCAAACCCAACCATAACTATTGCAAGTTGTCGCAAAGAAAGACCTAAAAAAATAGGATCTTCATTTTCGATTTGTACCGGTATTTTATACTGCATAGAATATATCCTTTAAGATAGACTCTATTATATGTAAAAAATTGAGTTTGGGGAGAGAGGAGTAAAAAAGAGTCTTGATTCTTTGTGAAAATATTTTATAAAAAACACCAATACTTTTTTGGTGTTTTTATAGTTAATGTACTATGATTTTTTCTCAGAAAAGGGTACTCCATATATTTTTACTCATTCGATTCATCCACCATCAAGTTCTCGAATATTTGGATGGTCATTTCAATCAGGATTTTTTTGTACTGATTCCCAATGTTCCCCAAACATTTTCAATGCTTGATCTGTGTTAACTCATAGTAATAAAGCAAGACTCAAAACTTTTA
>UPTN01001445.1_pt1 | contig 10491 bp, 10 predicted proteins | sample 2160111 | NCBI WGS metagenome assembly UPTN01 (sample SAMN06265058, study PRJEB28932) | marine metagenome | isolation source: Columbia River Estuary | place: USA:Columbia River Estuary, USA | collected 2014-05-05 | reverse complement strand
AAAAATATGGTTTAATAAATGTATTTTTAATTACTCCTCAAACTTCTGATGAACGCATTCGTTTTATTGATAAAATTTCTGACGGATTTATTTATATGGTAAGTTCGTCGGCAGTTACTGGTTCAAAAAGCACTTTTGGAAATGCGCAAAGTAATTATTTTAAACGTATTGAGGCTATGAATTTGAAAGCACCTCAAATTATTGGTTTTGGAATTTCAAATGCTGAAACGTTTCAGCAAGCAACTAAATTTTCCAAAGGAGCAATTATTGGGTCAGCATTTATTAATCATTTAAAAGAAAACGGGGTAAATTCAATTGAAAAATTTATTGATAAAATCCGCTAGTTTATTAAACTAGTTTACACTTAATAATTTAATATCAAATAGTAAGATAGAGCCACCTGGAATACCACTTCTGTCATTACTTCCATAGCCTAATTCTGAAGGGATTAGTAACATCCCTATACCACCTTCATTAAAATAGGTAATTCCTTCTGTCCAACCTTTAATAACTTGTTGTAAATTAAATGAAACTCCATCCGTGTTACTTTGGTCAAAAACAGTTCCATTTGTGAAATACCCTTTATAACTTACTGTAACGTTAGAATTGCTTTTAGGTTTTGCGCCTTCTCCTTGTTTTTCAATCACATAATACAAGCCTGTACTGCTTTTTTGCGCTGTTAAATTATGGTCTTCAATGTATTTAATTATGTCGGCCTCTGTTTGATGGTTGTTGCTTGAGTCGTTATTATTACAAGAAATAAATAGGATTAAAAGAAGCAAAGATATATATGATTTCATAAAATTTATTTTTATTTTGCGAATATATGATAATTCAATTCAAAATATAAATTTGCAAGTTCAAATTTAGAGTAATAACTTTAAAAAATAATCTAAAAAAATCAATATAAAATGGAATTACCTAAAAGAGCTGGAAACAATCCTTTGGCGGTTGAACTAGAAGAAGGAAAAAAATATGCTTGGTGTACTTGCGGCTTGTCTGAAAGTCAGCCATTTTGCGATGGAAAACACAAAGGACAAGGAATGAGTCCACATGTGTTTGTTGCAGAAAAAACGGAAACAAAACATTTATGTACTTGTAAAGCAACAAGCAATGGGCCGTTTTGTGATGGTTCACATAAATAATTAAAAAAACTTTTTATACTGTAAAACCCTAAAATCAAATGTATTGAATTTGGGGTTTTGCTTTTTAAGTAGTTTGTATTCAGGATTGCTTCCTACAGCTCTATTTGCAGTTCCTGTTGGTGCTGTAAGTGAAACAACTTTAATAATTCGATTTTCATTAATTTCAAAAGAATGAATTTTTGGAGTTGCTTCTGAAATAGTAATTAATGAAATGTTTTGCGCTTTTAACAGTCTTCTTAAATGATATTCTGGTCCGTTTTTACTATTCCCACCTGTTAATAGCAGTGTTTTAACATAAGGATGTTTCTTTATGAAATAGGGCAAATTACGCAATTCAATATTTTCCATTCCCAAATCTGAAGCATCCATTTTTTTTCGAGTGCAGGATTCAACAATATCGCAAATGCCAATATTATTTTTAATTAAAAAATCTTTTCGTTCAAGTATTGCTTCTTTAGTAGGTTCAAAAAGTAAATTTAAATTGAAAATTTCATCTAAAATTTTCCATAATTGTCCATCAATACTTCCATAGCAAAAGTCAACATCACCTTTTTTTAATTTTCCCATTGAAAAACGAGGAGGAGGTAAGGTGCCAACAATTAATTTGGTAGCATTTTTAGGAATGAAAGGTTTATAGGGGTGTTTGTGTATAAACATCTAAAAAAATTGACAAAGTTTTATATAATTGTTAAATCTACTAATAAATAAATTGAACTAAAAAATACTACGTAAATTTGAGGCATATTAAAAATTAGGATGGAATTAGTAAAACGGTTTTTTAAAAGTTTAGATTTCCTAAAAGGAATTGTAATGGCAATTTCTATGTTAATTCCTATTTTTTTTAGTGAGTATTTTTTAAATGACATTCAAATTGGTTTTAGTATTGCACTTGGGGTATTGTTTTGCTCACCAACTGATGTGCCAGGGAGTAATAGACATGTGTTTTTTGGAATTTTAATGGCCACACTTTTATCGTTCAGTTTAACACTTTTATTTGGCTCTATTGCAACTAAAACATGGTTATTGTTACCAGTTTTAGGGATTGCAGTTTTTTTAGTTTCTTACATTTCTGTATTTGGGTTTAGAGCTTCATTGATCTCATTTGTTGGTTTATTATCAATAGTTTTAAGTTTTACAAACGATTACTCAGAAGTTAATTTATTACAACATGCAATATTAATAGCTATCGGTGGGTTATGGTATTTGCTGCTTACTTTTATAAAAACTTTGTTATTTCCTAAATTTCAAACGGATCAAATGTTTGTTAAAACATTGGAAAAAACTTCAGAATATTTAAAAATTCGAGCCGATTTATTAATAGGCAACACCAAACGGGATGAATTGAATAAAAAATTGTTCGCTCTTCAATTTGAAATTAATGGATATCATGAAACATTAAGAGAAATTATTTTATCTGCAAGGCATAAATCGGGTTTTTCAAATAAAACAAGAAGGCAGCAATTACTTTTTTCTGAATTGGTTGATATTTTAGAATTGTCAATTGCAAACACGGTTGACTATGAAAAGTTTGATGAAGTTTTAGGAAAACACAAAGAAAAAACAGAAGATTTTAGAATACTTATTGTTGAAATGGCCAATCAGTTAGAGCATATTTCAAAAGTAATTAGAAAAGAGGAAAAGCTACAAGCCAATAATAAAATACCTGAAATGTTTAAAAGCATTTCTCGAAATATTGATTTGTACCATATTTTAGTTGGAATGCCAAAAGCTAGAGTTGGAACTTTAATGCTACTTAATTTTAAGAATTACCAGGAAAAACAAGCACAGAATATTGTATCAATTGAAAGGATTCTAAATAATTATACTAAAAGCGATAAAATTTTAAGTCATAAGGAAGCCAGCCGATTTATTACACCACAAGATTATGATCTAAAAAAATTAATTGAAAATTTAAGTTTTAGTTCACCCATATTTAAACATTCACTGCGATTGGCTATTATTGTAATGGCTGGATTTTTGGTTGGGAAAGCTTTTTCTATGCAAAATCCTTACTGGATATTAATTACAATTGCTGTAATAATGAGACCAAGCTATGGATTAACAAAGACCAGATCAATTCATAGAGTTATTGGAACTTTGGTTGGGGCTGCGATAGCCGCAATAGTTATACTTATTACACAAAATACTATAGTTTATGCGGTAATTTCGGTAATTTCATTGCCATTGGCGTTTTCCTTGGTTCAGTTAAATTATAGAAATGCAGCAGTTTTTATTACTTTAAATGTAGTTTTTGTATTTGCTATTTTTGAACCTAATATTTTATCAGTAATTCAGTTCAGAATTGTAGATACCTTAATTGGTGCTACCCTATCATTTTCAGCAATTTATTTTTTATGGCCGTCCTGGCAAGTGCAAAATATTCATAAATATTTTAACAAGGCAATTCAATCCAATCAACAGTTTTTAAAAGAAATTGCTTTGTTTTACCATAATAAAGGTGAGATTTCTACAAAGTATAGATTGTGTAGAAAGGAAGCTTTTTTGGCCATTGGTGAATTGAATGCTTCTTTTCAAAGGCTCAATCAAGATCCAAAATCAAAACAGTTTGAGCTTTCAACAATTTATGAAATTACCGTTTTCAACAATACCTTTTTATCATCACTAACTTCATTAGGCACATTCATTAGAAACAACAAAACATCTATAGTGCCAGTAGAATTTGATACATATATAGAAAACATTTATTCAAATCTTGAAAAAGCGATGTCAATTTTAGGGGATAAAGAAAATTTGTTGGAAAACTCAAATCTGTCTGTTGAAGAAGCTGAAAATATTTATGAAAAAGCTTTTAACAAACTATCGAACAAAAGGGATGAAGAAATTGCTTTGGGTGAAGAGCATTCGACTAAAACGGGATTGCAATTAAAAGAGACGTTATTGGTTTCTGAACAATTAAAATGGTTGAATAACTTATCTGAAAAATTAATTTATTCTGTAAAAAAGTATAAATTGAAAGCTTAAATTTTCTTTATATATTATAATTGTTTGTAATACAAATTTTTTACAATACCATCAGCTAAACCTATTTTTGGTACATAAATTTTACTAGCGCCACTCCATTTCATAGCGTTCAGGTAAATTTTAGTTGCAGGTATGATAACATCGGCTCTATCAGGGTTTAAATCTAAATTCTTGATACGCTCTTCATAAGTCATTTGTTTTAAAAATTGAAAACGAGACTCAATATAACTCAATGATAATGGTGCGCCTAAAGGTTTTCCGGAAAGTTTAAATAACTTATTAATGTTCCCTCCTGAACCAATTAAATTGATGTTTTTTAAGTTTTTTGAATTCTCTTTAATCCAAATTTCCATACTTTTCCAAACATGTTGAAAAGATTTTTCTTTATTAAGCAAACGTACAGTTCCTATTTTAAACGATTTTGAATTGATGATTTTACCATTCGAAAAAATGGTTATTTCTGTACTACCACCACCAACATCCACATATAAGTATGATTTATTTTTTTCAATTATATTAGATAAATCGGTTGAAAATATGATGGCAGCTTCTTTTTTGCCATCGATAATATTAATTTTTACTTTCGTTTTTTCAAATATAGTATTGGCAACTTCTATTCCGTTTGAGGCATCTCGCATAGCTGAAGTTGCACAAGCATAATAATCGCTTACTCCGTGAACTTCCATAAGCAATTTAAATGCTTTCATCGCCTTTATCATTCGTTGTTTGTTGCTTTCTGAAATTTCACCTTTAATAAATGAATCTGCACCTAAACGAATGGGAACCCTAACCAAAGCTGATTTCGAAAAATACACATTATTTCCATTGTCTTCAGTTATTACGTTTGCAACCAATAAACGTATAGCGTTAGATCCAATATCAATTCCTGCAAGCTTTTCAATTTTTATGGTGGGTTTATCTTTAAGGCGCATTATTTATTTATAATTTTTAGGGAATTCAGTTAAAAATGTATTCCCATTTTTGATGTCTTTCCAATGATTGGTGTTAAATTTAATACCAACAACACCGCAAGTTGGTACATTGTCTAATTTTATGCTTCCAAATTTATTTACAAAATCACTAATACCATGATCATGACTAAAAATCATTGCAGTATCAAACCCATCATCTAAAGCTTTTACAGTTTTAATTAAATAGCCATCACTAAAATTATAAAGCGATTTACTTATTTTCAGATTTGCCAAGGGATAATTAAAGGCATAACTAAATATCATTCCTGTGTGTAAAGCTCTGTTGGCACAACTTGAAATAAAAACATCAGGAGTCGCTATTTTTTTATGAAGTACGTTTGAAATTAAATAAGCGTCGTTAATTCCTCTTTGTTTTAATGGGCGGTCAATATCTTTAATTCCTTCATATTCCCATGAAGATTTGGCGTGCCTAACAATGTAAAGTGTTTTCATGTTTTTTTATTTAGTACCTGTATATCACAGACTTTTTTTTGGGTCACATGTTGTTCGCTAAAAAATCTTAACATGCTCTTTTTATTTGTATAACTTGATTTTCAAATATAAAAAATTATGGTGCTAAACGTTCAATTTTCCAATCATAATTTTCTTGTAAGGTATATCTAATTCTGTCATGCATTCTATTGGGTCTTCCTTGCCAAAACTCAATACTTTGTGGTTTTACAATATAGCCTCCCCAATTTTGAGGTCTTGTAATTTCTTTATTTTCGAATTTTTTTTCAAATGAAGTCAAACGTTTGTCTAAAAATTCTCGAGAAGGAACTACTTCACTTTGGTCAGAAGCCCATGCGCCTAATTTACTTCCATCGGGTCTTGATTCAAAATAGCCATCAGACAAATTCTCTGAGATTTTTTCAGCTTTACCTTTAATAATGACTTGGCGTTCTATGTGATGCCAAAAAAAAGAAAGACAAACATTTGGATTTTCAGCAATAGATTTTCCTTTTTCGCTATTGTAATTTGTGTAAAATATAAATCCTTCCCAAGTATATTTTTTTAAAAGAACAACACGATTTTTTGGGAAACCATCTTTTCCAATCGTTGAAACTGTCATGGCATTTACTTCAATATCTGCACCAAATTCCTCAACTTCAAAAAACCATTTTTGAAATAATTCCAAGGGATTCTCAGAAAGTTCATTTTCAGAAAGTTCACTCTTTTGATAGGCTCTTCTATAATTGCTTAAATCCTTTTCCATTTTTGTAAAATTAGAATCTTTTATGGTTCTTTCTTTAATTTTATATAATTATTTACCTACTTTTTTATGATGTATAATCCAATAAAAGTGAATAATCCATTTACAATTAGCAATTCATATCCAAATACATATCCATTAAACAATTGTAAAGAAAACATATTTAAAAAATAAGATATAATTACTGATAGTATTGCGATTATCCAAACATAATGATCTTTTATTTCTAATTTGGTAAATATTCCAAAGGCAAATAAGCCTAAAAGAGGTCCATAAGTATAAGATGCAACTTGTAATAAACTACTAATTACATTGTCTTGTAGCACATGTCTAAAAACAATAATTACTAGAACTAGTAAAAATGAAATTGCAATATGTGTTCTTTTTCGAATGGCAGTTTGTTTAGATTTTTCTTTGTTTTCAATATCTAAAAAATCAATACAATAGGATGTGGTTAATGCTGTTAATGCACTATCGGCACTAGAATAGGCTGCTGCAATTAATCCTAAAATAAAAAAGACACCAATTGAAATACCTAAATCACCATTTAGGGCAATTTCTGGAAATAATAAATCTGTTTTTATAACGCCGTCAACCATTGGTGTGGCAATACCCAATTTATCAGCATAAATAAAAAGTAATGCGCCTAATGTTAAGAATATAAAGTTTACAATAATTAAAACAAAACCTAATGAAATCACATTCCATTGTGCTTCTTTAGTGTTTTTACAAGTTAAATTTTTCTGCATCATATCCTGATCTAAACCGGTCATTGCGATTGCAATAAACATGCCTCCAAAAAATGATTTCAGAAAAAATTTACTATCATTAAAATCGTCTGTAAACCAAATTTTACTGTATTGATCAAATTCAGAAGAAGTGAAAATTTGGGAAATTGTTAAATCTAGCTTGCTTAAAATAATATAAATGGTTGCGCCAACAGCAAATAACATGAACAATGTTTGTAAAGTATCCGTCCAAACAATTGTTTTAATTCCTCCTTTAAAAGTATAAATCCAAATCAATAAAATAGATAAGATTACAGTTATTTCAAAAGGAATATGCCATGCGTCAAAAATAAAATATTGCAATACTGAAGCAACTAGAAAAAGTCTAAATGAAGCTCCTAGAACACGAGATATAAAAAAGAAAACGAAGCCAGTTTTATGTGAAACAGGTCCAAAACGATGTTTTAAAAATTCATAGATAGAAGTAACTTTTAAGTTGTAGTAGATAGGAATCAATACATACGCGATTACCAAATACCCAACCATATATCCAAAAACAATTTGCATATAGCTAAACTGAGAACTTTGCACCCAACCAGGAACTGAAATAAATGTAACACCTGAAAGAGATGCGCCTATCATTCCAAATGCGACAACATACCAGGGCGATTTTTTATTTGCCTTAAAAAAAGTTTCATTATTGTCGCTTTTTCCAGTGAAATAGGCAATTATTATAAGTAAACAAAAATAAACTGCAATTAGTGTTAGGATATAAATTGGTTTCATTAATAGTTTTTATTTTAGGAGTAACAAAGAAACTAAAATTATTGAGAATATCGTTTCCTAATTGTACATTTGCCGAATGAATTTTTCATCAAAACTTTTAGAAAATGCTGTAAATGAAGTTTCTCAATTGCCGGGAATTGGCAAAAGAACGGCCTTGCGTTTGGTGTTACATTTATTAAAACAGCAGCCTTCGCATACACACCAATTAGCAAAATCGCTTAACAATTTAGTTGATAATATTAAATTATGTAAGCGGTGTCATAATATTTCAGATGTAGAAATTTGTGAAATTTGCGCAGCACCTTCACGTAATTCAGAAATAATTTGCGTTGTAGAAGACGTACGTGATGTAATGGCTATTGAGAATACTGCACAATATAAAGGCTTATATCACGTTTTAGGTGGGAAAATTTCTCCCATTGAAGGGATAGGTCCTCATAATTTGACGATTGAAAGTTTGATTGAAAAAGTAAAAGAAGGCTCGGTAAAAGAGGTTATTTTTGCATTAAGTTCAACAATAGAAGGTGACACGACCAACTTTTATATTTTCAGACAGATGGAAAAATTCAAGATTAAAACATCAACAATAGCAAGAGGTATTGCTGTTGGAGATGAACTTGAGTACGCCGATGAGGTAACATTAGGAAGAAGTATATTAAACAGAATTCCGTTTGAAAATTCTTTGTAATTTTTTTAACTAAATAGGGTGATTTTTTTTATTAAATATAATTAATTTTAAATTTTTTGAAGAGCCTATTTGACCTTTCTGTAGTTATTGTAAATTATAATGTGCAATATTTTTTAGAACAATGTATTCTAAGTATTCAAGCGGCGTCAAACAATTTAAAAGTTGAAGTTATTGTTGTTGATAACAACTCTACAGATGGAAGTTGTAAAATGCTTCAAGAAAAATTTCCAGAAATACAATTTATTCAAAACAATATAAATACTGGTTTTTCAAAAGCAAATAATCAAGGTGTTGCGTTGGCAAAAGGAGAGTATGTCCTTGTTTTGAACCCTGATACAATAGTTGCGGAAGATACTTTTACTAAAATTTTAGATTTTGCAAAGACAAAACCAAATTTGGGGATTTTAGGTGTGAAACTTATTGATGGCGCCGGAAATTTTTTACCCGAGAGCAAGAGAGGAATACCAACACCTCAAGTTTCTTTCAATAAACTTTTTGGAATTTCGAGCAAACATACTGGGAAATATTATGCTGCACATTTAGAAGAAAATGAAACCGGTGTAGTTGAAATTTTAGTTGGTGCATTTATGCTGATGAAAAGTGCAATTTATAAAGAAGTACATGGTTTTGATGAAGATTATTTTATGTACGGAGAAGACATAGATTTAAGCTTTAAAGTTTTGAAAAAAGGATATCAAAATTATTACTTTGCTGAAACACAAGTTGTTCATTATAAAGGTGAAAGTACTAAAAAAGATGTGAAGTATTTAAAATATTTTCATGGTGCAATGAAAATATTTTACAGAAAACACTTTAAATTAAATCGTGTTTATGATTTTTTAATGAGTTTTGGAATTGAATTTTGGTTTTTAATGAAATATTTTAAATTCATTCAGTTTAAAGAAAACGAACACCCTGTTTTTAATGTACTTTATTTTGGAAAAGAGGAGCAGATTGTTAATTATTTGAATAAAAATTATTTATTAATTAATGAGTCTTTATTGAATGATTATGAGCAAATAAAAGAGATTATTAAAAACAATAACATTGACACAATTGTTTTTGACAATGCTACAATTTCGAACAAAAAAATAATTGAACATTTTGAAGTTCTAAAAAATGAAAGGGTGTCTTTTAAAATACACCCTCGTAAAACAAATTTTTTAATTGGAAGTACCAGTTCATTAAAACGCGGTCAAGTAGAACTAATAAATCAAGCCTAATTTTTTTCTATTCTAATTCGAGCATCAACGGCAAAAATTTCTTTTGAATTTCCTAATAATGGGTTCAAATCTAATTCAATAATTTCAGGAGCAATTGTCAGCAAACAAGATATTTTTTCAACTATTTCTGCAAATATAACTTCATTTACACCTTCTTGATTTCTAATACCTTGTATGATTTTATAAGATCTTAATTGTTTAATCATTTTTGAAGCTTCTTTTTTTGAAACTGGAGATAAACAAGTTTGAATATCTTTCAACACTTCAATATAAATACCTCCCAATCCACATAAAATTAAATGTCCGAATGCATCTTCTTTTTTTGCGCCAACAAATAATTCAATTCCTTTTTTCATTGGTTGAATTAAAACAGCAGCAGCACCTTCAATTTGCATTAAATTATTAAACGATTCTGATAATTTTTCTTCAGAATTTATATTTAAAACAATACCACCTACATCACTTTTGTGAATAGGACCAACAACTTTCATTACAACCGGATACCTTGTTTTTTTTATTATTTCAATGCAGTCTTGTTGGGTTTTGCAAATCGCCTCATAAACAATTGGTATTTTTGCAGCGGTCAATAATGCAGACACTTGATTGGGTTTTAAATAACCGTTTTCGGCTGTGTTAATTATATTTCTAATGGTAATTTTATCAATATCAAAGAAAGTGTTTTGATAAGTTTTTGGTTTGAGAGTATTAAAAACCTTTCCTAAAGCATTTCCAAACACAACTTCATCAGGGAAATT
>UPTN01001444.1_pt1 | contig 10496 bp, 6 predicted proteins | sample 2160111 | NCBI WGS metagenome assembly UPTN01 (sample SAMN06265058, study PRJEB28932) | marine metagenome | isolation source: Columbia River Estuary | place: USA:Columbia River Estuary, USA | collected 2014-05-05 | reverse complement strand
AATATGCTAAAAAATCCAGATTATCATCCTTATTAGAGATTAATATTTCTAATTTGGCAGGTGTTCCTTCAATAATTTATGGGTTGTTAGGATTGGGGATTTTTGTGCGATTTTTTAATTTTGGTGGGAGTATATTATCAGGAAGTTTAACATTATCCCTTTTAATATTACCTATAATTATTGTAGCTACCAGAGAAGCTATAAAAGCGGTTCCACATTCATTAAAAGAGGCGTCATTTGCCCTAGGAGCTTCTAAATGGCAAACTATAAAAGATGTTGTTTTACCTTCATCTTTTGGTGGAATATTAACAGGAATTATTCTTTCTTTATCTAGAGCAATTGGTGAGACAGCACCGTTAATTGTAGTAGGCGCTATGGCTTATGTACCTTTTGTACCTCAGTCAATTTTTGATACATTTTCAGTGCTTCCTATGCAAATTTTTAATTGGACTACAAGACCACAACAAGGATTTGCGATTGCTGCATCTGGAGCAATAATAGTATTATTATTAATTACATTTATAATGAATGGAATCGCTGTTTATTTTAGAAATAGATGGCAAAAGAAATTGCAATAACAATGGCAAAAACAAAAAATAAAAATATTGAATCAGAAATAGCTGATGAAGCCACTTCAAAAGATGGGGCAAAAATAGCAATTAAAGATGCAAAAGTTTGGTATGGTGATTTTATGGCAATTAAAGGAATTGACATGAATATTAAACCAAATTCTATTACTGCATTTATAGGTCCATCAGGTTGTGGAAAATCTACTTTTCTTCGTTTATTTAATAGAATGAATGACTATGTTGATGGATTTAAAATGGAAGGTAAAATTAAACTTAATGGAACTAATATTTATAAGGAGAAGATAAATGTTGAAGAATTGAGAAAGGAAGTTGGAATGGTTTTTCAAAAACCAAACCCTTTTCCAAAATCAATTTTTGAAAACGTTGCCTACGGGCTTAAAATACAAGGTATAAAAGATAAAAAATTAATAAATGAACGTGTAGAAAAGGCTTTGAGACAAGCTGATCTTTGGACAGAAGTAAAGGACGATTTAAAAAAATCTGCATTGGCGTTATCAGGAGGTCAACAACAGCGTTTATGTATAGCGCGTACATTAGCAGTTGAGCCCTCAATTATTTTAATGGACGAGCCAACATCTGCCTTAGATCCTATTTCAACTGCAAAAATTGAAGATCTTATTTTTGAACTTAAAGAAAAGTATACAATTATTATTGTTACGCACAATATGCAACAAGCTAGTAGGATTAGTGATTACACTGCTTTTTTCTATATGGGAGAGCTTATTGAGTTTGATAAAACAAAGACCATTTTTACTAATCCTGAAAAACAACAAACCGAAAACTACATTACAGGTAGATTCGGATAAAAATTTATTATTATGTCACAAAATGCTGAACATCATAGAATCTTATTAAATGAATCAGGTCTTGAAATGCTTAATTTATGTATTTCTCAAATTGAAAAAGCTACTGAGGCTTTTTTAAATCAAGATAGCGATTTAGCTGAAGAGGTGATGAGCAATGAAACACGTGTTAATGCGTTGGATTTAAAAATTGAAAGAGATTGCGAAAAATTTATTGCGCTGTACAACCCTGTTGCCATTGATTTACGATTTACAATGGCAGTGTTAAAAATTAACTTTGATTTAGAGCGTATTGGTGATCATGCGTATGATATATCTAAATATATTGTTGAATTTGATAAAAAAATTGAACCACACCTATTTAAAACTTTGAATTTTGCGAAAATGTATAATACCATTATTTCAATGTTTGAAAATATTACTGTTGCATATGAAGAAAAAGATGTGAAAACCGCTAGAAAAGTGTTTAAAAAAGATAAAATTTTAAACAAAATAAATGCGGAATCTTTTAAATTAATTGAAAAAGAGATATTGAAGGACAATACCATAATTGATCAAACATTACTAATGTTTGCTGTAATTAAAAAGTTTGAACGTGTTGGAGACTTAATAAAGAATATTGCTGAAGAGATTATTTTTTATATTGATGCTGAGGTATTAAAACATAAAAAGAAAAAATAATTTAAAACAAAAAAGAGTGCTTAAGCACTCTTTTTTGTTTTAATAGCATCCCCGTTTTCAAAAAGAGAATCTTTATTACCATATAGTAATTCTGCAACTTCAATCAATTTTTTAATCATATCATTTACATTGGTATTATCATTAAATAAAGAAGAAGCCATTTCAGCAGAGATTAGGTCTTTTCTAATTAGTTTGTCAATAGATTTATTACTTTGTCGTATGTTTTCTTTTGCTTTAGTTTTTAATACTTCCAGTTTAGCAGCGTATTTATCCGATTTTTCTTCAGTTCTAAAACGATAAATAACACGTAAAACATTTGTTACTTTTTTTCTAAAGCCATTGTATTCCGAAAGCAAATTTTTATTATCTAATGTTAAAGACATAGTTAAATTTTTATTCAGCTCTTTAACGTCTTTTATAATTTCAACCATTTTTCTGTTGGCAATTTTAATATCAGTTATTGAATTATTTTGTATTTTTGTTAGTTTGAGGTCGTTTTGGGCTGTAGTTGCATATCGCAAAATTTCACCATAAATAGTTTTAAATTTTTTATAGTATAAATCATCAACATCAACTAGCATGTCTATGTTAGACTTTTTAATGATTTTTTTAATTTTTAAATCTGAAATAACATCTTCTCTATGAATATTTAAACCATGTGCTACAATTTCAAATATGGCATTTTTGTATAAATATTTAGTTTCTTTTATAAGGCTTGAAATGGTTGAGCCCGGAAATTTTAATACTGCTTCATTTAAATATTTTGGCTCATCAATATCTTTATCTATTTTTTCTTTAAAGAATTTTATTAAAAACAATTCTAATTTTTTAATAAAAGGAATCATAATTAATACTCCTAGAACATTAAAAATTGTATGAAACAGGGCTAATTTTAAAGTAAAATCTGTTGCTGCAATTCTCAATAAATTAGCTGAATAATTCACAAAACTTGCCAGTGGAAAAATAAATATTAGCGCAACTAAACCTGTAGTTAAATTAAAAATTAAATGTGCTCCTGCCAATCTTCTTCCTGCCACATTAGATTTTAAAGAACCCAAAACAGCGGTTATAGTAGTACCAACATTTGCTCCTATTGCCAATGCCAAAGCATTTTCATATTCTATTTGTCCAGCTGCTAATGCAGTTAAAATTAAAGCAAGGGTTGCACTACTAGACTGAAGAATAGTTGTAATTACAATTCCTAATCCAGAATAAATAATTACACCTAAAAATCCAGAAACTGCGAATTGAGTTAAATCTATATGTTCTTTAAAAACATCAAATCCTTCTTTCATATAATGAATTCCTAGAAAGAAAAATCCTAAACCTGCTAATACATTTCCTATTCCCTTTAATTCGTTTTTACTTTGAAAAGAAAATACAAGTCCAAAAATTAACATTGGCATTGCCAAGGCTGAGATATTTATTTTCAACCCAAAGCCTGCAACCAACCAAGCTGTTGCTGTGGTACCTATGTTTGCACCAAATATAAGTCCTAACCCTCCAGAAAGACTAATTAAACCAGCACTTATAAATGAGATTGTTATAACAGAAACAAGTGAACTAGATTGAATAAGAGCAGTTACAAAAGCACCAGCAGTTATACTTTTGTATAACTTGTTAGTTGCTTTTTTTAAAATATTTTGAAGTGGACCTCTTGTAAATACTTTAAAACCTTCTTCAAGCATTATCATTCCGAAAAGTAAAATAGCAACTCCTGAAGCAATAGTTTTAAAGTTCGGATTTAAAAATAAAACCGAAGCTAAGAGTAATAAAAATAAACCAAAAAAAACACGTCTAATCATTAACTAATAATAATAAATAAAAGTAATTGTTTACAATTAATGCTGATTTATTGTAAACTTACTGTAAATAATTAATAAAAAAAAGCCCTCAAATATTGAAGGCTTTAAAACATTTTAAAAAATCTATAATTATTTATTTGCTTTTTCCTGAATATGAAAATCATGAAACAGTTGTAACAAACTCATTAAGGCAGAGATTAAATCTTTTGTTTCCAATAAAATTCCAAAATATAATGAAGAATTTTTCGGACTACTTTCTTCAGTCCTAATTCTTGCAATTTGTTTATCAATTGATTCTGAAACATTGTCGAATATTTCCTGCTTTGCATCAATAATATTTGATAAATCATCAAAATCTTTTTCAGTAAAATCTAATTCAATTTTACTAAATAAAATTTTTAACTTATCATTAATTGCATTTAAATCTTTAATTGATGAAGGTTTTAATTGCTTATGGTTGTTATGTACATGTTTATAACTTGTAGTTGAAATATACTCTATAGATTGTGTTATATCCTGTAAATACCCTAAAATTAAAATATAAAATCTACTTGCTTTAACTGAAGAATCATCTAACGATTTAATAAAGTAAAAGACTTCTTCTCTTAATTCATTAACTTCCTTATTTAATTTCCGTACGTGTTTTTCAGTTTTAGATAGCTTGTCTAAATCATGTGATGATAAATCAATTACAACATTTGTATATAATTTATTTACACGTTTTACAACTTCTGAAATATGAGCAGAACTTTCATTAACAACCTCATTAATTGTTATTAACTCAGCTCGTTCCATATATCTTTTTTCTTTTTTCTCCTTAGCTTTTTTAGTATGTCTAATTGAACTTCTTCCAATTAAAAACAATACAACAATTAGTAAAACAGCAACTGAAACAATTTCTCCTAAATAAATAATATATAAAAATATTGCGGAAACCATAAAAGCAGAAAATGCTGTTAAAAACCATCCCCCTATTACATTAAAAACACCTGCTACTCTATACACAGCACTTTCTCTACCCCAAGCTCTATCTGCTAATGATGTACCCATTGCAACCATAAAAGTTACATATGTTGTAGATAAAGGAAGTTTTAAAGAGGTACCAATTGAAATTAAAATACCTGCCACAAATAAATTTACTGATGCTCTTACCATATCAAAAGCAGGAAGTTCATAAGATTTGTCTTTTGATAATTTAATTACTGGTTTTTGGAATTTAGAATCTACCCATTTTAGGGTTGAATCAGGAACAATTTTTGCTAGTCCTGAACTAAATAAAATTGCACCGCGTACTACTGTTCTTGAAACAGCATTTGGTTGAAATTTTTCATGACCTTCCCCTTGTCTAGAAAGGTTAATACCTGTTTCAATAACAGATTTTGCTTTTTTAGAAAACCAAAGGGTAATAACCATAATCATACCAGCAATAAACAACAATGTTGGATTAGAAGGTACTTTTTGGGCTAAAACTCCCATTGAAAATTCATTTGCAGCAATACCAGATGCATCCCATTCTTGGTATGAATTCCAAGCAGCAATAGGTACACCAATAAAATTAACCAAATCATTACCTGCAAATGCCATTGCTAATGAGAATGTACCAATTATAACAATAAATTTTAAAATATTTACTTTAAATAATGTAATAAGTAATTGTGATAAAATGGTCCATAAAACAAATCCATAAATAATTATTTCAAAGGTTCTTCCTTCAATTAAATGCGCAACATCTTCATAAAAAGGAGTTCCTTTCATTCCTTTTACAAAAATAAAATAGGTAATTGCAGTAATTGCAAATCCACCAAAAAGGGCATTTATATAACTTCTTTTTTTATCAAATTGAAATGAATACAATAAACGAGATAAAAATTGTACAATTGCCCCTATTGAAAATGCTATAAATACTGAAAGAAGAATTCCAGAAATAATAAGTAATGCTTTTTCCGAATTTATATACTTTCCAACACTTGCTATTGTTTCAGCATCATTATTAGAAATTTTAATAAGAGCCATTGCAACTGCAGCTCCTAATAATTCAAAAACGATTGAAACCGTAGTCGAAGTCGGCATTCCTAATGAATTAAATACATCTAACAGTAAAATATCAGTAATCATAACAGCCATAAAAATGAACATTATTTCATTAAAATAAAATTCACCAGGATTAAATATCCCTTTACGGGCAACTTCCATCATTCCACTAGATGTTATTGCTCCAAGTGCAACCCCTACACTTGCAATAATTAAAATAGATTTAATTGGAATTGCTTTTGAACCTATTGCTGAATTTAAAAAGTTTACGGCATCATTACTAACACCAACAACTAAATCAATTATCGCCAGTACCGTAAGGGCAACAAGCATTAAAATGTAAATATCTCCCATTTCTTTATTATTTATATTGTAAAAATACTTTCAATTTATAGTGATTTTCAGGTTAATTTAATATTCTAACTACTATAAATTAGTAGATAAAACAGGTAGTAAAAGTACAAATAATTATAAACTTAAATATAAAAAAAGCCTTAATAAAAATTTTTATTAAGGCTTTCAAGTATTGGGTTGACTATTTATTCAGTTTAATAACGCATTTAAATAGTTCTTTAAGAAACAGAATATTAATTCCGTCAAAGATCATTAAAAAATTAAGTTTATAATTTTTTAGATAAATTTGTTATTCACAAGATATTAACATTCAAACATTTTTTAATAAAAATATTAAGAACCACACATTTCACAATCATCCGGATTGTTTTGTGAAGCAATTAACATTGCCTTTAATTCTTCAGATGTTAAAGGAGTTTCTTCTTCTTTCTTTTTATTTGAAAGTGTAAATTTAATTGCATTTACTGCACTTTTTGTACGCAAGTAATACATACCTGTTTTTAAACCACTTTTCCAAGCGTAAAAATGCATGGAGGTTAATTTAGAGTAATTTGCGTCTTGCATAAATAAGTTTAACGACTGTGATTGATCTATAAAATAGCCTCTTTGGCGAGACATATCTATAATATCTTTCATACTCATTTCCCATACAGTTTTATATAAATCTTTCAAATTTTTAGGAATTACATCAATATGTTGAATAGATCCATTCGCACGCATTATATCCTCTTTCATTTCATTATTCCACAACCCAAGTTCAACTAAATCTTCTAATAAGTGTTTGTTAACTACTATATATTCACCACTTAACACTCTTCGCGTATAAATATTTGAAGTATAAGGTTCAAAAGCTTCATTGTTCCCTAAAATTTGAGAAGTGGAAGCTGTTGGCATTGGAGCGACTAATAATGAATTTCTTACCCCATTTTTTAAAATATCCTTACGTAAAGATTTCCAATCCCAACGTCCACTTAATTCATCTTCTGAAACTCCCCACAAATTAAATTGAAATTCACCTTGCGAAATTGGTGAACCTTCATAAGTTGAGTAAGGTTCTTTTGCTTTTGCAATTTCCATTGAAGAAGTTACTGCGGCAAAGTAAATAGTTTCAAAAATTTCTTCGTTTAGTTTTTTTGCCTCATCACTAGTAAAAGCCATACGTAACATAATAAAAGCATCTGCTAATCCTTGAATTCCTAAACCAATTGGCCTATGGCGGAAGTTAGAATTTTCTGCTTCTTTAACGGGGTAATAGTTACGATCTATAACTGTATCAAGGTTACGTGTAATCTTTTTTGTAACATTAAACAGTCTTTGGTGATTGAAAAATTTATTTCCTTTTTCATCCTGTTCAATAAACATTGGAATTGCAATAGACGCTAAATTACAAACAGCAACTTCGTCTTTTGCAGTGTATTCCATTATTTCTGTACATAAATTAGATGAACGGATTGTTCCTAAGTTTTTTTGATTTGATTTTCGATTTGCTGCATCTTTGTATAACATATATGGATTGCCAGTTTCAATCTGTGCTTCCAATATTTTTTCCCAAAGACTGCGAGCTTTTATGGTTTTACGACCTTTCCCAACTTTTTCGTAACCCGTATATAATTTTTCAAACTCATCACCATAGGTGTCAAATAAATGTGGACATTCATTCGGACACATTAAGGTCCAATCTCCATTTTCTTCAACACGTTTCATAAATAAATCTGGGATCCACATGGCGTAAAATAGATCACGTGCACGCATTTCTTCTGCACCGGTATTTTTACGTAAATCTAAAAAGTTAAAAACATCGGCATGCCAAGGTTCCATATAAATTGCAAAAGAACCTTTACGTTTTCCTCCACCTTGATCTACATAACGTGCAGTATCATTATACACTTTTAGCATAGGAACAATTCCGTTTGAAGTTCCATTTGTTCCTCTAATGTATGAACCAGTTGCGCGTACATTGTGAATAGATAACCCAATACCACCAGCCGATTGGGATATTTTTGCAGTTTGTTTCAAAGTATCATAAATTCCATCAATACTATCATCTTGAATTTGTAATAAAAAACACGATGACATTTGAGGCTTTGGTGTACCTGAGTTAAATAATGTTGGTGTAGCGTGTGTAAATATTTTTTTAGACATTAACTCATACGTTTCAATCGCTTCGTCAATATCATTTTGATGAATTCCTATAGAAACACGCATTAACATATGTTGAGGTCGCTCAGCAATTACACCGTTTAATTTCAATAAATAAGAACGTTCTAAAGTTTTAAACCCAAAATAGTCGTACCCAAAATCTCTGTTGTAAATAATGGTTGAATCTAATTTTGCAGCATTATCCATAATTACTTTATAAGTTTCATCAGATAATAATGGTGCTTTTTTTCCTGTACGTGGATTTACATAATTGTATAAATCCGTCATTACATCAGAAAATGTTTTCTTAGTGTTTTTATGTAAGTTTGAAACGGCTATACGAGCAGCTAATCTTGCATAATCGGGGTGTTGTACTGTCATTGTAGCTGCAGTTTCAGCAGCTAAATTATCAAGTTCGGAAGTAGTAACGCCATCATATAAGCCTTCAATAACTCTCATAGCAACCTTTACAGGATCAACAAGTTTATTTAAGCCATAACACATTTTTCTCACTCTTGCTGTAATTTTATCGAACATTACAGGCTCTTTTCTTCCGTCTCTTTTTAGTACAAACATTGGTTATAAATTGGTTTTATTAGTTAATATTTATTGAACACAGTTATTCTATCGATTTTTGAAAAAAATCAAATTTCAATTGGGGTTTATTGTAATTTGAAAAAGATTTTATTGTAACTATTTAAAAATCAGCATCGAAACTTATGTTTCCAGTTCCTCCTGATTTAACTCCAGCTTTTTGATATTCTGACACTCTTTTTTCAAAGAAATTAGTTTTTCCTTCTAATGATATCATTTCCATAAAATCAAACGGATTTGAAACCTTGTAAACTTCATCACAACCAAATTCTGAAAGTAATCTGTCAGTTACATATTCAAGATACTGAGTCATTAATTTAGCATTCATACCAATTAAACTAACTGGTAACGATTCGGTAATAAATTTGCGCTCAATATTTAATGCATCAACAATTATTTCAGTAATTCTTTCTTTAGGTACTTTATTTACAATATGATTATTATGCAAGTGCACTGCAAAATCACAATGTAAGCCTTCATCTCTTGAAATTAATTCGTTTGAAAAAGTTAAACCAGGCAATAAACCTCTCTTTTTTAACCAGAAAATAGAGCAAAAACTACCTGAAAAGAAAATTCCTTCAACTGCTGCAAAAGCGATTAAACGTTCTGCAAAACTTGGACTATCAATCCATTTTAAAGCCCAATCAGCTTTTAGTTTTATTGCTGGAAAAACCTCAATTGCTCTAAATAACTCATCTTTTTCAACTTCTTTTTTAACATAGGTATCAATTAATAATGAATATACTTCAGAATGAATGTTTTCCATCATTATTTGAAACCCGTAAAAGAATTTTGCTTCAGAATATTGCACTTCACTTACAAAATTTTCAGCTAAATTTTCATTTACAATACCATCAGAAGCTGCAAAAAAGGCTAAAATATGCTTTATAAAATAACGTTCGTCGTCATTTAATTTTGTTTCCCAATCTATTACATCTTGATGCAAATCGATTTCTTCAGCAGTCCAAATGCTTGCTTCTTGTTTTTTGTACCATTCCCAAATATCATGGTGTTGAATAGGAAATATTACAAATCGATCTTTATTTTCTTGTAAAATTGGTTCAATAAACGACATTAATGGTACTTTTTGTATTGTTAAATTAAGGTTAATTTTCGTATAAACGAGAGAAACAAATATTGAAAAAAAACTGACATAAAAAAAGGGCACTTATTCACATTTATTAATAAGTTTTTAACATTTTGGTGAAAAGTACTATTTTAACAAATAGTGTAAAGCATTGAAAATCAATAATATAAATTAATGAAATGGAGCTGCGTAGTTGGTTTTATTGACTTTAAATAGAAAAGCTATTTTTTGAATATTAGTAAAATTAATATTGAAATGTTAAAAAAAATACTTAAATGTATAAAGTCATTTCAACATTTAAGTATTTTTTTAAGTTAGAAAAATTATTAATCAATAAAATACAGTTAGCGATTAATCTTAATTGGAAACAGTAAAACTTTTAAACATACCTTTTTGTTTAGAATTTGGAATT
>UPTN01001442.1_pt1 | contig 10505 bp, 8 predicted proteins | sample 2160111 | NCBI WGS metagenome assembly UPTN01 (sample SAMN06265058, study PRJEB28932) | marine metagenome | isolation source: Columbia River Estuary | place: USA:Columbia River Estuary, USA | collected 2014-05-05 | reverse complement strand
AGACTCATTTTCAATTGGAAATCTTGTTGGCTCTGGAGGGTTTCAGCCTCTCGTTCCGCTTTTCGTTCAAACTGTTGGGCCTCGAATTCGCGTTGTGAATTAGTACTAACAGCCTGATTCGCTTGCAACATTTGAGTAAACCGCTCTTCATTGGATCTAGCGATGTCTCTCGCTTCGTACTCTCGTTGTAGGCTTTCCTTCTCTCGTTGACGGTCCTCCTGGAGTCGAGCCAATTCTTGACGATGCTGTACTTCACGGTCTGCGGCCTCTTTTTCGATTAATTGACGCGCGTGTGCCTCCGTCTGGGCTTTTAATTTGTGGTCGGACTCTTTCTTCAAATATTCAATCTCCAATTCGGATCGTTGTGTTATTCCACGCCTGGCCTCGTCCGACTCTGCTTTCAGAATAGCCTGTGCCGCTTTGGATTGGAGGGAGAGATCGAGCTTGTCTTTTTCGGTCTGCGATACTAATGTTTGTTCTCTCAATTTAAGTTGAGCCTCTTCGATCCTCTTTTGAGCCGCGTCGAGTTGTTTTTGTTTGTCGTCTAGTAAGGTATCTACAAGTTTCTTTTGTTCCGTGTTCGCCTTCTCTCTTTCCTGTTGGGCTAACAAATCTTTTTTCTCATCCTTGGCCTGCTCGAATTGACGGGTCATATCCTCGAGAGACTCTTCTTGTTGTTTTACATTTTCGAGTCTACTCGCCTCTAAGAGTCTATCTTTTAAAACCTGGTTTTCCTTTTCCTTCGATTCTTTTTCTAATTGGGCCATCATCAGCTGGGTCCGATCCTCCATTGTCTGCTCGGTATCCATTGCAGCCGGTTCAACTGCTGCTAACGGATCGGTGGATAAGACATCGTCAAGCAAGTCCAGAGTATCTGGGGCTTCTTGGGGGACTTCTTGGGGAACTCCTTCTATCTGCAATTGTGGAGTAGGTTCTGGTTGGTTTACTCCCGGAGGGGGAGCTTCAATAGCAGCTCTCGGAGGGGGAGCTCCAATAGCAGTCTGAGCGGGAAGAGGTAAACCATGGGTCTGCATCACATTATACAACGGATTCGAAGGGGTTATCTTCGTATTTTTGTATTTTTCAAAATCCGCGCCGAGAGAGGATTGTTGAACGGCCGAGTCCGCGACCCGCGGATTCCCACGGTCCATGGCGCGTAACGTGTCTTTGGCTTGTTGTGTAGTTGGGACGTCTCCGTCTGGAAGGAGAATAGATTGGTAGAGGTGATAATATTCTTCAGTAGGACTGAGGAAGGTGTCGAGTCTTTCATTTCTACCATAATCCACGACGACATCGGCCATCTTCTTGAGATCTTGTTTAAACTTCTTCACCATCAAGGCACTTTTACCCTTGGTCTCGGTAGTATTTTCCGCAAACCATTCTTCAAATTCTTCTAGTCCGCTATTCTTGACAATCTCCTCATACGCCGCATTCGAATCCAGTTTTCCCTGTTGGTACGCCTCCGCAATTACTGCAGGAAACTGTTGGGCGTATAACAACTTGAAGGCGGCAAAGACTTGAGCATTACTCTCTTCCGATCGCTCTTCGTCCACTCGTTTTTCCCTCGACCCCATTCAGTCAAATTAAAATTTAGTATACTCGATTTTAAAACCTTGCATTATGATAAAATGGGATCGATCATCGTAGCACTATCTAGACTAGAGGCTAGCATTATATTTTGAGTTGTGGATAAAGCAAAGAATCATGCAAGCAGATTCGGCCGATATGCAAGAACAAGATGAACAATCTCAAACTCCACCAACCCCATCGATAATTGTTACAGAACCACCGGCCACTAGCAAAAGACCGCGCACTCCGGCGCAATTGAAAGCGACCGAGAGTATGAAGCAAAAACGAGTCGAGTCCATCAAACAAAAACAACACACAAACGGTTTCGCGAATAATCTACGTGCAAGCGTCGAGGATTTTAATAATAATCTTATGTACGACAGAGAAAGGGACCGTCTTCAGAAAAAGAAGGACGCCAAATGGTCAAAGTTGATCGACGAGCGTTTCGATTCCTTTGAAGGGAAATTATTTAATTTATTGGGAGGCCCAATCGATGATTTCGTCAACACAAGTAAAAAGAGGAAAAAAGAGACTCCAGAAAAAGAACCGGTCCAGCCTGAAACTAAACCAGAACCAGTCCCAGAACCGGACCCCATTGGAGGAGGCAAGCCAGCCAATAGCCGAGGACGATTTGCAAATTTCTTCTGAATCTATACCCACTTCAAGCGAAGATGGGTTGAAGGTTATGCCAATGAAAGAGAAGCCCAAGAAAAAACCGGGGAATATACATGAGATGCTACCACAGCCACCGTTTCTGATGACGGTGGTAGCCCAACGAGCTTCGGGGAAAACAAACATGGTGATTGATTTATTGACCGATGATAAGAAACTACGTGGGGTGTTTGATTTGGTGTTTGTGTGGAGTACTAGCTATTACCACGACAGTAAATGGAAGAACATCAACATCCCCTGTGAAGAAAAGATGGTTTTTGAGAAGTACGATATCGATGCTATCGAGGATCTCTTCAAGACACTACAAGAGATTGCTAAGACCAAAACAATGCATGTCCTCTTTGTCTTTGATGATATGATCGACCAGAACGTGATGCATCCCCAACAAATGGGGACGATCGAGGCCATCGCTGTGCGCGGCAGGCATTACAATATCTCGGTGATTATGATCTCTCAGCTGTATAAAAAACTGTCGGGTCCAATGAGAGTCAATAGCACCAACTCCATCTTTTTCCGTATCCGGAATCGCAATGAATTGGAGAAGGTAGTAGAAGAAAACCAAGAATCACTCACCAAGAAAGATTTCCTACAAGTGTACAATCAAGCCACCAAAGAACCTTTCTCCTTCTTACACATCAACAATCAGGAGGTCGATCCTGCTAAACGGTTTCGTCAGAATTGGAATACTATCATTGAAATTAAAACATAACTCTGATCTTGTTTAAAATATAAATTTTAACTAATTTTCTATCCAAAATGTTTATCCCAAAAAGAGGAAAGGGAGTGACTAAGAGACAACGAGAAAGTCGAAGATATCGTAAACTTTTAAATGCAGTCTCACAAAGAGAAGAGGAACCTCTCCCTCCCCCTACCCAGACCGAGCCGGAAGAAACAACCAATGATGCCGTTCCGGTAGAATTACAAGACCGAGAGACCCTAGTCAAAGACCTCCTAACCAAACATCCCACCCTCCCCGGTCAAGAACATATCGAGCAGGCGCCAGATGTAGTCCAAAACCCATTGGTTATCTCTGAGACCAATCGGAAGAAATACGCCGTGTTTGCGAAAGCGGTCTATGCTCAATTAAGTTCCATTCGGTCTAAAATTCCAGAAGAACTCGGCCAAGAGGGGTGGGAGTACGAGGGGAAACACTCCACCGAGAATTATGCCGTTTGGAGTAATAGCGATGTGAATGAGATGATTCTCGCCTTCCGTGGTACAGATTTCGCGCGCGTTGACGATCTAGTGAATGACGCGGTCATCGTGTTTGGTAAGAGCCAATACCTGCCCAGGACTAGAGATGGGATTGAAATAGCACGATATCTCAAAGCTTTACTTACAAGAGAAGGGCGTGGTATGACGTTGACTATCACTGGACATTCATTGGGAGCGAAGATCGGATTAAATGTGGCGACAGCGGAGCATCTGACCGCCTATCTCTACAATATCGGATCCTCTCCCACCGACAAACCTTCCGATTTATTATTCTCGGGCATTTGTAAACTCACCAATATTAAAAAATGCCAGGCCTTGGACTATATTGTTCATTTCCACGTGATGGGCGATCCGATATCGGCCTCGGCCGCCAATCTAGTCCCCTGGCACGTGGAACGACAGTCTCCATCTGCCGGGAAAAACCCTCACACTATCGACAACTTTTTGTGAAATAAAACGATACATTCTCTTTTTAACTTATTTCTATTTTATCATCTTGATGGCACCTAAAAACAAGACAGGAAACGTCATCTATAAGAAACGCCAAGTCGGCCAGAAACGAGACCCCCGTCGTCAACGTCTTGTTTTACCAGGGTCGTCTCGACATCACGCTCTCCGTTTCTCATCGATCGAACACGACAGTGGTGTGACGACTCCCGGTTCGGTCTCAACAGGACCGAAATTTGACCGACATAATACACCCGTCACAAAGAGACAACACCATCAACCCACAGATCCCTCTTCTTTATCACATTTTGTTAAACAGGTAAGCGATCAAATCAAGCGATGACCGAGTCAGTCCCTGTAGTCCCTAGCGAATCTGCGACTTTCGCCGACCAACGTACCCAATCGATTATTGCTAACCGCTCACATGTTAAGATTGCTCCCAAATATGGTGGGGACTTTAAGGCTGGTAATATTATTCGTCTAGAAATACCCTCCCAGGATTGGCTCGATCCTGACCTTTTCAGCATCAGTTTCAACGCGGCCATCTACCAACAAAATGGGGAGTGCATCCCGCCGTACGGCGACCCATTCGGAGAGGACCCTGCGAGCACCGAACAATCAAAATTTTGTCGTTTCGACACCCCTCTCCAACTTATCTTCAATCGGATCAAACTACTCCAGGGCTCAACCGTTGTTGAGGATATCCAGGATTATGGCACGCTCTTCAAAGTATTATCACTCTCGACCGTGAACCGGCCTTACCTAGACACCATGGGTAGTGCGTTAGAAGGTCATTATGACCCAAAAGACTACAAGCAAAGCGCCGATGCTAAGAAGCGCCATGCGTGGGGAACCGGGGCTAGTAATGCCGCGTCCAATCAGAAGGGTTGGTATTATAACATTCGACCCTTGTTAGGCTTGCTACGGGCCGGGAAATATCTCCCACTAAAATGGATGGGCCAACTCACAATCGAGTTGTATCTGGAATCGAACGAGCAATGTTTGATTTCGTCTACTACCATCTCGACTACTGTACCTACAGGCCAAGAAATGAAAGAACGACTAGCAGGACAGATGCCAGTACTCACATCTGGTATTACCACAGATCCTACTCCAAACGCGTCCCCTGATTTTCCCGGGGCTTATTATACCATCACCCAAGTCAATGCTGAATGTCATTTTGTCCAACCAATCGAAGAGTATGACAGGTCTGCGATGGCCTTGATTGAAGAGAGAGGAATGGAGATCTGGTTTGACACCTTCTCCACCCACGTACGTCAATTGACTGGTGGGGCAGGCCGAACAACAAACTCATTCCAAGAAAGAGCAGTCTCATTGAAAGGCGGGTACACGGTCATGCAAAACAACACTGACATCAATGACTATCGTTCGCCTATCTCCTTCCCAGATAATCAAATGGACGAATTCCAGTGGAAGGTCGGAAGTCAATACTTCCCAGCACAGCCAATCAAGTGTACCCATGGACCTGGGCTCGCTCTCGGCCAATTACAAAACACCTTCGATTCATTTGGCGATTTGAGCACGAGTGGGACTATCGATTCTCATAATTACACCGGGAGTCGTGTCTACACAGATGCTGGTATTACTGGGGTTAAAGCCGGGGGCGTCACGACTGCTTCTGCCCACATGGAAGGCACCACCCTTCGGACCAATGAACTCCTTAACGAGTCGTCTCTCCCTAATTCCTTCATCATGGCCCTTAATTTGGAGAAATCGCCTGACCAATTGAGTGGGTTCAATAGTGCTGCTGCTGGAGTGGATGTAGAGCTCATCACAAAGACAGTTGCCGCCTCTAGTACTGACCTAAATGTCGGCCACTCTCCACGTTCGGCCGGGACGCTTAGCGCCGGTCATATTTTACAACCATCCAAGTTCCTTGTCCACCACCTCTACCCAATCACGGGTTCTGGTGTAAGCGCGCGTAAGGAGCCGATTGACGACCAAAACCGAGTCGCCAACCAACCATCTTACTTGAAAGAAATGCACACCAAGCCTGTCAACACCTTCGCTCGTCTTACTTTCTTTGCTCACATCGATGCGGTCATCAAGATCAGCCGTGTCGGAAATCTCGAAATCATGCGTTAAATAAATCGATCTTCTTTCTGTGTTTTATCATTTCTTTTTAATTTATAAAATGGCTTTCGTAGGACCGGTATTAGAAGGACTCGCAATCGCGGGCAGTGTTCTAGGCACTGCTAATTTAGCAATCGATACCGCCAATGGAATTAGAGATCTAGCGGGAAAAGTGGGCTCGTCTGCCAAGACGGCTAGTAAGAACCCATCCAAAACTAATCTAGCCCGACTCCATTCTGACGCTAAAAAATTAAAAACAACCGCCTCTAGTGTTCGTCAGAAAAGACGGCCCAATGGTATGACTAGACCGAAGAGATTGAAACGGTGAAACCGATACTTTCTTATTGTTCAACGAAATTATATTTTAAAACACAGAATGGGCCAATACCGAGAATTACATTTATCCTCGAGAGCGAGTGGGAGGACGAGTGGTACCCGGTCTCATCCTCGATTTATGTTTCGGGACCCGATCTACGCCGACAAATATTGCCTGAAAAATATCCAACTCCCTCTCACGTGGTCAAATCTTCCAACGACTGAACAAATGACATTCACTTCATTCGACGGGCTTGGTAGTCTTATAAACACATGGGAGCTCAAGGTCCCGGCGGGTTGTTACTCGGCCATCGATTTCGCATCGCAGCTTCAAGCATCACTCAGATTGAGTGTAAACCCTGTAAACGGTGAGAATAACTTTTCATTCACGGGTGCTACAATATCAGTAGTCGATTTATGTGGCATTCTCTATCTTTCTTTCACTGACATGAAAGCGGGCAGTGTCGTTTGGTGGTTTCTCTCCTTCACTGAAAAGAAATCCGATTTAGCTAAGATAATGGGGTATGCGTATCTCGAATCGGATAGGATTACACAAAATCTGCCACCGTTTGCACCTTCATCTGGTGTATACGGTGACCCGACGCCCGCAGTCGTACAATGTCCCTACCCCTTCAAGTACACCGACACTAATTATATCTTAATGAGGTCGAGTATGGCCAAGGGAGGTTCGTTCACTCCCAACGTAGTGGCGCAAAAGGGGAGTAGTGGGAGTGGAGATGTATTGGCTAAGGTTCCGATGAACTTTGCGCATTACCCTTTTAAGACTTACCTTTCTTATGGGGTCGACACCCCGCCCTTGATTGAGACTATGTTCAATTACAATGGGACCGAGATCGATACAATGGATATCTATTTTACACGAGAATTCGACGACACTCCTATCGATTTCAATGGATTAGATTTTTCTTGTACGATTGGAGTTTGGACGTGTAGAACAGCATGAAGCGCAGCCGAGAACCCGTAAAGACCGCCTTCTTAGCCGACCCTAAATTGGACAACGCCATCCTCAAGAAGACTCTCGAAGCCTTGAAGGACCCCCGTGTCCTTTCTGAACTCCCGGAGTTATCGCCACAAGAAGGACGAATCGAAGGCCGAGAGTATACCGACCCCATCCCTACTCCTTTGTCGATGTCGGTCGATCTTTACAAAAAAGCTGTTAACCACACTTTGATCGAATAAAATTCTTTGTCTTTGTGTATCTTTCTTTTATCATTTATTATTTTATTAATGGCCTGGAATATTAACGGAGAGTTTGTGGGAGGGGATAGTACTACAGGGTCTCTCGTAAGTGCCGATAAATGGGCCGAGGAAGATAGCGAAACTGTCGCCTTAGTCCCACCGCTTAAGAGGCCTCGTCTAGACGAGTTTAGGAGTGGGTCTACCGACTACACTCTCCCCCTTTTAGACGGGAATATCGGTGATGCTCTAATAACCAATGGGAGTGGGGTGCTAGGCTGGGCGGATCCTTCGGGTCCTGTCGTCCCAACCGCTCCTTCTTCTCTGGCCACTAGATCGACGGGTTTGATTACCGGTGGATTGTTATCGACCGATGGGACTCTCTTGACTGTCACCAGTGGGCTCGCGGCGATAGTCGATTCGACGACTACCCCGCCTACCATTACCGAGATCTCGTTTGCCGAACAGATTTTCGCCGACACCTTTGTCTCGACCAATCCTGTGACGTATGTCTCTATCAATGATGTAGGCACGGTCTCTCTTTCCACCATCAAGCCCGATTCTGAAACACATCGAGAATTAGTCTTCATTGGACTCTCCTCTCATCCTTTACTCGACGGCTCGATCGCTAGTGTCTCACAAGAACAAGCCGCAGTCAACCAGCCGGCAGTGATGATCCACGATCTATATTCCCAGATTGGTTTTATAAACGTACAAGGGAATACTCTATCACGAGGTACTACAGGATTCGCGGTCAGCAAATCTAGTGGTTCTATGGGCGGATATGGTCTGAATTATGCTAATAACGTCAACGATCCCAATAATCTCCCTCTCACCGCGCTCGTGGACACCACCATTCAGATAGAGACGAGTCTAGGCGTAGTCTACGCCACTACTTCGACCTTGAACCCTAACGTCTACGAATCGGCACCAGGGGTTATCTCGACTCTATCGAACAATAGATGGCAGGCTATGAGGGTATACATCGACCCCAATAATGTAGTCCATTTACAATATGGACAGGACCAATTTACCTCAGAGGTCAACGCTATATCCTCCATCAACACCTCCCCTTTTATCACCAACTCCAATCTAGCGAGTAACGCCATGTTGATTGGTTATATCGTCCAACCCAAGAACGCCATAAGTCTAGACGTTGGTACGTTTTTGAGTGCCGGGAAATTTGGGAGTGCCTCTTCGGAGAGTAGTGGTGGGGTGTTGTCCACCCTCCAGTCTACGTACGACAATTCCATCAACAAACGTTTCTTTCTGGACACCGATACTCTAGGATTTACCGACTCTGCTACCGACGATATTTTACGGATAGATGGATTAAACAATCGTCTCTCGACTCAGACGACCGCTAATATTGGTGAAGTAGGAGGCCGGTTTGGGACTGTCTATGTTAGCTCGATCGACTCTGGGGGTTCTGTCTTGGCCAATCTTCTGATTACGACGTATTTACAAGGAGATGCCCCAGGCCCTGGTGATAACTCGATAGTAGTCCAAGGGGAAGTGGGAGTGGACCAATGGATGAATTTTCAGCGAGAGGGATTCGATTACGCGGGGGTTATTCATAGTCATGGTAGTGACCATGTGTTCTCTTACATGGATTCCAATGCGTTGGTGTTGGCCTACAAGAGTGAGGTCGGTGACCAACCAACTAGCACCGGTACGAGCCTGATGATGACGATGGACCCTTTTAACACGACCTACAATGTGAACTTAGTGGGCAGTAGTGGACATTCTGTTGGCCTCGTGGGGACTCCTTGGGATGTCGGTTATTTCACCACTCTCGATGTGGGTACTGCAAGCGCGGATGTAGTACGTATGACCAACACGATGACCTTCATCGAATCCTACTACTTCGAACATTTTAAAACGTTTCATATTCCCATCACAAAACCAGCATCCAGTATACTTTTACATGTTAAAGTCGAAGCTTATGGGTTTACCAACTCGGCTACACAACATTTCTGGCTTGCACACGATTCTTATGTTGAAGTCCTTACTTCGGATACAAGCGCAACCGTGATAGAATATGCTAAATTTGGGAATGGTACCGCTGCGGTGAATTACATAGCTTCTACTGATTTTGCTGGGAGTTTAGATATTAACGTATTACCATCTGGTGGGGCTGGAGTAGGAGGGATCTATTGGACGGCGAAAATTACAGTCTCGACAACCAATACAGTTACACTCGGCGATTATACCACGACTGATGGAACGGCTACGATCGAAAACACTGCTTACAACACGGCAATTGACCGTATTTATGGGGGATCTATTACCGCAGACAGTTTTGAAACTCCTTCTTTACAAGTGGACATTATTACCCTTGACCCCCAAGGCAGTATTACATACGATAGTGCTATTGTATTAAATCGTGCTGTTACTACAGGTATTAACACTCTTATAAGTGGCACATCGAGTTATTTGTCCGTGGTCGACACTGAAGTATTCAAAGTCAGAATCGATGGGAATGTTTTGAATACACTTGGTGTCTACGGCACACTATCCGATCGTGATTTGAAGACCAATATTACTACCTCCCGCGATGGTTATTTAGACGAATTACTACAAGTCCGTATTTGCTCATTCAGTTTTAAAAACAATCCGGACGAACAGCTGATTGGTGTGATTGCCCAAGAAGTCGAAGAGATTTTCCCCCGTCTGGTTTCGATTGAAGAAAATGGAGTCCGAACGGTTAAAATGAGTATTTTTACTCCAATCCTGATTAAAGCGGTACAAGAACAACAGAAGATTATTACTGCTCAAGAAGAAAAAATTCAAGAACAACAAACACAAATCGATTTGATTTTACAGCGATTGTTAGTATTAGAAAACAAATAAAAAGTTTTGAAAGATTTTAATTTTAAAATGTTTTTTAAAATGTTAAGCGTCATCGTCCTCGTCGATGATAATGTTTCTCTTCTTTCTCACCACGTGTTCTTTCACCTCTCTCTCCCCTTTCAACTCTCTCTTTCTCTTCACTA
>UPTN01001438.1_pt1 | contig 10514 bp, 12 predicted proteins | sample 2160111 | NCBI WGS metagenome assembly UPTN01 (sample SAMN06265058, study PRJEB28932) | marine metagenome | isolation source: Columbia River Estuary | place: USA:Columbia River Estuary, USA | collected 2014-05-05 | reverse complement strand
AAGTCTGGAAAGATAAAGGCTTACAGGATTGGTAAAGGCTACCGGATTGCTCATGAAGACTTTATAAGTTTCCTTGAAAGTGTAAGTACCCAATAATATGAAAGCAATTATCCTAGCTAGAGTTTCTACAGAGGAGCAAAAGGATGCAGGTAATTCCCTGCCCGCCCAGACAAGGCGTATGGAGGACTACTGTACCAATAGAAGTTTTGAGGTGATAGAACGCTACAGCTTCGATGAAAGTGCCTACAAACAGAAGCGTGATGAGTTCGACAAGCTCCTGGAAAAGATTGATGACCAAAAAGAAAAGACGGCGGTTTGCTTTGATAAAGTAGACCGTTTGTCGCGCAACGTGTTTGATAAACGTGTTGCTGAGCTATATGAAAAAGCGATTAACAACGAAATCGAATTACACTTTGTATCTGACGGACAGGTCATAAACTCCAGCATGTCTGCAGTTGAGAAGTTCCAATTTGGAATGAGCTTAGGGCTCGCTAAATACTATTCCGATGCTATTAGTGATAATACTAAAAGAGCCTTCGAACAGAAGCGGCTGAAGGGAGAATGGACCGGCTCTGTGCCATTTGGGTATGTAGGAGTAGCTCTTAATACAAAGAAGAGACTGAGGGCTGACATTATTCCCGATCCACTGAATAGTCTTCATGTCCAGGAATTGTTTAAATTGTACGCGACAGGAAGACATTCTGTGTCTACTCTTAAGAGCTACCTGGATAATAATGGCGTAAAAACCGTGCGTGGATATATTGTTGGCACGAGCACAGTCCACAATATACTAAAGAATACTTTCTACTATGGAAAAGCTTACTCTCGAAAGTATGATAAACACTATGACCACCGGTACACTCCGTTAATTACCAAAGAGTTGTTTGATACCGTCCAAACACTACTAGCTGCTAATAACCAAAACCCAGTACAGAAAAAGTCTAAAGGAACTACAGCCTTTAAAGGTCTACTTAAGTGCAGTATATGCGGATGTTCTGTTTGTCGGGAAGTGAAGCGAGGTAAGGCCTATCATGCCTGCAGTAACGGAAAGAAGATGCACAAACGTGAATATATTAAGGAGACTAAGCTAATTGAGCAAGTCTCTCCCCTTTTTCAGAATTTGATTCTAACGGATGACCAAATAGAGCAGATAGTGAGCTTCCTACGTGAGAATCATGAGTATAAGGCAAAGTATTACCAAGAGCAGACAACCGCACTCAGTAAGCAATTTGACCAACTACAAGAGCATAAAGATAAGCTTTTAGACCTATTACTTGAAGGTGCTGTTACCCAGCCTGACTACGAGACGAAGCTAGAGCAGCTCAATACCAAACAACAACTAATCAACGTAGATCGAGGTAGCTATACTGAAGCTGACTATAAGTACCATGTAACGGCTAAATATATACTTGAACTAGCAAAGCGGGCTGGAGAGTTATTTGAGCGTTCGAATGATGAAGAAAAGAACCAATTATTGAAACTAGTGCTTTCGAACGTCACTTTTGATGGAAAAAAGCTTGATTTTACAATAAGAAAACCCTTCGACACTATCATGAAAGTGGAAGGGTCTCCTGTTTTGCTCCCCGAGTTGGAAGCGTTTCGAACAGTTGAATGGAGGAGTATTGATTTGGACTTAAAAGTATTTATCCCAGATATGCTGTCATTGCCGTCATAATATAGCTTCATTGGTCATAGCAGGACAACTCTCGTGACGGTTGTCCCTCAAAAACAAAACAGATTAGTTTAATAGTTCCAATAATTACCTCAAAAGAGATAGTAATGGCTGTATACCCTACTCACTCGAAGCATTACAAAGGATTGGATGCTAATGCTGTGGAGAAACTTTCAAAAAGAAAAACAAAGAGACTTACTTTAACTGTTCATGGAAACTAGAATGTAAATGCTACAATTCTATATATGGAAACTCTTTACACAGTAGTGTTTTTAGGACTATACGTTGGTAGTATCATTTACTGTTATAAAATAGCAAAAAAGTTACAGGCTAATATTTACATCGCAGTAATCGTCGGCATACTGATACCTTTTGGAAGTATTCTTATATACAGTCACTTGTCTACCAGACACAATAACGGAACTGCCCCAGAAGGTGGTCAAGTAGTGAAATATGCACTCTTGGTTTTCGTAGTATTGTTGATTTTGTTTGCGGTTTTTGCCAACTAGTTAGGCTATAGCTGTCTGGGATGATGTTCGAACCAGTGTTTAAAAGATTAGAGACTAAACACAGTCTATAATAAATACATGATTTCTAAACATAGAGCTGCTATGCTACTGGTCATATGCTCAATAACTGCATTCTGGCTAGGAACAATGACTGTCAAGGTTGAGTTTCTTGAATCTATTTCAAGGTTTGCGTAGTCGTACAGCTACTTGCAACCTCTGGCGTAATGTAGGTTTGTAGTAAGAGGGTTGTCTACATCAACACCTAGTTCAGTTGGTTCAAATCCTAACTCTCGTAAAGCAGGATAGGTATACTCTCTCTCTGCAAAGAACGCACTAATTAGGTCACACTCTAGATTTTCAACTTCTTTGTTCAGCTGAAAGATAAAATAACCCTGCATAGCAATGACCGCTAACAACACAACAGGGGTAAGTTTATGAATTTTTTCCATAAGTAAATTATATAGCAACCATTTGCTAACATATAGTCTATAGCGTATATATTTAAAAATACAAATTTTGATTATTTTTGCAATTTACATCTTGCGTGGTCATAGTAGATTAAAGCCAACCTTTAAATTTAATGAAATACATACTCAGTTTTATCTTTAGAGGCTCAGTCGGAATTATTATCCTTCTAGTGATGTTTGGGTTGATGTTACTTCCTCCAGCTTTTATCCCAGTTATCGAGGTTTTTGATACTTGGTGGGTTTTAGGATCTGCAATATTTATCTGCTATTCAGTTATAACTTATGGATACTATTCAGAGGACGAAACAGATTTTGACATCAAAACCAAGCTTAAAGCGGCCGCTTTTAAAGCGCTTTTAGGAACCGTTTATGGGGTCTGCTTTTTCGTAGTTCTTTTTTGGTTACTATTTAAAGTAAATCCAGACTATTGGCTTTGATTTATTTAGACTTCACGTATCGTGCTGTATGGAACGAGGTGAGGTGAACATCTTCATTAGACAGTTCTCCTTTACCGTTATTAATAAAAACTGATAGAACCTTAGGGTTGAGGAGCAACACTCCATCCCTCTCGGCTCTCTTTGTATCATCTTTTTCTATGAACCAACCTGGAAGCACGACTACTGGACTTACTGAAAATGCCTTACCTGTACTCTCTTTAAGAAATTCACTAAACCACTTGGTGTTTGCCTTGGCTTGGTCTAGAGGATTCTTATCTAGTATTTGACCATTCAATTTAAACACTCCATCTTTATAAGTTATACTCCCTTTTCCTGAGCCCTTACCCCAAGTCTTAGTTTCGATAACATAGATACCTTTTGGACCAATCAAAACGTGATCAATATTGAAATTTTCAGCTATAACATCATGGAATACAATATTTCCATCCTTTCTCATACCTTCAAGAAGCTGTCCCACGTAGCGCTCACCATCACGACCTTGACGTAGGTTTTGCATCCGTTTTGTGGCATTACGAAGACGATATGCGGACACAAGAATTGTCGCCACCATAATAATACTTACTAAAACTGGATTAGTGACAGGAAACAACTGATCAATCCATACAAAGATAAGTAATGCGACGGAAACTGATATTACAAGTAGATCTGAATCAACCTTATCTTGAACATAATCCAGTAGCGACTCACTAACAGATTGGCCCGGAAGGCGGACGAGGTCTTTTTCAAATCCAACGCCTTTAGTAAATTTACTCATAGAAATACTTTATCATGTGCATACTAAAGTATATTTAAACCATATAATAAGTGCCAAATTGGACTTGTTCTTGTTTCTTTTTCATTTAGACAATTATCCCTCTCACCCCACTCTAGTGGATATTCATAATCATTACACATACCTACTTGACTGGCATAGTGGTAGTTTTCCAATCTAATTACTGCACTGCTTAGCCACACGACCAGTAGTATCAGAACAATTATCACTACTCTTTCCTTCGAAAAAACCATACTCATATTGTAACAATTATTCTATACGTCCTGCCGCCGGAACTCGCCAAAACATTTCTCAATCCTGAGAAAAAACTTCTCTAGGTTTAGATCCGTCCTGTGGACCTACAACACCATTCATTTCGAGCTTATCTAATAGTGCTGCAGCCCTGCTGTAGCCGATCTTAAACGTTCTTTGTATATATGATGTTGATGCGCGACCTGCTTCGATAACAGCTCCCTTAACAGCCTCGTACAGCTCCTCATCACCACCTTCTTCCTCTTCGACTTCCATCGTTTGATAATCATCCAGACTTTCAATCTTTTCTTCAATACGTTTAAGACGGTCATTAAATTCTTCAAACGTCTCATGCATTGACTGCTGATTAGCTATCATGTTTTGTAGAAGTGATTCTAGTGTTGGACACCTGTTTTCGTTTTCCATATATCTATTGAAATGAATGTTAGTAATCTATGGTTTTGATGGACCTAATTCAGCAATCCAATCTTTCCATGACTGCACAACAAAAACGATTGCGTTTGTACCTCCGGTCTCTTTCCTCCATACTTCATGTTCAACAAAAATGTCTCCAAAAAGCCTATCGATTTCATCTAAGAGGCGCTGTTGTGATTTTGTGCCTATCAAAATTTCACCAGCAACATCCTCCCCATCAGAATTTATTTCAAAAAACGCAAGATTCATTGCTGTTGAACCCTCGATAATTGTAAAGTACGCATCTTTTGTTTCAGTATCTATTAAGCTAAATTGATACTGAAATTCAGCTATATCAACCGTATTAGGGTTCACTGTTCGAAGATAAGAAATGAAACCTTCTTGGGTAGCCAACAACTTATTTACACCAATAGACAAAGATGCTGCATTACCCCGAACCATTAAATTTGGATGCTGAACTAGACGCGAAATCTTTGGATACAAGTTGGACAACTTATTCTTGTCATTCATTGCTTCAGTGAGAAATGAAGCAATAATTGCAGAATCTGTCTGAGCATCCAAGCTGTCGTCTTGAGAGATGTAGTATAGCTGTTGGTAAATATCTAAGAAATCTTCTACCACAGAAACTAATTCCGCTTCAGTAAGTGGCTCACCTATCATCTCGTCAATACTCTTCTCTTCTTCTGTCTCAATGGTAGCAAGAGACTCACTTGAATTAGTATCAGAACCCATCAACACTAGTAGCGTTAATAGCACAATAATTCCCAAGGTGACGCCTGCTAATACTTTCAACTCTTTAATAAAGTTAATTCCCTGCACTTCACCATCAACCTCTACAGGTGCTGTGATTAATCTGAAACTAACAGTAAAAATAACTATTAATGAGATAAGCCCCAACAACATCTCAAGCTGCTGCCCTAAATCAAATTCTGAGGAAACACCTGCTATAACAAAGAAGATGATTGTCCAAAATAACAAGATCCTATTTCTGATAGGTATCCACTGTTTTTCTCTATTTGGTAGCCAAAAAAGTTTAATTACTCCGACAAAGAGACAAATTGTCACAATAAAAAGTACTGCGAAATAAACCTGCTCATCTATTTTTGAAAGAAGGGGTTCGGCGATATCTATCGTAAAAAGTGCAACGAATCCAAGAATTGTTGGAATTAGTACTGCATACCCTATGAACCTATTTGACATATACCATGAGATTTAAGCTAATAAATAAAGAATAGCATCATATCTAGCTTTTTTCGAGATTTGAAGTAAATTACAAATATATGACAGCAGGACTAAAAGCTTTGGGAATACTCGGCGGAGGGGTTGTTTTAGCGTCTATAGTAGCATCTGACCCAACTTCAACACAGACAGCCCAGCCTGCACCGACTCCAATTGTGCAACAACGGAACATCACTCCACCACCAGTAACAAACACTAGAGATGAATCTCCTGCCCCACCCAGAGTAACTCCAACTCCTGTGGCACCAAAACCTGTCCAAACCACATCTAATTGTCATCCTGGCTACTCAGGATGTTTAAAGCAGAATGCGGGAGACTATGACTGTGCAGGCGGTTCAGGTAACGGTCCTAACTATACTGGACCAGTGAGAGTACTCGGTTCTGACCCTTTTGGATTAGACAGAGACAACGACGGCTGGGGCTGTGAATAGTTGGAGTATAGTATTATTGATGTATTAATAAACTGGACTATGGTTAAACATGAAAAATTATTATTACCAATCACGATTTTGATTGCCAGTGTTGTCATTGGGGGGTTTTATTACATGGCTCAGATAAATAAACAAGAATCTGCCGAACGACAACAGCAAGCTGAGTTAGAGGCTGAAGCTGCTCAGGCCCAGATAGAAAAGAAAAATATTGAAGAAAAAGAAGCTCTAGAAAAACTGGAACGAGTACAGCAAGAAGAACTTGAGAAGGAGGAGGCTGCGGAAGAACAAAGGAAGGAAGAACAGTTTGCCCGTATTGTAAATAACTGCATCACTGATGCTTACACTGAACTGAAAACTTTACAATGGAATATTGATTATGCAAAAAACTTAGATTGCTCAAATAATCCTGCATACTGCACCAGCGGAATTGAGTTCTGGAATGGTGAAAAAGACAAAGCTTTTATCAAATATAGAGATGAGTGGGTACCTCAATGTAAGCTCGGAAATAGAGTTTTTATTCATTATGAGCCGATGTAATCCGCAATACCCTGATAAATGGTAAAATACAGGTATGAGAAACGAGCACGGACAATTCATCAAAGGTCACACAGGCAACCCTCTAGGACGCCCAAAACGGGCAGACGAGCAGTATTTGATTGATTTGTGGACAGAACATGGTCAGAAAGCTTTCGCTTGTGCTGTTGAGGAAGGTGAGCAATGGGCCATTAAACTCCTCTTAGATAAGCTCTATGCTAACAAAAAGGACGTGGATGCCCGCATCAGCGTGGAGCCACCTAAACTTTCTGTTATCTTTGACCCTGTATTTAGTGAAATAAAGAGTGTAAATTAGAAGAATAAAGAGAAGAAAAAAACTAAATTCAAATGTCTGAAACGCACCCAAAACATAACAAGAATTTCAGTTTGAGCGAGTCAGATATTCTCAGTGAACTTACTGTTACTAACCTTCAGAAACTGAAGATTGTTCTTGGAATTGTGTCAGACAAATTTCAGTTAAGCGACTCGAGAGACACACAAATAAGAAAGACTGCATGGGAACATGCAAATTTTACAATGCATGATTTTGTAGAAATATTAACCTTATTGCGCAAAGTTATCGGTAATGATTTTACCTTCAAACAAACCCTCAACTTTGAGGATCAACCAGAGCTTGTTATGGGTTATCACATCAAGGAAGATGACCTGGAAGAAATAATTAAAGTAAGTACTTCCAGTAAAGCTGGGCATAAAACACTCAAGAAACTGATGTTGGATGTTGCTGAAGAGCTTTCATCAAGGCACTCTGAAAACAATACAGACAAAAAGTACTGGGAATTAGACGATGGTTTTTTATATCTAATCAACCCTAATAATGAATCAATACCAGTTGGCGAGAATCGTTTGATAGGTGTCCGTATCTTACAATCTTTGGCAGATACATACCCTGAGTGCAGGGAGCTTCCTAGCCTATACAAAGAGTTTGTTACCAAAGCAAGCGCAAATACTCACAAACAGCAAAAGAAGTGGCTAAACAACAGCTTAAACAAGGTATACGAAAAAACACCTGAACTGAGAAATAGTATTTCAATATCGTTTCCTGCGCAGACCGTAAAGATAGTGCTACTCTTCAAAGCGCCAAAAAGCAGAAAAGGCTAGTACCGCCTTATTTTTCAACATATACAAAGCAGAAATAGTGCCCTCTATCGGCGCTTTTTAATTTTATTTATTGTTTTGAGAATGTCTCACATAGAAACAGATGAGCTAGTTAAATTGTTCGAGGTTCTATACACCATCGATCAGCGTCTTTTGCGTGAGGCAGAAGAGTTACAAACTAAGAATGAAGAATTATGACTGAAGAAATAAAAACACCCGCCGAGGCGAGTGAATCTAACACATCAATTTTACCAAGAATCAATACTGACGTAAAGCATTTAGAGGAGCTTAGGACGGCAGCTCTGGACTACGTAAGCAAGGGCTATTCCATAGTTCCAATGGGATACAACCACACGTCCCGGGACTACAAATTCCCCCTTATTCGGTGGAGAGAGGTTGGACCGCTACTAACTGAAGAAGGCGTTAATAATGTCTTTAAACAGCTCCAAGGCAAAGTTTTTGGTATTGCCACCGTAGTAAATGGATACACCCTGGTGGACTTCGATACTACTGATACCGACAAATTATTTAACATACCCCCTACCCCAACTATAAAAACTGGTAAAGGCTATCATCTTTGGTATAGAGCTGATGAAAACTTAGACAAGAATGGACCAGTGGATTTATCCTTCTTCGAGAAGCGTGATGGTAAGAAGTATCAGATGGAAGTGTATACCAGCAAGCGTCTGGAGGTTCTCCCACCATCAAAACATCATTCTGGGGTCACTTATGACTGGTTAATTCCTCTGGATGACTTCCTTGTCCTGCCAGAACTCCCAGAAGATATTGCAATCCTGTGTAAACCTAAGAATAGTAATCCTGAGAAAAATCTTAACCAACCAGTCACAGAGGGCGGACGCCACCCTGCTCTCATGGATAAAGTGAAGGAGCTCGGACGGACACACAAAGGCGATAAGATGAGAATTGAAGCCGGAGCTTTGTCTTGGAACATTAGATACTGCACTCCCCCACTTGAACCAGCTGAAGTGATTAGTATGACTAATTGGGTGGTAGATAATTACCAGACACCTGAAAGTGAGACAAAGGAGTCTAAAGGTAAGAAGCTTAATAGGCTACTAAATGATAATAATGACATCATCAAATTATTCCATGACCAAAACGAGATTGGGTACGCACGTATTCAATTTAAAGGCAGATCAGTTAACGTACCTGTTAAAAGTTCAGAGTTTAAAGAGTTTATCCGTTATGTCTTCTACCAAGAGACTAAAGATAGTATCTCCAATCTAATACTAGAGGAATCGGTCAGCCTTTGTCTTGCTAAGGCTATATATGAAGGTGAACAGTATTCTCTTTTTCATAGAGTTGCTCAAGTTGATAACACCTTCTATTACGACTTATCTAACAAGAAGGGAGAGATAGTTAAAATTAATGAACTAGGTTGGTCAGTAGTACCAGGTGAAGAGATGCCATTCCTTTTTAAGACTGGATGTTGTGAAGAGCAGGTAACACCTACTCCTGGAGGAAACCTGAAGGACTTACTGAACATTCTAAATATCGGGGACTCAGATGAGCAAATGTTGTTTATTAGCACTCTTCCCGTCCGTTTAATCAGAGAAGTGGATCAGGCAATAGCATATATTTATGGACCAGCTGGGAGTGGTAAAACTACTGTGTTGAAAATGACTAAAAACCTTTTGGATCCATCAACTGGTGGTATCTCAATGCCAATTAAAAAAGTTGAAGATGCAGTGCCTCTACTGAGTCAAACCTGGGTATTTGCAAATGATAATATTTCGAAGATAAATGATGAGTTATCGGATTTCTTTTGTGTAGTAGCAACAGGTGCAGAGAATTCGCGACGAAGTCTCTACACAAACAGTGACCTTACTGTATTTACGTTAAAGAACCCGGCTTATCTCACAGGTGTAAACATAGAAGCATACAGGAGTGATTTGATGAGCAGAATGCTCTTGTTTAAAACCGACGCAGTCCCAATCGGAAACCGTCTCGCAAACAGTGAACTTCATGCAAAGTACACAGCTTTAAAACCTCAATTACTAGGCGCATTATTCGATACTCTATCAAAAGCAATTAAAATTAAGCATGGACTGGACCAGAAAACAGAATTCAGGATGGCGGACTTCTCACTTTGGGGTGCTGCATGTGCAGAGGTTTTAGGATACGGAGCAGAACACTTTGAAACAGCGATCCAAAAAGCAACGAAGAACGGTGCGTACGACGCTGTGTACTCACTTAGTGCTGGTAGAGCTTTACTAGAGATGCTAGAAACAGAAGATTACTTTGAAGGAACAGCCACGGAGCTGTTGCGTAAACTGAAAGAGACAGACAGTCATTTTGATTGGCATGAGGATGTAGCACGAAATCCAGCCACCTTAAGTCGAAAGCTACGTGAATTAGAAAATAGCTTTGCCGTACTAGGGATTTCTATTGATTACGGAAATCGGACAAGTAAAGAAAGGACAATAGTTATCAGGAAAATCTATGACAGTAATGACAGAGTTTTCTAGAAACTAATTTATTCACACTAACAGACATTTCCATGTCTGTTTTAGTGTTAACTAATGTAAACTAAAGTAAAGTATGAAAGAGACAGAATTTTACAAACCAGAAGACATTGCATCTAAACTGGATGTGAATATCATGACAATCTACAGATATATTAAGTCTG
>UPTN01001418.1_pt1 | contig 10621 bp, 4 predicted proteins | sample 2160111 | NCBI WGS metagenome assembly UPTN01 (sample SAMN06265058, study PRJEB28932) | marine metagenome | isolation source: Columbia River Estuary | place: USA:Columbia River Estuary, USA | collected 2014-05-05 | reverse complement strand
GCAGCAATATCTACCCAATCTCCAAAATTGGTATAAGGTGCAGGTAAACCTGTTGGGCCAGTTGCTGTTACCGCAATAACTTCGTCAAAAGCACCCGGGTAACGAGCTGTTTCTATTGCATCGTTTCCTGTAGCAAAGAAAAGAATTCCACCTTTCATTGGGCTACCAGGATATTGACCAGCTTCCTTTATAAAATATCGAATCGCATCAAGCACCTCTGGTTCATAATAATTATCTCTATTGTATCCCCAAGAATTTTGAGAGATTACCGCACCATTGTCTGCTCCATAAACAATTGCTTCTGCAAAATTAGCTCCCCCGCTACTTCGAGCATCAAATACCTGAGTTGACATTAATTTAACGCCATTTCCCGAACCGTCACCACCAGCAACACCCGCAACACCAATGCCGTTATTACCTACCGCACCAACCGTACCGGCAACATGTGTACCGTGATCTCCAGGAGTAAGTGGTCCTGGAATATTGAAATTTGTTCCGTAAAAATCGTCTATATAGCCATTTTGATCATCATCAACCCCCTCTTCTCCATTCATTTCCGCCTCGTTGGTCCACATATTGGCCTTCAAATCTTCGTGGTTGAAATCGATACCTTGATCTACAACTGCAACAATGATATTTGAACTTCCTGTTGTTGTTTCCCAAGCTTCAAATAAATTGATATCAGCACTGAATTCTCCAAAACGGTCATTGCTTTCATAATGCCACTGATCTTTCAAATAAGGATCATTGGTTTCTAAGATCGTCTGACTCTTATTGATGCTGTTTTTTTTAAGTTCAGGTTTGAATATAACCGGTTTTTTGTTGCCGTCTATCCTCGTTTTTTTGTAAATAGGTTTGATGATTTCTATTTCATTCAAACCTTCATACTGACGCAGGACTTCCTTCGTTGATTTGGTGCTGTCAAACTCTACTTCATACCATAAATGAAGTCCATATTTTCTATGTTTGGCTTCAAATTTAGGTGAAAAAGGAAATACCCTTTTTATTTTATAAATACCAATTTGACTGCTAACTTTATCAACATTTTGCAGTCCTACTTCTTTAAAAACATTTTTACCTTCGGAAACTTTAATTTCTTTGGCTTTGATAAGAGATTCTTGCTTGAATTTTATTCTTATTTTACCTTTAACAAAATCATCCTCAGGATTGTCTGTTACTTGGGCACTTAAAAAACCAACGTGAAGCAAGCCCACCAAAAGAAGTATGTATATTTTAAAATTTTTCATTTTTGTTATTTTTTTTATTGTAGCATCATACAAATTGAAATATTACTTTTGAACTGCTCTAACATACCGTACAGGCAATGCGTAATAACTTGCAAATAAAACAATTAAGTCTATAGACTCGCCATTTGCAGCTGTTACATATGCTACACTACCATCATTTGAAGGACTATAGTCGCTTGTCCAGTATTGAGCTGTTTTATCTTGCCCTCTAAATACATTTCTGAAAGCAGGATCTGAACCGCTTGAAAATTCTAAATATCCAGGATAACTTAGGTCAAACCCTGTTTTTCCTCCTGTTGTTAATTTGTCTTTTGCATATAATGTACCCCCTTGTGAAATAATTAAATTATAGACTTCGTCGCCTGAAGGTAATCTCCATCCTTCTGGAGCATAATTTGCTGCAGTTTGCTGGGTATAAACACGTCCATATTTTTTGCGATCTTCAGCAGTTTCTAAAGGATAACCATCTTCAATGATACTTCTGTAAGCACTTCCATAATACCAGGAACCATTTCCTGGAGCTTCAGCATAGTTGTAATTTTCAGACATCCATTCCAATCCGTTTATTTCAGTAAATTTATACGTTTGGTTGTCTCTGCTATCTTTCCAAACACCCCATTTACCTCTAAATCTAATGTCTACACTATCTGTTGAAGTATAGTCATCTATAACAACTTTCCATGTAAGGGTATAAGTGGTATCTTCAATTCCTTTTATTAATGAATTAGGGTTGTTGAAGTCGTAAATAGTTGCTGAGGCTTGATTTGCTACAACTTCCCATTGAGCAGTAGCTCCAGCAGGTAAATAAGCTTCTAAGGTAAAGTACTTATCTACCGTTTCTTTCTGGTTTTTCACATCCAATTGATCTGGACCAGCATCAGCATTCAATACATCGGTAACAAATGAAATTTCTTTAGAAACCGCTTTTGAACCGTATTTTAGGGTCCATCGCAATTTGTAATCCGACTTTTCCTTACCTATAAATTCGGCTTTAAAATTGTCGCTATTTTCAATTCTTCCGTTGTTTCCACTCACAATTTCCCAAAGACCTGTTGCGCCAAATTTTGGTTCTACCGCTTTTAGGTATGCCGACACATTGTTTTTCAAGGTGTCTACAGCAGCATTGGGTGCTACAATTATTGGATTAAGGGGCAGGAAAGAAACGGTAATGCTTGCTGCTCCATAATCTTTTCCATTGCCAATTTCCCAACCCAAAGTGTAAGTTTCGCCCGGTTCCCCATAAAATTTGGATTTTGGATCATTTACATTTTCAAAGGAACCATTTTCACCATTGTAAATTCGCCAAGTACCAATAAGCGGTGCTTTAACGGGCACTGCATTTAACTGTACAACATACCCCTCATTTTCAATATCTATAAAACTAGGTCCGGCATTGGGGTACAACTTCAATGGCTCATCCTCCTCTTTTGAGCAGGCTTGTGCAAGAAATAGCAGCAGCAGAAGCAGTAATCCCCAGCTTGGTATTCCTTTATTTACGTTATATTTTATTGTATTTTTTAGCATTTTCTAATCTGTATTAGTAGCCTATATTTTGATCCGAATTACTCAATGCAGGGTTCGCATCAATTTCAGATTGTGGTATTGGAAATGTTAATCTAAAATAATCTGGATCTTGGGCTGTGAATGAAAATTTCACCCAGTGATCTCCCGTTCTAACAAAAGGCAATTGTCTTCTTTTGATGTCTTGCCATCTAAATCCTTCTCCAAAAAGTTCTTTTCTTCTTTCCAGTAAAACTTCATTCATCAATGCCTGATCTGTTGCAGTACTTTTTGTAACCCCAGGATTTGCTCTTTTTTGAACTTTGTATAAAGCGTTTTGCGCTTCCGCATGGTTTCCTAATTCAGCTTCACATTCAGCTTCAATTAAAATCATTTCAGAAGCACGAATACAAATTCTTTCCGCATTTCCTACGGCGTTGTTGTGTCCAAATTTTACAATCAGAAATCTGTCTTTATCTATTTCATCCAATTTGAGAAAAAAGGATTTTCTAGCATCTGCTGCTGAAAATTTACTTACAAAATCTTTATTTGCACGCATTGAACTGTAACCACCAACTGGCCAATAAAATGACGGTAAGGATAAGTACGTATTGTTGTCTTCTTGTGTATATGCAATGGTATAAATGGTCTCCGAATTTCTTGTGCTAAAACCTGAGAACATATCGTTTATATCCATCAGTGTTAAGTCTTTAGACGCTAATTTTGCGTGGTCTCTTGCCATTTCCCATTTGCCCATATCCAAATACAATCTGGCTAAAAGTGCATTTGCAGAACGGTTGTCAAAAAAGCCTTTATCGTCATTGGCTTTAAGCTGACTTGCAGCTGCAATTAAATCACTTTCAATTTGTGCATATACTTCAGATAATTTAGCACGAACAAAGCCTGCATCTAAATCATCTGAATCTGTGTTTAACAAAATTGAAGGTGCATCCGGATTTTTGGCATAGGCGGGACTGTACATTTGCGCTAATTTCAACATGGCATAAGCACGCAATACTTGAGCTTGCCCTACCAAACTAGCCATTTGTTCGGGTGTTGCATCTGGAATATAAATAGCGTTGTTGATGATTTGGTTTGCATTAAAAATTAATTTATAACCAGCCCACCAAGGCGCATCAATATATGTATAATTTGGCAGCAAATTCATTTGATAAACAGGAATAAACCAATTCCAGTTATTAACCGAATTAATCATGACATCTTCTCCCATAATATCTGCCATAATTGGGTTGTAAAGTCCACCAAAACTAAAACTACTTAGCTGGTCATAAGCACCCATTAATGCCGAATTAGCAGTTACATAAGAACCGAAAACTTCGTCTTCAGAAATAGCATCTGTTGGTTCTAAGTCTAAAAAGTCTTTACTACATCCTGCTAAAACTAAAACTAGAAAAGCAGCTTTAATCAGATTTATTACTTTTGTCTTCATTTCGAATATTTTCATTTTTCTATAACTCTATTTTAAATCCTACTGTTACAACTTTAACACCTGGAATGTTGTTGTTTGTTGTTCCATTGATAGCGACTTCCGGATCAAAGCCTTTGAATTTTGTAAATGTTATTATGTTTTCTGCCGAAACATAAGCTCTAAAGCTATTTAACTTCCATGATTTACAAATGCTTTCAGGTAATTGATAGGATAGGTTGATATTTTTAAATCTTAGGTAGGATGCATCTTCAATAAATCTTGAAGACATTTGTTCAGACTGATCCGTATTGTTTATTACATATCTTGGCACTTCCGTATATCTGTTGTTTGGCGTCCAAGCATTGGCTGCATCTACAGCTAGGTTCGTTCCAGACTGAGTTCCGTCGTGCATGTTTGCAACATAATCACTGTTATAAGCTTTACCACCGTAGCTATAGTATAGGTAAAAATTAAGGTCGAAATTTTTATAAGCCAATTCGTAATTTACACCACCATATACTTTAGGTAGTGCGTTTCCTAATCGTTTTCTTTCCGCATCGGTATAGTCACTGGTTACTTGTTTTCCAGAACCTAAAGGATCTTCAAAAGCAGATTCGGGTAGTGTGTTCTCTTCTTTATCGTCAGCATCTGCATTTACAAACCACATAGGTCTACCATTGTCTGGATTTACACCAGCCCATTCGCGCATATAAAATTGATAAATACTGCTTCCTTCTTCTAATAATTTAGTTCCAGATACAATTTTATCTGTTGTCAATTGAAGGATTTCATTTGAATTGGTAGAAATGTTCAATCCTAAGGCACTATAAAATTTATCATTATCAATTAAATTATACTTAAATGAAGCTTCAATACCCCTATTTTTCATGGCTCCCAGGTTGGATAAAATTGAGCCAATACCCGTACCAGCCGATAATGGTCTTGCGAATAACAATCCATCGGAGTTACGGTTATAAAATTCGAAAGAAGTTTGTAATTTAGAGAAAAAGTTTAACTCTAGACCAATGTTAAAACTTTGAATTTTCTCCCAACTTAAATCTTTATTTTCTAATTGAATAGGTGTTAAACCAGGATAACCACCATAATTAGCGCCACTTCCATACAAACCTAAAGACGCATAATTACCAATATTGTTATTCCCAGATGTACCATAACTAGCTCTTAACTTTGCGTTGTTTAACCATGACCATTCCGGCATCCAGCTTTCTTTTGACAATTGCCATCCAGCACCAAAAGAATAAAACAAACCATATTTGTTATTTGTACCAAATCGTGAACTGCCATCCATACGTGCACTTGTTGATAGGTAAATGCGTTTATCATAATCGTATTTTATTTGAGATAAATAAGATACCATGGTAGATGAAGTTGTAAAACTTCCTGGTTGTTCCGGTTTCGCACCCCATATTAAATCTGGCTTTCCTGGAACAGAAAAATCTGTTACAGCAGCTGATAACACTGAGTAATCTGTTCCTAAGGCTTCTTGCCCCAGCAACACTTCGAAATACGATTGGTCAGTTGAACGCGAGTAGGTTAATATATTTGAAATATTCCAACTTAAAAGATCAGATCTTGAAGCTGTACTGCGTCCATTAACACCAGCACCATTTCCATGGTCTGGATTGTAATAATTTAAGCCCTCATCTAAACTGGTATCAATACCGGCTGTTGTACGGAATTTAAACGAAGGAGAAATGTCCACATCTAAATAAGTACTCATAACTGCTCTTTTGGTTTTATAGGTATATTTATCTAAAGCAGCCAATCCTACCGGATTAAAATCGAAAATGGCTTTGTTGCCCCATTCATAATTGCCAGCGCCGTCATAAACCGGAGATGCGGCATTAATTACCTCAGCAGATCTTACAGGGTTGGCACCCCCAGAACCACTTGGTGGTGCGTTGGTTTTTGAATATGATAATTGAGAATTGATCCCAGCTTTTAAAAAGTTATTTATTTTATGCGATACATTAATTTTGTTTGTAGCTCTCGAAAAATCGGATCCTAAAGTCGTTCCTGAGTCTTTAAAATACCCGAAAGACATAAATACTTTAGTAGATTCTGACCCTCCTGAAATATTTAAATTGTATGTTTGAATGAGACCCGTTTTGTAAATTTCATCTCTCCAATCGGTATCGGTAACTACTTGTGTACCTGGTATTAATTTACCGTTGCTATCTAATGGGCTTTCAACTCCAAATGGGTTGTAACCTACCACCTCTTGTACAGCACCCTGTGCGTAAGCTTGCGCTTCGTTTATTGTTTTTCCATCAAGGAGCGCTTCATTATAAAGTCCCATCCAAGATTGTTCGTAAAATTGGGTTGCATTCATTAAGGCATACCCTTCTGAAATTCTTTCAGAAATTCCCAACTGGCTGCTAAAACTAATTTTTGTAAAGCCAGATTTTCCTTGTTTTGTAGTAATAAGGATGACCCCATTGGCTGCTCGAGAACCATAAAGTGATGATGCGGCCGCATCTTTTAGAACTGTAACACTTTCGATGTCATTTGGGTTGATATCAGACATTGATCCTGACATAGGAGCGCCGTCAAGCACATATAAAGGTGCACTTCCTGCACTTAAAGAACCAATACCTCTAATTCTTACCGTTGAAGCGGCTCCTGGCTGTCCAGAACTGTTTGAGACCATAAGACCTGGTGTAGTACCTTGAAGTGCTTTTTCAAAAGAACTTACCGGTCGGTCTTCAATAATTTTATTATCAACAACCGATGCTGCTCCTGTATAAGCCTCCTTAGTTGAAGTTCCATAGGCCACAATCATAACGGTTTCTAATGCTTCTAAATTTACTTGTAACACAACATTAACCACCAATCTGTTATTAATTGGCTCAGTTCGTGTTTGCATTCCCATATACGAAAAGACAAGCTTTTCTTTTCCACTAGGAACGGGCAACGTATAATACCCATCAAAATTTGTTGTTGATCCCTGGCTAGTTCCAGCTACTATAACTGTTACCCCAGGTAAGGGTAGTCCATTTTCATCATTTACAATACCTTCTACTGTTATGGATTGGGCAAAAGTGTTATTTACTCCCATAAAGCAGCATAAAATAAGGCAGCCTATTAGTCTTTTCATTCTTTGTTGCATTGATATAATGTTATAATTATGTTACATTACCTACACGATAAAAAGGTATATGTGTAATAATTTCTCGGCACCCCATCATAGGGGTGCTGAGAAATTGATTTTTATAAATCTGTTTTAAAAGATTTGATTATACTCCACAAGGAGCAAGTAATTGATCAACAGCAATATCTTTATCTACATCTACAGATTCAGGCCATCCCCATTCGTTGATGGTTGTTTCTTGAAATTTCATCGGTTTTGAATCAAAATCTCCTGCCTTTACTTTTGCTAAAAATGGTTCCATAGAACACATTCCAACTTCTGCTGCAGGCATTTGAATTACTAAACCTGTACCATAAGATCTTAAAAAACCTGTATATGACCCAAAAGCATTAAATTCTGTAACTTCGCTTATGTATAATTGAAGATTTGTTGAAGATGTTAATTTACCAAAGCCTTCCATTTTTGCGACACCTGTTACAGCTGAAGCCGCTGCTGAGCTAATTCCAAAACCTCCGTCATCTTCAGCAGGAACTTGGATTGTGATAGAAATTTCATTCAATTTTGAAACCTCAGAAAAACCATTGAACCAATTTGTTTGGGCACTTAAAAATAAATGAGCATCCTGATATTGACTATAAGTGTCTGTTAAAGCATTAAAAATATTGATACTTTCAAATTTTCCATTTCCAGAAAAATCTATTCTGTCTCCAGCAACTTCAGTAACACTATTGAAAGAGTCTGCAGTAACTAAATCACCATTACTACTAATGGTAACAGTACCTCCAATGTATTTTAAAGCTGAGAAAGCTGGTAAATCTGTTAATGAGCTTCCCGGTGCATTGTAATCAAGATTTCCCGCTATGTTCAATAAACCTTCTATACGCTTAAGGTTAGGCGTTGCAACAGTTTTTAATCTTGTATTGTAATCTAATTTAAAGTCTCCAGCAAGTGTCATTCCACTTATAGAAATATTTACAATTTTAGAATATGTAACAACGAAGTTTCCATTTACATTACCAAAAGAAAGTGTATCAACATCTCCCACATAAGAAACAAATACGTTTCCATTTACATTGGTAGCAGATAGATCTAACATAGCCAATACCCCTTGTGGATTGTCCCAATTACCTTCTACATATTCATTCACATAAATTTCATTAACCTGATCTAATTTTGAAAAAGACAACGCAGTTAAAGCTTCGTTTACTTCAGAACTTAAACGACCTGAAATTAACACAAGCTCGTTGGCCATAACGCTCGTAAGACCTGCATTGTTCCTAATTTCAACATCTCCTCCAACTGAAGCTAATTTAGCCAAGTTTAATGAAGCATTTGCGCTTAGGCCTGAAACCAGTAAATCTTCTCCAACACTTTGTAAGGCAGGTAAACTAATTGTTGCACCACCATTGATTTCAAGGTTTTTTCCAATTAACTTTACATTGGCTAAAGCGGCTACATGTGCATCACCTCCAATAACAACTCTACCAGTAATAATTGTAGCACCTTGCGCTGTTAAAGCTGTGTAATCTGCTTCTGTGATTACATTTCCGTAAAATACAGCCTTCGCATTTCCTTCAACTTCATTTTCCAATATGCCTAAATCAACAAGCAATGCGTTGTAGTCAGTTCCTAAGTCATCAATATCAGATCCCAACTCGTTTTCCAACGATACTAAATCTGCTGTTAAACTAGCAATTGCAGCCAATAATGCTTCTTGTTGCGTTTTTTGAAGGGTTTCTACGGTGGAATTTAAGTCGTTAATTTGATCTTGCAGTTCGTCAATGTCTCCATTGTTGACACAACTGTTAAGCGATAACATACCCGCCAAAATTAAAGAGGTAAATGTTCTAATTTTCATGATTTTAAAATTTAGTTGATTAATATTTAGTTAAAATTTATTTATTGTTAAGGCATAATTACTTATTTACTTCATAATTAGCGTGTCGTTAAGTATTTTTAGGTGTCATTGCATGTGTTGATACGAAGTATTCAATGAAACTCCCACAACAATAGATTGATTTATAAATATTTAAGAAATATTTATATTATATATAAAAAAAGGAAGTTTTGATTAAAAAAAACTGAATTTGATAAGGATTGTGGGTGCCCATTCGTTCTACATCTGATTCAAACTGCGCTCAATAAAAATATATCCTTGAAAAACAAGCTGATAAGCTATTTCAATGTTAAATAAAATTAAACACTTCGGTTGTTTGATAAAAAAAAGTAAGCGTTGATACCAATTTTAGATAGAAGACTCCTCTAAATTCTGAATATAATCACTGGGCGTTTGATTGGTATATTTTTTAAAGATTCTATTAAAGGTTGTTTTAGAATTAAATCCAGCCTTTTCGGCTAAATGACTTATCGTATAATCACGATGAAATCCTTTGTTAATTAAGACCTTTGCTTCTTCCAACCTGTATTCATTCATGACTTCATAGAAGGTTTTGTTGAAGTTTTTATTGAATACTTCTGATATTCGTTTGTAAGTGATACCCGTTGACTCGACAAGATCTTGCATTTTAAGATCATTTTTTAAATATGGTTTTTCTTGTTCGATAAATTGAGATAGCACTTCAAAATCCTCCTTATTTTGATCAGAGCTGGTTTTAGGGCCCGAAGTTTTATTATGACGAACCAAGTTTATAATATCTTCTGATTCAGAAAACAACTCAGGTCTTTTTATTGTGAAGATCGCCAGAATTATGGTAAATAAGCTCAGACCCGCATAAAATATTTTAAAAAGGTCTATAAATAATCGTATACCCAAGAGGTCTAAAATGGCTCCGGTTGTTCCAAACATCCAAAGGACTACATTTATTAAAACAAACATTCTTAACCAACGAAGGGTAGCCAATTGAAATTGTGAAAGGTGTTTTTTACGGAAATATTGAAATCGGTGTATTTCTCTCAAACAAAAAATACTATAAAAAATCCCTTGAAGAATAATGATTATATTAAAAACCGATTGTGAAATTCTATACCACAAAGGAAAACCTTCTTCGAACATTTTAAGTTTTGCATTTCCAGACTGAAGAAAGAATGGCATCAATACCAATAAATAGAGCATTGCGGGTAAGAAATGAAAAAACTGACGGCCTGGGTTTTTAATATCTCTATATAGGTAATTCCTTAAATACAAAAACATCAATGGAAAAAACATTAACGCAAAAACATCGAGTACTGCATATAAATGAACATATTTTGTGTAAAAATCGGTTGAATACAGAATAAAAACAAAAACTGTGACTGTCCATGAAAACACCAAAGCACCTAAAATTCTATTTGGAAAAAAATTACCGGGGTAGAAAATGAGATACATGGATAATA
>UPTN01001417.1_pt1 | contig 10622 bp, 10 predicted proteins | sample 2160111 | NCBI WGS metagenome assembly UPTN01 (sample SAMN06265058, study PRJEB28932) | marine metagenome | isolation source: Columbia River Estuary | place: USA:Columbia River Estuary, USA | collected 2014-05-05 | reverse complement strand
GCTGGAATTCCTTCACAGAAAAATGAAGGTAAAGGAGCTGTTTTTTTATTAGACAGCGGTATTTCTGGGGAAACAGCACCAATGGTAAGTATTTTTATGGATAATATGAAGCAAGAAGGTTTCCGTAATATGCTGAAAAATCAATTTATTAAGCATACAGATGCTTGTGTTGATGACTTTTTAAAAGGCGACATAAAATCCTTGTTTGAAAACACAAAACAACTCTCTAAAGTTGTACTTAATCATTTTAAGCCGATGATTCCTAATCAATTTCATGACTTATGGAAAAATGGAATTGAAACCAACGAATATTATTTAAAACTTTGTGGTTCTGGTGGTGGCGGTTATATTCTTGGGTTTACTGAGAATATTGAAAAAGCCAAACATTCGCTTAAAGATTATAAATTAGAAGTAGTGTACAACTTCTAAAATTTCATTTATGCTTTCCCGAAAACAAAAACACATTTTGCTAAAATATTTTAGCATGTTTTCTGTGGTTAGAGGTTACAATATCTTAATTGTTGTCATCGCACAATACCTTACTTCAATTTACATATTAGCTCATGATAAACCATTAAGACAAGTCGTGTTTGACTTGAGTTTATTAATGCTGATTTTAGCATCTTCTGCAACGATAGCAGGTGGTTATATTATAAATAATTTTTATGATTCTGAAAAAGACCTGATTAATAGACCGCAGAAATCAATGCTCGATCGGTTAGTAAGTCAGAATACAAAATTATCGTTCTATTTTGTTCTTAATTTGCTAGCTGTAATCATGGCTAGTTTTGTGTCCTTTAAGGCCGTTCTATTTTTTTTGGTATATATATTAGCCATTTGGTTTTATTCACATAAACTTAAAAAATTACCAATTATTGGAAACTTAACATCGGCGATTTTAACAATTACGCCATTTTTTGCCATTTTCTTATATTTTAAAAACTTTGAATCTGTGATTTTTGTGCATGCCAGTTTTTTGTTTTTAATGATTTCAATGCGAGAACTCACGAAAGATTTGGAAAATCTAAAGGGTGATTTAGCATTGAATTATAAGACAATACCAGTTGTGTACGGCGAAAAGGCCTCAAAAATAATGCTTACCATTTTGGGTGCTTTTACACTAATTCCAACTTATATTTTAGTGAATAAATATGATTTAGGACGCATGGATTACTTCTTCTATTTAAGTGTCGCTTTGATTGTTGTTTTATTACTGTTACTCTGGAAGTCCAATACTAAAACGCAATATCTCCTACTTCACAATATTTTAAAATTTATAATAGTTGCTGGTGTTTTTAGTATTTTACTGATAGACGTCGATTTACTTCTCAACAGGCTCGCCTAGGTTTAACTTCAGAATTACAATTTTTATCGTAAAATAGGTTTTATAATAAGCATAAGGTATCTTTGCAAATTGAAACATTCCTACGTGATGTAGAGTTGAAATTATAAAATAATGAGCAAGAGAGAAAACAAAAGTAAAGGAAAGACTTCAGGACGAACAAATAATAACATACGTCGTAAGAGTCATGAAAAAGGGAATGCTCCAATACAAAGGAAAAGCACAGAGAAAAAAGCACCCAATTCTGATGTTATTCGGTTAAATAAATATGTCTCAAATTCTGGTATGTGTTCACGTCGCGAAGCCGATGTGCATATCGCCACAGGATTGGTTTCTGTTAATGGTAAAATTGTGACAGAAATGGGTTATAAAGTAAAATTGGATGATGAAGTGCGATATGATGGCGCACGTATTAATCCTGAGAAAAAGGCTTATGTATTGTTAAATAAACCAAAAGGATTTGCTACAACTACAAGTGAAGGAAAGGGACGAACAGTAATGGATTTAGTTGCAAATGCAACGAATTCACGAATCAAACCCATAGGTCGTTTAGGGAGAAATAGTAAGGGCTTATTGTTGTTTACCAATGACGATATGATTACCAAAAAATTCACCAATTCTAAACATGGTGTAGCTCGATTATTCCAAATTGAATTGGACAAAAATATAAAGGTTGATGATCTTAAAAAAATCAGAGAGGGTTTTAAAATAGACGGAAAGCTTATTGCTGTCGAAGAGGTCAGTTATATTGATGGCGCTTCAAAAAAAGAAATTGGTTTAAAAATTAAAAACACAGGGAACACCATTATTCGCACTATTTTTGATCACTTAAAATATGATATTCTTAGTTTAGATTGTGTTGCAATAGGACACCTTACCAAAAAAGATCTTCCACGAGGACACTGGAAGCATTTAACTGAACAAGAGATTAATACGCTTAAAATGCTATAAGAAATATTTGCCAATTAACACATATATTGTATTAATTGGCAAATGAATGAATTACCGTTGACCTTTTTTAAAACCGTATGTATTTTGACCTATAAAATCGTGCGGAAAAACATCATCTCCTTTAAAACCAATTTCAATAGTCCCGCTATCTTCTGGTATATAATTTGTTTTAAAAATATAATCCCAAAGGCTTAAACTAATCCCATAATTAACGCCATTTTTACCTTTCGGTAATATAAATGCATGATGGTATAGATGCATCACAGGATTATTAAAAACGTATTTTAATGGTCCCCAAGTTATTTTAATATTTGCATGATTTAAGTGACCTATAGCAATCGTTATGAAGTGAATAATATATGCTTGGTCAGGTTCAAAACCACCAATAATCATAACGCCAAAAGTTTTAAGCGGTTTGTAAAAAACGTTTTCCATCCAGTGGTAGCGCAAATGTGCCGCAAATCCCATTTCTTTTACACTGTGGTGTACTTTATGAAACTTCCATAAAAACGGGTATTTATGTAAAAGAACATGCGTAAACCATTGAACAAAATCGAGTATAATAAAGAATACTAATAGTTGTAACCATGGTGCCCATTGTGATATATCAAAAAGGGCTAGGCTTTTTGCTGTGACATTAACCTCAGAAAAAAGTAAACCTAAAATTTCATATACACCACTTATAACAATGGAGAAAATGAAAAAATTAAAGAACATGTAGAATCCATCTAACCAAAAGTCTTTTCTAAAAATAGATTGTTCTTTTCGCCAAGGAAAAATTATTTCTAAACCCCAAACAAATAGAGAAATAGCAATAAGACCCCAGAAATAATTGGTGTACCAAGGCACATCAAAGATTATAGATTTCCAAGTCCAATCTACTGTGCCAGTGAATGCATTAATAAATGCGTCTAAATACTTTTCCATTTTAATTTTTTATTAATGTTATACTATCTTTTTTGAAAGGCAAATCATCAAAATAGCTCCATTCTATCCACGAGCCATCATAATTCTTTACATTTTTATAACCTAATAATTGAGTCAGTACAAAAGTAGTGTGTGCCGAACGAACACCACTATGACAGTACACAATTACTGGATTATTTTTGTCTGTTTTTAATTGATTATAAATAGTTTCCAAATCAATAATTCTCTTTAATTTTTTATCGCCTTCATAATTAATAGCATCTGACCAATCGATATGTATGCTATTCGGAATCCTTCCACCCTTCATGGCGCCTCTTTTTTGTCTTTCACCTGTAAACTCATCTATAGAGCGCGTATCTAGTATCAGAGTATTTGTCTGCAATGCAGTTTGCATTTCTTCTTTTGAAACGTAAAAACGCATTTTAGGGTTTTCATTCAGTTTAAAGATAGTTTTCTTTAGAATAGGGATTTCGTTAGAAACCTCACCATTTAATGTTTTCCATGATTTTAATCCGCCATTTAGTAGCTTCACGTTTGTGAAATCATAGTTCTGTAATAACCACCATAACCTTGCCGAATCGCACAATCCGTTATCATCATATATTATTAGCGTATCATTATTTTCTATACCTAAATCCCCAAACAATTTTTCAATTTGTGTCGTACTAGCCATCATCCCATTATAATCATATGAACGATCTTCAATGTCCGAGCGCCAAATGTTTAAAGCACCAATAATATGTTCATTTTCATAAAACTCTTTTTTTCTGAAATCTATTATTTTTATATTATGGTTTTTATTAATAATAGATTTTAATTCTTCTGCTTCAATTAAATAGTTTTCTTCTACTGATTCATTAGTTGTAAAGTTTTGATTTTGCTTACAAGCAATGAAAACAAAGATTAAAATAAGTATACTAATCCTCCAACTCATACCAATCAATATCTGTTAAAACCATGCGCCTTCCTTTTGATTTAGGGGGGTAATTTTTCACTAAATAACTAACTATAACCTCTTGGTTCTTGCCTAAATCCCAAAGGTTTTGTGTTTCTTGCATCCATTTAATTGTTGTATTCCAGCCTTCAGCAGACATTCTATTTTGCGTAACTAATTTTGCCGAATGGCAATTGGTACAATTATTTACAACAGTCATCAAGCCATCAGCATCTACTAAACCAGTACTAACATGAATACCATTTTCAATTCGATCTTCATCAAGTTCTATTGGTGTAACAACAAAAGTTTCAGTGTTTGAATCAAAGTTTAAAAAATTGGGATTAAACATATAATAAACTAATATCCCACCAGTAACTATAAATAAAGAAAATGTAAATACCACTAATCGATATACCTTTTTTACCTGCGCTCTAAACCTTTCTTCTTTAGTCATTTATTTGACTTTTATGGCAATTCTATGACATGCATTATTTAAATAACCTTTAGGATTCCAACCAGGTAATAACATTGGTTGTGCTTTACCATTAGTGTCGGTTGCTCTTGCCCAAACCTCATAATACCCTTCTTGAGGAAAATTCACAGTGGCAGAAAAGTGCTGCCATGCTAAACGGTTTGAAGGGCTTTCAATAGGACAAGTAGTCCATGTAGAACCGAAATCTATGGAATATTCCATTTTTGTAACTTCCAATTCACCTGCCCATGCATGACCTCTTATCTTAAGCGCTTCTCCTTTTTTAATTATTGCTCCAGTTTTAGGATAGGTAATTAACGATTTGACAGGCATTGATTCAATAATACACATGTCTTCATCTTTAACTTTTTCACCTGGTGCTACTGGTTTACACGGAATTCTATAGGCAGTACCAGTCATTTTTGCTCCATCATGAATTTTATTTCGTATACTAATTCTGTCGACCCATTTCCCGGAAACCGAAGCTGGCCAACCACCAGCAACTAAACGTAGTGGATAACCATGCACTATAGGTATATCTTTACCATTCATTTTAAAAGCAAGAATGGTTTCGTCCTGAAGCGCCTTAGGCATTGGACATCCTCTAGAAATAGGTTCTTTCTTAGGGTCTTGACTTAAGTGAATGTCTTTAGCATGAAAACCAATATAAACGGCATTACTTTTTATACCAGCATCTTCAAGGACATCACGCAAACGAATGCCTGTCCATGATGCACAGTGCACAGCACCAACGGTCCATTGATTTCCTTTAGCAGGTGGATCAAATTCACTACGACCATTACCACCACATTCTATAGTTAATTGATACGTATGCTGTTTAAATTTCGATTTTAGTTCAGTAAGTGTGTATGTCTTTTCTTTTGTAACAGATTCACCATCAATTGTTAGTGTCCAGCTATCAATGTCAATATTTTCTGGAATTAACCCATTGTTTCTAACAAACATGGATGAGTTTGGAGTGATCTTATCATCCAATAGATGCGCTTGTGCTTCAATATTCCAAGGCTTATCATTTAGCACAACCATCTCTGGATTTTTTTTAAATAATTTAAATGGATCTGTTTCTTGTAAAGCCAAAGGCGTATAGCCTTCAAGTATTTTTGAGCCAAAAACGATCTCAGTACCTATAATTGCCGCAAACGACCCCAGAGTTGCTTTTTTAATAAATTCTTTTCTTTTCAAGGTATTAAAATTTTGATAAAAATTTTAGAATACAAAATAATAAAGCAAATGCTATATTTGTGTAACAAAAGTTACATTAAAAAAACACAAAGTACTTTATCTTGTTAAATTAAAATAAAATACGATAACATGAAACAAATAAAAAAAGATTTTGAAACGAACTTTACAGGTTGGTCGTTTATTGTGGCAGCAGCATTATTGCTATTTGGTTGGATCTTATCGCCACATCATATTGGTGAGTATATTGTAGAATCAGATTTTACTGAAGTAGGGAAAGATGTTTGGTTTTGGATTTGGATGTATCGTATTCATATTTTTGGTTGGGTAACAATGGGTATTGCTTTATTTGCATTGGTTTCAATAACAGCCAGAAAACCATATAGAGTGCTTATTTTACCTGGAGCAGGTATGACTATAATTGGAACTTTTACTTTAGCCATTGCGGCTGCTTACTTTTATAATCATGGCGCTTGGGGCGTTGGTAAAACAGCAAATTTATCTCCCGAAGAACTAAAAGAATTCATGAATAATCTTTTGTTTACTAACCAATATGTGACTTGCTTTATTCGGTTTGGGCGTATCTTCTCGGGTGTCGGTTTAATCTTGATGGGCGCAGGTTTTGTTAAATGGAAAATGATAAGTTCTTGGTTAGGTTGGTTTACCATTATTTTAGGTTTTGCAGCTATGAGTATAATTTTATTTATTCCTGATAATTTCGAAATCTACAAACCAATATTTTATGTAAAAGTACTATGGTTGGTGTTGATGGGTGTTACACTACTGAAACAAGGGGTGAATTTAACAGAAACAAAATAGAATCAATTTGATTTTTAGTTGTGTTTCTATGCATAGAACTTATAGAATCACTTTTAATAAATCGTAATATTCTTTAGTAATATGTAAACCATTATGACCTGCATCTGTAATGGGATGTAGAATAATATTTTCAGGTCGCAATGCTTGTAATTTTTTAGCATTCGTATCTGGGTGTATTAGGAAATCCCTTGTGCCGTAACAAATATGAATAGGGCATGCAACGTCTTTTATAAATTGATAGGATGGGATATCATATTTGATTAAAAATTTTGGAATGGGAGGTGCGATTTCTTCTTCAATTAAGGTTTTCCAGGAATAATATGGCGCATTTAAAATGAGCATTTTTGGCTTGTTTTTGGAAGCCACATAACTTGCCATTCCCGTACCCAAAGAGAACCCTAAAACGATGATGCTATCTTCATTGTAACGTGTCTTGGTATAATCATATACCTTTTGGGCGTCAAGAAATAATTCATCACTACTGCAATATGAACCATCACTTTTACCATAATTTCTATAATCTACAAACAGGATATCATAGTTGTTTTCTAAAAACAGATGAGCGCGTTTACCCCAATCATGGATCGCTCCTGCATTACCATGAAAATACAAAATAACACCTTTTGATGCTTTGGCTTTGAATAAAACAGCATTTAAATAGATATCTTTTTCTGCCTCAATATTAATTTCTTCAAAGGGTTCTGCAAACTCAAATACGTAGTCTTTATCTAAATGCTTAGGATTGAAAAAGAAACGTTCTTGTTTAAAATAGAAAAAAATGAGTGTAATTAAATATAGTGCTACCAGAAAAATAATAGTTCTTACTATGCGTCTAGATAATTTTTGAAGATTAATTTTCAATGTTTTTTCTTTTTAAAAGCTCATGCAAAAATACACTAAAAACTATTATATACTCAATTGCAATTATCCAGAGGTTTTCAGATTTAACGGCTTGATCAATTTGCAAATAGGCTAAATAGCTCAGAATGATTGCAAAGCTCCAAACCAAAGGATATTTATAATTGGTGAAAATTGATAAAATTAATAGCGTCGAAATATACCAAGGGTGAACAGTCGTTGTAGTAAAATAGTAAAAACTCAATACCAATAGCATATTAGTGATAAGCTGAATTGTTGTTTTGTTTTTCCTGAAAAAGGCCATAAATAAAACAAATAAAATAACTATAATGGGAATAATTTTACCAATTGTAGCGATCTCATTATAACCCCTAAACCAATATCCAACTTCGCGTGCTAAGTAATAAATACTGGCATTAAACTCAAAATTTTGAAACCATAAGCCAACTGTCTGCGCATAATTATTTAGAAATTCAGGCGTATAAAAAGGAAGGAATAAAAGCAGGGTGGTACTGCCTACAATACCGTAAAATAGAATGCTTTTTTTCCAATCAAGCTTTTGAAATAATAGAGGTAAAAATATTAATGGAATTAATTTTATTGAAACAGAACAGGCCATTATAACCGCAGCTTGTTTCCACTTATTAATATGCAATAAATACAGGCTCCACATTAAAAAGAAAATCATAACACCTTCAAAATGTAAGTTTCCGGTTAGCTCAATAATAATAAAAGGGTTTAAAAGATACCAGAAGATATTATACGCTGGAATTTTGAGTTTTTCTAATAACCTTTTACCAAAATAAAGCGTTCCGAAATCTGCAGCAATAATGATTAGTCTTAAAACTATCGCAGATCCCAAAATACTTTTTCCAGCAAAAACACCTGCTATTACAAAACAGAGTTGATTTAAAGGCGGATAGTTCGAGAAATGACTGCCATTTAAAGGGCCCATTCCAGCATAGAGTTCTTCGGCTTCTAGAATTGGCAGTTCACTCTGTATTAAAAAGGATTCGGGTGTAAATAGATAAGGATTAAAACCTTCAAGAATCATGCGCCCATCCCAAATAAAGCGATAAAAATCTTGAGATAAATTGGGAATGGCAAGAATAAAAACGGCACGAAGGACAAAGGCAGCATACGCAAGAAACTTGAAATTATTTTTATTGATTTGAACGAGTTTATAAAACAAAAAGAAAAGTGCTGTATAAAGTGTGACTAGTTTTATATAATCCGTTCTTACTAAATCATAAGCAAATGCAATATATAGTAAAACACTTGCTAGTGTTAAAACAATAGGGATTTTATTGAGTTTCAATAGGGTTGAATTTAGCATTGCGTTAGTGATTGTAGTAGCATCCTTTTTGTTTGCAAAAAGATATAACGAAATATTTATATTCATGAGTTCTATTAAATAAAAAATAAAAATGCACGAATAAAAGCGTGGTTTGCCAAAGTTTTACTTTGGGAAAAACGCCCAAAAAATTAAGCTTTAGAAGTCAATGATTTAAAAAATACAAAACCAAAACCCAGAAAAAGCATGAGGTGGAAGGGAAACAAGCCAAAATCACCTCCTTGATCTCCTACCACAAATGCACTATACATGCCAAAGGCAAAATATAGCATGAGTAAGCCTTCAAAAATGACATGTGACGAAATGTTTTTCTTTAAATACTTATTGCCTTTCCAACTATCTGTTAGATTATTAATATTGAATTTTGGGGTACGCACAAAATCACTGCGTTTCCCGAAATGACCTTCAAGTACTGCTATAGAATTGTGCAGTGAAAAGCCCATTGCAATGGAAAAAAAAGTAAAAAACAGAGCGATATATTGCAAGAAATTTTTAATACCTGAACCATAGGTTTTTTTGTACATAAACCAATAACAGATAAAGAAAATGAGGGTGCTCATCACAAAGAAACTCATGACATAAAAATACGCTTTAAGATGTGTGTACTCGTTTTTTATATAGAGCATTGGGATACTCAAAATAGCCACAATGAGAATGTTTAAAAACATGGTTGAGTTGAGCAAGTGCAGAAGTCCGTGGACTTTAGTTTTAGCCGAAATATCTTTGCTTTTTAGAACTTTCCACATCATTTTTCTAAAGTTCTCTGCACCACCTTTGTTCCATCTAAATTGTTGTGAGCGCGCAGCACTAATAACAACGGGTAATTCTGCAGGCGTCTCTACATCTTCTAGATATTTGAATTTCCAATTTTTTAATTGTGCTCTATAGCTTAAATCTAAATCTTCTGTTAAGGTGTCACCTTCCCAGTTCCCGGCATCTAGAATACATGTTTTACGCCAGACACCTGCTGTTCCATTAAAATTAATAAAGTGTCCTTTGCTGTTTCTCCCGACTTGTTCTAGTGTAAAATGTGCGTCAAGGGCAAACGCTTGAATTCTAGTTAGAATCGAATAGTTTCTATTAAGATGGCTCCAACGTGTTTGAACGACGCCAATATTTTCATCTTTAAAATAGGGTATGGTTTGTTTTAACCAGTTTTTCTGTGGAAGAAAGTCGGCATCAAAAATAGCAATGAACTCACCTTTGGCTATTTTTAACCCTTCTTTTAAAGCACCTGCTTTAAAGCCTTCTCTATTGGTTCTACAAATATGAGTAATGTCAAGTCCTTTAGATTTTAAGGCAGCAACTTGGGCTGCAGTAGTTTCTAACGTTTCATCTGTAGAATCATCTAAGACTTGAATTTCTAATTTGTCTTTCGGATAGTCAATTTCTGAAATATTATCTAATAGACGTTCCATAACATACAACTCATTATATACTGGAAGTTGAATGGTTACATAAGGGACTTTATCTGGATTTGATAAATTAAATGTTTGCGATTTAGTCTCCTTTTTATGCGCTGAAATATAATTAAATAGCAAGTTAAGCTGTGCTAACGCATATAGAAATATAAGCAATAGGGCAATAGAATATATTATAATTATTATAGTTTCTACTATCATTATTTGAAGCTGTATTTAAAAATCCAACCTAATATTTTTATGCCTGCAAATATACTACCTTTTACTGTTCCTGACACTTTTGAAACACCAATTCTGTTTCTGTATTTAACCGGAATCTCGACATAAGTAAATTTTTGTTT
>UPTN01001410.1_pt1 | contig 10640 bp, 10 predicted proteins | sample 2160111 | NCBI WGS metagenome assembly UPTN01 (sample SAMN06265058, study PRJEB28932) | marine metagenome | isolation source: Columbia River Estuary | place: USA:Columbia River Estuary, USA | collected 2014-05-05 | reverse complement strand
GTTATTACGCTTTCTTAAGAAGGATTCAGAAAGAAAAGAAACAAGTCTACATCAAACAACAAGCAACCGATGCCACAGGTATCACCATGGATGCTTTCACAACAATAGATGGACAACATGATTCATCACTTACAAATACAAATGTAGAGTGGATGCAAGAGAACATGAATCGTGTTGAATACGAACCTCGTAAATCCAAAAGAAAACCAAAAGAAAATACAAAAACTAACTTAGAGAAATTCACCAAAGAATGAAGTTTGCAATCCTAAACGATACCCATGCTGGGGTACGTTCTGATATGGTCGAGATGTCCGAATATCAAGGACGTTTTTACAATGAAGTATTCTTTCCATATATGGAAGAGAATGATATTACACATATAGTTCACCTAGGTGATTACTTTGATAGAAGAAAGTATATTAACTTTGCAACTATGAAAGCAAATATAAAACACTTCATAGAACCTATGACAGAGAAGGGGTTTACTATGGATTTAATCCTAGGTAATCATGACACTTATTATAAGTCAACAAATGAAGTGAATGCACCCGAGTTACTTTTATACAATCAACCAAATGTAAACGTTATTGCAGAACCCGAAGTAAAAGAGTTCGATGGTTTTAATGTTGCATTAGTTCCGTGGATTAATCCCGAAAACTATGCAGATTCAGTTGAGTTCCTTAGAAGTGCAAATGCATCATGGTGTATGGGTCACTTTGAATTTGAAGGTGCATTGATGATGCCAGGCATGACATGTCAACACGGGTTCGACCATTCCTATGTTAAGAGATTTGACAAAGTATTGAGTGGTCACTTCCATCAGAAATCAGAGTTTGCAAACATCCGATATCTTGGAAGTCAAATGCAATTCACATGGTCAGATTATGGAGATAACAAATACTTCCATATCTTTGATACCGATACACAAGAGTTAACACCAGTCTTAAATCCAATAGAAATGTTTGAGAAAGTATTCTATGATGATACTAAAGAAACATTCGAATCAATTGCAAATGCAGATTACAGTAATGTAACCAAGAAGTTTGTAAAAGTGATAGTAGTGAACAAAGACAATCCATATTGGTTTGATACATTCTTAGATAAGATACATGCAAATGCACCGATACATTTATCAGTAGTAGACGACCATAAACACATGGATGTGTTAGGAGACGATGAGATAGAAGATATAGAAGACACTCTAACTATTCTATCAAAGTATGTGGATGGTTTAGATATCCAAGGCAAGAAGAAACCACTCAACGAATTAATGACCACACTATACAATGAAGCCTTAGATGAACATTCCTTTTTATGATAATATTTAAGAAAGTAAGATATAGAAATCTCTTATCCAGTGGAAACAAATTTACTGAAATTCAATTAGACTCACATAACACCACCCTTATTTTAGGGGAGAATGGTGCTGGTAAGTCCACACTTCTCGATGCATTATGTTTCGGATTATATGGACGTGGGTTCAGAAACCTTAAGAAAGAACTACTAGTCAATAGTATGAACGAGAAAGAACTAGTCGTTGAGATTGAGTTCTCTATTGGTAAGAAACAATACAAAATCATGCGTGGTGCAAAACCAAACAAATTCGAAATATATGTTAATGATGTGTTCGTCAATCAAGATGCAACAGTCAGAGACTATCAAGAACACTTAGAAAAGAACATACTCAAAATGAGTTTCCGTTCCTTTACTCAAGTCTGTATCCTTGGGTCAGCAAACTTTACACCTTTCATGCAGTTAAAGACTGCAGAGAGACGTAGACTTGTAGAAGACCTATTGGATATATCAATCTTCTCAACTATGTCAGACATATTAAAGAAGAAGATTTCTAACCATGTGATTGAGGTTAGAGAGAATAAACATGAAATACAAATTATGGAAGAACGTATCAGTGGTTTGAACTCTCAACTTAATGCACTCCGTGAAAATAGAGAAAAGAAAATCTCTAAGTTTGAAAACACTGTAGAAGAAACTCAAACTAATATCACAAATCTCATGGAGACCATAAATGAAAAGACGGAAAATGTGGTGGAGAAAAAATCCACTATCTCAGATAAAGATAAAACAGAAACTAGACTCAAACAAACAGTTGACATGGAAGCTAAACTTGAGGATGCTAAAAGAAAAGCAATTAAGGAAATTAAATTCTATGAGACCAATGATGATTGTCCCACATGTAAACAAGGATTAGATGAAGAACATAAGAAGAAACACATTGAGGAAAAACAGGACAAAGTTACAGAAATCAAAACGGCAGTTTCTACACTTGAAGAACAAGTTGAAGAACTCAACAGAGAAATCCAACGAATCGATGGAGTTCAAGACAACATAAACACTATTCAAAAAGAAGTTGGTATACTACAAACTGAAGTGTTATCTAATCAGAAGTTTATTACAAAGATTCAGAAAGAGATTGATGATTTGAAGATTGAGATAAGTGGTAATGGTGATACTCAAAGTAAGATAGAAGACAGTGAAGAGAAACTAGATATCTTACATTCTAGAGCAGAAAACCTAACATCACAAACACACTATTTTGAACTAGGTCAGATGTTACTAAGAGACCAAGGTGTCAAACAAAAGATTATCAAACAGTATGTTCCAATCATGAACAAACTAATCAACAAGTATCTTGCACAACTTGAATTCTATGTTGGGTTTGAACTCAATGAGGCCTTCGAGGAAACCATCAAGTCAAGGTTCAGAGACGTATTTAAATACGATAACTTCTCTCAAGGTGAGAAGATGAGAATCGACCTTGCACTACTATTCACATGGAGAAGTGTTGCAAGAATGAAGAACAGTGTTAACACTAACCTATTGATATTAGACGAAGTATTTGATTCATCACTTGATACTGCTGGAACAGACGACTTCTTTAAACTTCTCTATACACTTACAGAGAAGACTAATGCATTCATTATATCACATAAAGGGGATGCACTCTATGACAAGTTCGAGAATGTTTTACGATTTGAAAAATATAAATCGTTCTCTCGACTTGCAGAATAGATAAATAGTAATATGAAATCATTTAAAGAACATCTCGTAGAAACTCCTATGGCGGCAGATTTCCAAGACATCTATAAAAGAGATAACAAGAAGAAATTCAATGATAAGGCTCTAAAAGGTGAATTGGAACTTGAAGATGGTGGTAAATTAGGAAGACTATCTAAAGACGACCCCGCACTAAAACAATTAATGTCAGTAGATGATGAAAGAGAATTGGACGTAACACCAATCAGAAGTCATATCAAAACTAATTGGGGTATCAGTACAATTTCTAAAGTCAGTAAAGACATGAATGGTTTGTCTATTGGTGAAGGTGGTAAGAAACCTAGTGGAGAAGACTGGGAAGCTATTATTGCAGTTGCAGTAAACAAAATCAATGGTCTTAAGTGGAATACTGGTGAAGAATGGGAACGTGCAGAGAAGTATTGGGGAGACCATGAAATACCTGCTATGAAACTTGGTCAAGAGTTTATATCCAAATTAAAAGTTAAGAGTCTTAAACAATTAGGTTCTTCAACAGCAAAAACTTCACCCACATGGAATGCACCAAACAAAACACCTAAAACGGATTTGATTGATGGGGGAACCCATATATCTCTTAAGAAACATGGAAACTCTCAATTGATGTCGGGTAAGAAAGAAGAAGTTCTTGCAACCTTTAAAGCTGCACAAGAAAATTTTGGTGAAACCAAAGCAGGAAAAGTTGTAATCAAAAAAGTAATGAATACCTTAGAAGAGAAGATGGTTACACTTACGGAGAAGGGAACAGTAGATTCAATAAACAAACTGAGAGGTAAATCTAATCTTACTTCACAAGAACTAGACCGAATTAAAGAATTGGATGATGCACAACTAAATGCAAAAGAAATTAATGCAGAACTAGATAACATATTTAAGTCACTACCATTCAAATCTCACGTTGCATTTGAAGCTGCAACAGGTAGAAGTAAATTTGCACCTTCACCCAAAGCAGTTGCAAACTTAGTAGTAGTGTTTAAAGACACTGGTTCGATAACAGATACACTAAAACTAGATTCTGCTGAAGGAGCAGGAATGAAACTTGCAAAGGGTAATGACTTTTATGTCTCATTCAAGAGTGGTGGTGGAAAAGGTTCCAAACCATACCTTTCAATGAGAACAAAGAAATTAAAAGTACAATCTTTACAAAACTCCTATGCAGATGATACTTTCCGTAGTATAATTATGGAAGAGATAAACAAAGAAGGATTACTTACAGAAGACATGCAACAACTAGATGAGTTTGCAATATTCAACAAATTAGCAGGTAAAGTTAAAGATGTGTCTATGAATGTTGTGACCAAAGTTAGTAATGCAATGAAGAACATCCTAGATAGAATTAAGAAAGTTTTTCAGTACATCTACAAACTAGGTAAACAAGCAGTCAAAGCTCTAATGAACTTCTTTGGTGTTGAAATAGGTAAAGTTAAGATAACAAAAACTGGTGGAATAATACCACTAACGGATTAATTATGTATGAATTGGTAGAAGAGGCCTCCAAGGTCTTAAGGACTCCACCCCTTAAATTTGATTTTGAAAACCCATCCCAAGACCCAAAAGAAGTAGAAGAACAACTTGCAAATGCAATGGAGAACTTTGGTGGGATAGGACTTAGTGCAAACCAAGTTGGATTAGATGTCAGATGTTTTGTAATGAGAACCCAAGATGGTGCAGTGTGTTTCTTCAATCCCGAACTAACAAAAGTATCACAAGAAACTGATTTACTCAAAGAAGGTTGTTTATCTTTCCCCGATATATACCTTATGATAAAACGTTCCAAAGTTATTGAAATGAAATACAATGATAGTGAAGGTAAAGAACACATAATAACACTTGATGGACTCGGAGCAAGATGTGCTCAACATGAGATTGACCATCTAAACGGAATAGTATTTTTACAACGTGCATCTAGATTGAAGTTAGATAGAGCATTAAAGTCACGTCCCAAAGAACGTGCAAAGAGAATAGAATATGAAAAACGACAAGCACTTGCAAAATATATCCAAAGCATGCAGTCCAAAGATGATACCACAAATGTTGACACCGATGGAGTGTCAGACACTAGTCCAGTGGTACAAGAGTCATCATCAGCTTAGAACTATAGGGGATAATACCGATTATCGTGCAATCAATCGAATGCACATTCATAATCCATTAATTCGAGACCTATTCGTCAAAGTAGACTCACAAGTCATTGGAGAAATCCGTAAGGAAACCGACCAAGTAGTGTATCCCGAAATGTCATCCATAACAGAGTGGCCGATAGGTGGTATTCAACCACCACACTTAGACACTTATTCTAGGTATGAGTTAGATGAAAGAACTACAGAAGAAGAGAAGGATAGACTTGCAGAACATCCTTCACGAGAGTGGACATTAATCCTATTCTTAAATGATGATTTTAAAGGTGGAGAAACCTATTTCCCCGAACTAAAACAAGAGTTTACACCAGTAGAAGGAAGTGGTCTACTGTTTCAAGGAATTTACCTACACCATGGGGTAAATAAAGTAAGACGTGGTTCTAGACGAACCATATCCACATGGTTTACTACAGATTTTTCTAATATACTCCATCCCGTTCCAGTAAGAGATTTAGAACAAGACAATCTTAGTATCAAACAAACAACCCACTCGTAGCTCAACTGGATAGAGCAATGGTCTTCTAAACCATAGGTTACAGGTTCAAGTCCTGTCGGGTGGGCCAAATAATCACAAAAAAACTCCTCTAAAAGTTGACAATGCGTCTCACTTTTTGGTATACTATGTATATAATGAAAAAAGGAGATATTATGACAAACACTACTAATCACGAAATTATGGCAGATATTCTATCTATGGCAGATAAGGATATTTGGAATGTAATTTTTGCAATCGAAAGTGAATTTGGTATTGCAGAAGTACCAAGTCCTACTGGTGGTGCAAATGGTTTCATTGCGAAACTATTTGAACTTAGAAAAGAAGCGAGGTCTATTTAATGTTAGACACGAGTTACATAGAAGTTGGGTATGATACCTGTAAGTATACTGTAGATGGTATAACAACCACTGCTATAATCAAAGAGGTTACTCCTCATCATATCGCAGTAAAACCTATCAGTAGACTAGGTAAGAATGTATTTGAGACTAATTTAGATACTACTTTCATAGGACAAATATTCTCTTCAGATTGTTATGATGCAATTGACTTAGAGATATGGATGGACGGAAGAGGTTGTGATAACTCTGCAATCGGTGTGAGTGGTTGTTATGAACCATACACAAGGTTGGTTGCTTAATGAAATATCTTAAAGAGATTACAGATTGGGATATATCCAATCACACTTACATAGTCAATGATGCTGGACACTTAGTTGGATACATCAAGACTGGAACTAAAGATGAGATAATCTTCAAGTCCCCAATGAAACAATTCTCCAAATCTAGGAGAAAATTCATTACCCTCAAAAGATAAATTTGACAATGGGTATCACTTTTTGATATACTATAGTCTGAATCGGGAAACAACTTAATTATGAAAAATACAAGAAACCAAAAAGACCAACTTGCAAAACTAATGGCTGCAGAGAATATCACTGTTGTTCATAAGAAAATACCAACTGCATACTTCGATGTTAAGAATAGAATACTTGCTTGTCCTATCTTTAAGGAAGATATGTCTGCAGAACTTTATGACTTATTCATGGGTCACGAAGTTGGTCATGCATTGAATACACCTTACGAGGGTCTTCACTCTGCATTAGAAATGAACAAAACACTTAAAGGATATCTTAATGTTGTAGAAGACGTTAGGATTGAGAAAGCAATCAAGAACAAATTCCAAGGATTAAGGAAGTCATTCTTTACTGCATACAATGAATTAATGACAATGGATTTCTTCGGTCTTGAGAAAAGAAATCTTTCAGAACTTTCATTGATTGACAAAATCAATTTACAAACTAAGGTCGGTTCAAGACTTGGTCTTCAGTTCAATAAAGTAGAACAAGAATTCTTAGACATGTCAGAAGCATGTAAGACTTGGGAAGACGTTGTTGAATGTGCTACTGCAATCTATGAGTGGTCTAAAGAGAATGAGACAAGGACTGAAGATGATGAGATGTTAGTTCCTCAAATGTTTGACCTTGATGAAGATGGAGACGAAGAGGGTGACGAAGAAGAATCAGAAATGGAAGAGATGGAAAACGAATCTCAAGAATCTGCTGATGGTGGTGATTCAGACGAAGATGATGCAGAAGAGGATTCACTTCCCGAGTTAAATGAGGTTGACACTGGTGACACTTCAGAGGAAGAAGCAGAACAAGAAGGTGACACTGATGATGCAGAACAACAAGTCAAGTCTACTGGTGGTAAAGAAGGTGGTGCTGACCAAGGTTATCATGACGAAGAAGATGGTGCAAGGGAATCAATCACTGAACACGCTGCACATAACAATGAAGACCAATTCATGTCTTCAGAGAATGTAGTCAAAACTACAATCGACTTAAAACCACTTTTCAAAAAAGAAGATATGAGAAAAGGAATCGTTGATTTCAAACAAGTCTTAAGTGACTGGAAAACATATGTAGAAAATCCTTCAGAATATACTACACCCGAGAAACATGCACATAATTATGCAAGGGGAGCTTTCACTGCAAAGAAAATAGAAAACAAAAACAAAAAGATTGTTGCTCACATGGCAAAAGAGTTTGAAATGAAACAGTCTGCACAACTTTCTAAGAAAGCATTCACTGGTAAAACTGGTAAGTTAGATATGAATAGACTTGCAAAATACCAAATCGTTGATGATATTTTCAAAAGAGCAGTCTACTTGCCTGAAGGTAAGAACCACGGACTAAATGTTCTTTTAGATTGGAGTGGTTCAATCAATAACCAAGTGAATGACCTTTTAGAACAATCAATGATACTTGCAGAGTTCTGTAGAAAAGTTAACATCCCTTATAGAGTTTATCTTTTCAGTGATGCATATTACCCTAGTGGGACTGAAAGAGACTACTATGGAAACAGTGGTAAACTGATTGAGATTATGTCTAACGAAATGAACAATAGACAACATAGAGAAATGATGTCCTACCTAGGATGCATCTACTCTAATCACTTTTGTGGAAACATCAATTGGAGAAGTTATGAGAAAACTATTCAACAATACAATGACTTCTTTGGTGAGTTTGAAACAATTGATAATGATGGAAGATACTGGGACTTAGAATACAACTTCAGACCTCAAAACTATAGACTCGGTGGAACACCTCTTGACCAAACACTTATTATGTTAAGACAACTACTTCCCGAGTTCAATGCACAATACGGAATTGAGAAGTCAATCCTAACAGTTATCACTGATGGTTATTCTCATGGTGCTGACTTCCTTAACAGAACTATTGAAGAAAAGGAAGACATGGTTGCACAAGAAAAGAACTGTAATGATGATGGGATTTCTTGGAGAGTAGAAAAGTCTAGAGACCTAATTGACCCATACTCAAACAAAGTGTTTCCTCTTCAAGACAAGACTGGTTACTATTCAAGAAATGAGTTCTCAACTACTCAAAACATCTTGGAGTGGTTATCTGAAACATGTAATGTTACTGTTACTGGTTACTTCATTCTTGATAAGAAAAATGACATGTATGGTCTTCTTCCTTATACTAACGAACATAGAGGACTAGACTATGACACTACTTGGAAAGAGATAAGAAAAAATGGTTTGGTCTTAACTGCAAAAGGATACAACAAATTATTCCTTGCAGCTGGAAACAACCTAGGAACTGAAGGTTCCGATGAACTTGGAGACGAATTCATCGATGCAAAAAAAGTAAGAGTGATGGCTGCATTCAAAAGAAATCAGAAATCAAAAACTACTTCAAGATTTTTAACTAACGAATTTATAAAGGAGATAGCATAATGCAAATAGAAAGTAAAGATATGATGAATGAAACATTCACATTAGACAGAAATCAATATAGAGATTTCACATATAGGATTGACCTATTAAAAGAAACCAAAGGTGTTGAAGCACCTTATCTTGTAGAACACGACTTTGTGCTAGACACATTTGAAGTGACACTACTTCACAAGTCATATGACTTAAACTTTGTTATGGGAGAATTAGCATGAGAGATACATTAAAAGTAGATGAAGCATATTACATTTCACATAATACAGATTACAGTGCATTTGCAGATGCAGTCATGGATGTCGGCCCTAGTCCTTGCACTAAGTTCGATTGTCCAAGACAATCTGCATGTGCTGAAGAAAAGGTCGAATGTAAAGCATTTAGATTTTGGGTCAACAATGGTGAGTTCACAACTTACAGAAAAAAATCTAAAAAGGATGTGTGTATAAGTGTCATGATGGAACACTTAATGCAACCAATTAAATGATAAAAAAACTTGACAATGACCCTCACTTTTTAGTATACTATAAAAGATGAGAAAATTAATAGATAATCTTAAAACCACGGAGACTAATATGGATAAGAGAAGTTATGACAGAAGTGAGTCAGTAAATATAGATGGGAAACCATTTCACTTCACCCCCGATAGGAAAGAGTTCCTATCAAACTTGACATCGGTTTTTAAAGACCAAACGTCATTTACTAAAGAAGATTTTGACAAAGTAGGTGGAACACCTTACTGGGTTAAATCTGCAAGATATAATTTTAAAGACAATGGTGTCTTTAATCTTGCAACTGTTCTGAATGGTGGTGGTTCCAATGTGGTTCCGATTACTGCACCAGTGATTCCACAAGGACAACCAGTGATGGCACAAGCAGTTCCATCTAACATGCCAGTTGCAGCTGCAACTCAAACTGTTAACATGAATGACAATGTAAAAATCATTCCCGAGAAGATGTCTAACTATGTTCCATTCGGACATTTTAAAGATGTTAAGAACATCATCAAATCCAAAATCTTTTTCCCAGTATTCATTACTGGTCTAAGTGGTAATGGTAAAACATTGATGATTGAACAAACATGTGCTCAATTGAAGAGAGAACTCTTCAGAGTCAATATCACCATTGAGACAGATGAAGACGACCTAATGGGTGGTCACACTTTGGTCAATGGTAATGTTGTCTTTAGAGAAGGCCCTGTTATCAAAGCAATGAGAAAAGGTGCCGTGTTACTTCTTGACGAAGTTGACTTAGGTTCTAACAAGTTGATGTGTCTACAATCAGTTCTTGAAGGTAAAGGATACCTAATCAAGAAAACTGGTGAGTGGGTTTCACCTGCTGAGGGTTTCACAATCCTTGCAACTGCAAACACTAAAGGACAAGGGTCAGACGATGGTAAATTCATCGGGACTCAAATCATGAATGAGGCAATGTTGGAAAGATTTGCAATCACGATGCAACAAGAATATCCACCAGTGACTACTGAAAGAAGTATCCTCAAGAAGGAAATGGAATTGAGTGGTGCTGTTGATACCGAGTTCTGTCACAAACTTGTAGACTGGGCTGACATTATCAGAAAAACCTACTATGAAGGTGCAATTGATGATGTTGTTACGACTAGAAGACTGGTTCACATTGTCAATGCATTCAGAATGTTCAATGACAAACTCAAGTCAATCACAATGTGTATTTCAAGATTTGACGAA
>UPTN01001401.1_pt1 | contig 10705 bp, 13 predicted proteins | sample 2160111 | NCBI WGS metagenome assembly UPTN01 (sample SAMN06265058, study PRJEB28932) | marine metagenome | isolation source: Columbia River Estuary | place: USA:Columbia River Estuary, USA | collected 2014-05-05 | reverse complement strand
CGAAGATTAAACCGTGGACTGCAAAGCAAACCCGGATAGCAATGCTTCGCTTCGCAGAGCACTATCGACCACTAGCTGAAGAAGCAGACCACTATATCTTAGGAATTGACCCGTCAATGAGTGGAACAGCTATCGCAATTAACGGCGGGCATTCTGAACTCTTTGATTGGAAGTCGATCAGTACCAGTAAGCAGGTCAGTCAGGCTGCAAAGCTGGTGAAGATTAGGGAAGAGGTCAGATCGTTCTCAAGTAGCTACGCTGGCAAGTACTTGATGGTTGTCTGCGAGGATGTGAACGTAATGTCTCACATAACTGGAGTTGTTGCAGTAGCCTCAGCCAAGGCTGTGTCATTGGAGGCTGTAGCTTCCGCGTTCACAGCCACAGACCGCGAGGCACCATACTTCTTCCCGGTTGTGAACAGAACCATTAAGAAGGCTCTCTCAGGGGATGGTAAGGCAGAGAAACAAGAGCAAGTTACGTCAGCAGAAAAGCTAATTGGCGAGTCATTGGACGGTGACGACGACAGCGCTGACGCAATCGGTGCCACACTATGTGGAGTCTTCTTCTTACGACTTGTTCGAGAGATTCTGAACACAGACCTGACACAGATGTCCATCGACGAGCAAGCGAACTGGGTGAGGCTACTAATGAAGTCATTGAAAAGCGAATGTCCTGCCCATGAGGTAGAGGTAGCCGAGGGGATGCTCAAGTCTAAGAAGATCTTCAAGGAAAACTTCGGCAAGTACGCGTATGACAAGATCAGAAAGGAGATTAAGGAGATATGATCCGCAAGCGCAAAGATAGGGTGTCTTATGATGAGATGCTCGAACAGGTAATGGAAAGCCTGTACATTGATGAAGTGCCACAGGTTTCGTGCATGTTGAAGAACCGCAAGACCTCGCCAATCACCTACTGTACCAGCAAATGTTCCAAACCCTGTACGAACTTCACACTATTCAGGTTCGTCACGCTTAAATGCGAGAGCGATACGTGTGACCCACTGACCCCCTGTCTGCCGTGCTTGGATGAGATAGAAGACATGAAGACACTGATTGCAGTAATGCACATGTTGAAGCCTAAGAGGGCTTTCAGTACTAAGCGAAGAATTGTTTCATGGAATGCTTGGTGTAACAAAATGAAGAAGAGGCTTGGTAATGGCTGAATATTTTACGGACCGAAATGACAAAGAGATACGAACTGAACACTGGAATCGCCTTGTTGATACCGTCATTGATGCTATTGTCGATGATAGTTTTGACGAGATACTGCTCGACATGAACTTCTCGTGGCTGATGCACGCCCGAAAGGAGAACCACCACCCAGATGACGGTGCTGGGCTGGTAGCTAAGTGGCTGGACAGCGACGAGAACGTAGCTCACATCGCGTGTCGGGCAGATTTAAGCCAGCTTAAGATTGGCCTGAAGGAACTCGTGATAACGGAGGATCCCAAGGATCTTTACGTCAATTTCATGAACGAGCTAGTCTACGACACCTATGCCCCTATCGTCGACACCCTCTTTGGTATCGCCTTCAGCCTGTTTCTACAGGATGCAGTTCATATCAATATATTTGGAGAGACGGACGTCATGCCAGTCATTGGCAAGGTGTTCATCGGACCTCCAACTGCAGAGGACTACGACGCAACTCTAGATCTGTTCACGGTAGGGGCAATGATCGACATGTATGGAGCAGAGCTTATCAATCAGTCAAGGCTTCGGTCTCCGAACCTGATGCTGATTGCAGACTTGGGAAGCATGTTCGTCCTCAACGGAATGATCCCTCTGAAGGCAGCGTTCATGATTGATATGCACTCGGAAGAGCTTCGCATCGCAGATTCGTGGGTCAACTACGGATTCGATACTTTCGCAGCGATGGGGATGGTCAGGCTCAGCACTCTACTCAGGCTGAAACTCGGAGTCAACGCCAAGTTGAGGATGCAGACGAACGACTACATGAAGATGCTCCGTTACACCATCACCTCTCACAAGTATTGCGACATCATCCTTAAGGCATTCGAGGATCTCCTCAAGAGGAACTCAGGCATGGATGTGAGCATGAATAGGGAAGCGCTGGCGGAAAGCGAGGCTCTATTTCAGAAAGCACTCAAGGGCGTGGGTCCAATCAAAGGAGAAAGGCAGTGAATAACCTCTATTACAATCATCAAAAATATACTGAGTACCTCGCAGCGATTGCCAGAGTAGCATTCTTTGAGAGTCGGCGACTTGGCACGCTGTACATCGACAGGAAGACAGCTGAGTCAGCATGTGAGTCATTACTGGTAGCCAAGGACAGAATCGAATATGTAAGGGAGTTTCTCAACGTACTGGAAACTCAAGTGAATAAACTAGAACAGCAAGCCTTCGACCGGCTTGAGCAGGAAGATAAATGATTTTCAACATCGACTATTCAAGAGAAAACTGGGCTGCGAAGTACCAATACAAGGGGGAAACACCACTTCAAACCTACCGGCGCACAGCTGAGGCACTGACAGAGATTGAGCTGAACTATGCGACATGGTATCAGACAGAGATGCCAGATCTTGCGGCAGAGATGGAGCTAGCCTACCAAGAAACGTTCGACCGCTTCCTCAAGGCGCTGGTGAATATGCGACTCATCCTTCCATTCGAGGATGTCGGAGAGATTCCTCCAGAAGAGATTTACACAGACTACCACGGCAACCACTTCGAAGCAATGGGTCTCAAGTGTACGATGGGTGGTCGAATCACTGCTAACATTGGCACTGAATATAACGGCGCAACGCTGATGAATTGCTACATCGCACCACCTGTGAAGTCAGCAACGATTGAGTACGATATCAAGCTGTCTGACGGCACTGTAATCAGCTGTAACTCCAAGACGGAGGACACTTCAGACAACCTGCAGAATATTTTCCTCAGCATGATGGAGCAGGCTGAAACCCTCAAGTCGGAGGGAGGATACGGCATGAACTTCAGCTTCATCCGGCCACGGTCGAGCATCGTTGAAGGAGTCGGAGTCAAGCATCCCGGTGTGCTAGCCTACATGGACATCTGGGACAAGGTTTCGGAGGTTATCGTCAAGGGTGGGCAAGATGACGGGTATCGAGACCATCTTGAGAACCTGCTGGACATAGCTCCAGAAGACGGACTCCTCAAGACTCAGCCACGCAAGGGTGCGATGATGGCTGTCCTAAATGTGTGGCATCCAGACATCGAGGAGTTCATCAAGGCTAAGCAAGTCTCTGGTCGGCTTACGAAGTTCAACATCTCTGTATGCGTGGACGATAAGTTCATGAATGCGGTGCTTGAGGACGACACTTACGACCTCCACTTCAAAGGGGTGGTGAAGAAAAGAATCCGTGCTCGCGAGCTGTTCGATCTCATCATGGAATGCTCTTACAATCGTGCGTCTCCCGGCATTATCTTCTTTGATAACGCTCAGCGTAACAACCCGATGCTCTTCATCCTACCTCAGAGCGCCACCAATCCTTGTGGCGAGGTGCCGGGAAACAGTTACGTGGATCGACACCATGATTACGCAGGATGGGTACAAAAGTGGATTGATCGGTGGGATCCTGACACAGAACTCAGCGGCTTCTCAACGGTGTGTTTGCTAGGCTCAATCAACCTGACTCAGTACGTCTCAACCGAGCGAACATTCGCTTGGAGGCAGTATGCAGATGATGTTCGCACCTTTGCCAACATGCTTGAGAACGTGAACGACATCGGCAACACTCCACTGCCTCACTACCAGTGGGCTGTAGAGAATGTGCGTCAATATGGCATGGGTTTGAACGGAGTTGGCTCCACTTTGCTCATGATGGGGCTGAGATACGGCTCACCGGAGGCTATCGAGTTCGTCGAAAAGCTTGGCAAGATCAAGCAGAACGAAACGCTCCGTCAGAGTGCGCTATTAGCGAAGTCTCGTGGCCCAGCTCCCATATTTAGCGAAGACATCTACGAAACCATGTGGTGGGAGACTGCCACCATTGACACCGATGTACGGAAGTTGATTGTAGCACACGGTCTTCGCAATATGAAGACAACTACCAATGCTCCGAACGGAAATCGTGGAGTGACGTGCGACAATACATCAGGTGGTGTTGAGCCAGCCTTCGCGTTCGAGTTCGACCGTAAGAAGGTGGTGCAAGAGTGGCCTGAAGGACTCAATATAGAGACAATCCTACACACTTGGGCATGGGAGTCGTTCGACTGGAACAAGTCTTACTCAGGTGAATTCAATGGAGTCCGGTACTACTATGAGCCACACAACAGGGGCCTGTGTCAAGTAGATACGGTCCAAGACTACGGATATCGTTGGCTTCTAAAGTATTTCCCAGAAGACATCGAGGCAGGTGCGGACTACCTTGTGACATCAGCCGACCTCTCGGTCAGCGATCACGTAGATATGCAGGCAGCTATCCAAAGGCACGTTAATCAGTCTGTTTCCAAGACAATCAACCTGCCTAAAGACTACCCATTCGAGGACTATCGCGAGACATTCATTGATGCTTGGAAGAAGGGCCTAATTGGAGTCACAGCCTACCGTGAGGGCAGTATGGAGTCCGTCCTGTCAGTGGCTGGCGAAGCTGAGACTCAAGGGTTCCTCCAGCTGATGGAAGAGTACTGCAATGACCTGACAGTGGGCGCTAATTGCATCGTTGAAAATGTTAAGCTGCCTGACAAATTGAAAAGCGGTGACATGGAGGTGATTCGTCGAGAAGGTAACAAATACTACATGATGATGAGCTACCTCCCGAATGACTCATTCAACAAGTATCCCGTCGCCATGTGGATTAGCACCAATGTCTTCGCAACTGGCGAATATGTGGCATTGGTACGTGCAATCAAGAAGATGTACGAATTCATGGAAGACAAGGGCATTGACAAGGATCTGATTGCAGCTCATGCAGACAAGGTGAAGGCATATCAGGAGAACTACGCCACTCGGCTGGGAAAGGGCATCTCAATGGCCCTTCGACACAACATCTCAGTAGTGGATATCGTCCAAGCTCTCGAAGGAATCGAGGGGGACTACATCAGCACCACCCTGACAGCAGCACGTAAGTTTTTGAAGAAGTGTATCGTCGATGGGACGGTATCAGGCAAGGAATGCGAGGCATGTGGGTCGAGCAACGTCATCTATGAGGAGGGCTGTTCACGTTGTATCGACTGCATGAATAGTAAGTGTTCATAATGGGTGAATTGATAAGAGTAGAGCAGTTTATGAGGCCGAAGGTTGAAGAAGTGAAAGAGGTTAAGATGAGATACAAATGGGAAGGAGAGGCGTTTCACCTAGCGAACACGCTGTACTACGACAGGGCAATTGACCCACCATATCCAGTACATTGCGACATTCGGCTGATGAGGAACGACATCATCGCTAAGCTGCCAAAGGATGTTGCGGGCAATACGTTCAAGCCACGTCTGAACAAGGTATTCATGCCATTTGCCCTAGATGCTGAGCCATTCTGGACAATGGGTATTAAAGAGGGGAAGATCAACAGTCAGTACGAGCCGTACACTGTGCTCTTATTCGCGCTCAGGAAGTATTGCACAGACCTGTACGATATGACCGATGGAGTGATGATCAGGGACCGTATTGACTACAATCAGGTGAAGGATGACTTCAACAATCTCTTCCGAAAGTTCAAGACTCTGCGGGCATGTGGCTCCGATGGGTCGGTGTCCGAAGATTCAATGATTAGGCTAGCTTCAATGTTCCTAATCCTCTTGAACACCTGTTCCAACGATGATGGGCTGGTATTGGACACCGAGGGTCGGTTCGAGAACGAGTGGTCAGGACGTAGTAAAATCATGGACACGAGTCTTGCACTGATGCAGGCATACTCGGCCAAGTTGAAGGATGTGAGCGTCAGTGGGCTTGATTGGAAGCACTTCGTATTCCGCTTCGTCAACGACACCGACGAGGACTCTTTATGGCTGTTCAATATCCCCAAGGTGGTGAAGGTTAGCCGATTCCCTAACGATTTCGATCTTGAGGATTTGTACTTCCTACTGGGTGACACGCTACCCATGCTGAATAGCCGTGAGTCACGCGCAATGGTGGTCATGCCAGTCAGCGAGAAGCTACAGGAGAAGATCATTAAGCACTTCAACTTCACTCAGCTAGATGAGTACAAGTATGCCTCAACTTCCATGAGAATGCAGACAGAGGTGATGCAGGATGCAGACGGTCAGGAGTTCCTTATCCTGTGCAACTACAACTTTGATTCAGTTTCATACGGGGTGTGTCGATGAGAGTAATGAAGGAACCTTGGTGGAAAGATCCGAGAGACGTCGGGTTCATTGCACTCATCACGCTGATAATGACTCTGCTACTCCTGTTGCTCGTGCCAGTTATCTCATTGATGAACGAAGATCTTGAGAAAAGAGCGACTTGTCGAGATGCTTGTGAGTCTCAAGACATGGGGTATCGTCGGCCAAGTTTAAACCTATGTATCTGCAAACCTTTGCTAAAGGGTGGAGAGTATATCATGGATATGGGGGTAGTTGAGTGATAACTACCTACACAGTCAAGCTAATCTGCCCGACGTGTCGGAAGCACTACACTGAGCGCAGGTTGAAACCTTACAAGGTACGCAGACACAAGATCTGTCCCGAGTGTAAGGAAGGCCGTGTAAAGGTACTGGCGAGCGGCGGCAAGGGGGAGGCAAAGTGTGAAACATGCAGGTTCTTCAGCGATTGCGACAGCTCGCAGACGAGGAAGGAAGTAGGCTGGTGGGGCAAGTGTGGACTCGGCTACACCAGTGACGCAGATGACATGGAACCTATGGAACTGGTGTATTCGGACGATGTGTGCCGCAAACATGAGGAGGAAGAAGAGTGAACCTGATACCGCCAATGACAGACCTGCTGGACTTCTCTAACATAGCTGAGATACCCACTCAGAAGGCCCTAGAAAGGCTACTGAGCGGCTTCGACATGGTATGCTTCGGAGGGCCAATGGCTGGAGGTAAAAGCTTCTCACTGGCCTGCTACGATCCTCGTGATTACCGTGTCACTAGGTGGAGGAGGCAGGGTATCTACGAGATGGTGAGGGATGACGGCCACGTAGATGACAGATTCCACGGGGCAATCAATAAGCTGGAGGACACAATCATTCCCGAGCTGATACTGGACGTAGGGTCTAAGGTGGTCATCGAGGGGTACTTCAGGTATGAAAGAAATCGTAAGCGAGCTTTAAAATGGGCAGGCAATCACCGGTCAGCCATCATTATCTTTGACGGACCTGACGAAGTCCTCCTAGACAGAGCTGTGAAGACATATAACAAGTCAAGAGAAGATCTCGAATGGGATCTCAAAGTGTTCAGAGATACGTTCAGTCATCCCTCATTCAACGAGGGGTGGACGAGCATCTATTACGCCACAACGTGTGGACAATCGGGTGTGGATCACCTAACCAATAAGTTCGGAGTTTAAACCATGACAGACAAGACTATTAGACAGCAGGTAATCGCTCGCGCTCGTGAGATCTATAAGCTACACCCAGAGATGACTGGCCGACAGGTGGCAGACTTCATTCGGTCAGAGTTTCCAAGCCTGACTGACCGCACAGTCTATGACTACTGCAAGCCTTCGTCAGTTGGTGTGGAGTACATGTCTGACACGCCTGAAGCCGTCGAGGAATACAGTCCAGACTACTTCTATAACGCGCTTGATGACGTGTACCTTGTGTTCAGTCCGTTCAGGGGTAAGCCGATCATCATCACTGGTGACCAACACCGTGGTATCCTGAAGGCATACTCAAACGATGGTGATGGAGCGACTCAGAGAGACTGCGCCGAGAGCTTTGGGTTCGAGCTTAAGGAAATGCGGTGGTATCTGAGAGCCTTCAAGCATGAGCATGGGTCACTGCCTTTCAGCGATGAGGAGGTCGCTGATAGCATCGGTGATGAAGAGCTTGAAGAGGAGTTGGTTAAGAAAGGCTTGGCAATCCAGCGTGGAAAGATTGCTAGAAATATTTCCAAGAAGAACTGGCGGCAGACTATCAAGAAGGCTCAGGCTTTTGAATCATTTGAGGCCCAGTCTCAGCTGATTGCCACCCTAATGGGTGAGACACTAGTCAAGTATAAGCAGCCAGATTTCGTAGTCACTCCAGCAGGGCCTAAGAACAGCAAGCTGGCTGTATTGCCACTGTATGATATCCACATTGGTAAGAATAAGTACGACGGCAGAGGGACTCCATTCCCTCGTGACACTGTCAATGATCTGATGCAGTCCACCGATGCAGACAGTGTCCTAATTGTGTTCGGTGGTGACTACTTCCACGTAGATACCACGAACAATGCTACGACCGCAGGGACTCGGCAGGATATGGACTCACACCCCGGTCAAATGCTTAAGACGGGGTATGAAGAGGCGGTGACTACAGCTCTGGATGCACTGGGTATCTTCTCAAAGGTGCAGATTTCTGTGGTGGCTGGCAATCATGACCATATGGCCTGTATGCACATGATTGAGTTCTTTATCCACCTCACTCACTGGATGCGTCTGGCTGGCCATGACATTCAGGTTGTGACAGGAGCTGACGAGAACCTTGTGGTGATTGAACACGGCATCAACCTGATTGCCTTTGAACATGGCGACGGACCGAAGCCAGCCAAGCTTATTGAGGTACTGCATACCAACTATCGCAAGCAATGGGGTAGAACTGAGAACACTTATGCACATACTGGACATCTGCACCATGCCTACGAGAGAGACCTTAATGGCGGCATCGTAATGCAGCAGCCAACGTCGGCTAAAGCAGACAGGTGGCACAAGAAGAACGGGTACACCACAGCTGAGGCAGCACTCCGTCTCTATGAATACCATGAAGAGAAGGGGCTTTACACCATCCATCACAGGATTGTGAAATGAGAATATGGAACACCAAGGAATAAACCTGATGAGTTGCGCGTTACACCATTGAACATAGGAGGATAGAGATGGACAAAGAGTTTGAGGTTGGTGACGAAGTGAAGTTGGCAATGACTGCCAACCCCGAAAGTAATTTCAGGGCTGGTGCTAGGATGAAGCACGGATCGATAGGGATCGTCGCGCGCTTAGGTGCAGGCGGAGGTTCAGACACTAATAAAGTGTACGTCACCTACGATGGAGAGACGAACTGGTACACCAATGATGAACTCGTGTTCGGCTACGTCACAGCTGGACAGCCACCAGCCTTAGACCCTGCAGGAAGGACTCTTAACTGGCCCTCTTACAGTGAGACCAGTAGCGTCATTCGGCGAGCTGAAAACCTGCTCGATCCAAGTCGTTCCAGCTATTCGGTCGGCACTCCAGATGTACTGTACGAGTTGATTATTAAGCTGGCTAACAAAATTGAGGAGCAGAACGCAGAGATTTTCAAGCTCACTCCTAGTCAGACAGACCTTGACATAGCTATCGAAGAGATAGAGTCAGCGTTTTACAACGGGGAGTACGGCTACGTGGTGGAAGGGTATGTCAGAACTATCATCAAGGCTGCACAGGGGAACAAATGATAGCTGCCTACGTCGCTCTCCTAGTCTCTTTCACCATTGCTACATGGAAGCTACGTGGGCAGTGGGACGACTACAGGGACAAGCATTCATTCAGTAAGAACAAGGCCCTCGCAACCCATGTATTCAACAGTGAAAAGCTCGGCACGTGTTACGCTCAGATCGAGGCTAACGATATGGAGAGCTACACGGTTTGCTTCTGGGATGACAACGATGTCTTCCATAGCGACAACTATTACGTAGAGATTGACAGAATCAAGACCATCGAGCAGCACTGGCAAGACACTCAGGACGAGGAGGCCCAGCTACTGGAGGATAAGTTCGAAGACTTGCAAGGGGAGCAGAAGTTTTCAGTAGGTGACTGGGTCGAGTGTCAGGTAAAGGGCTTCTCAGCAATGACGTATGGAGACAGGGCGCAGGTTGTTGACACCAAGATGTTCAATGGTGCTCAACAAATTAAGATTCGCACACTGTCAGGTACTAGGTGGTACAGTGTGAGGAACTTCATGCCAACCACTGAGGGAGTAGTTCTAGGGGGCACTGAAAGTGACATCTCAAAAGAAATAAGTGCAATCCGTAAAAGACATGCAGACAACCTTGCCAAGTCAAGAGAAAGACTTGCGCAGATCAATTACAGGGGACACTGATGAAGTTTGAAGAGTTCAATGATAGAGGATTTCTAAGCGGTAAGTTCGAGGATGCGAACGGAGAGAAGTGCTCATTGCAGGAGTCAAGCAGTGCTATGCAGCGATGCATCTGGCTAGGGATTGACAAGGTTGTTCCAATGTTGTTCACCCCTTATGCCACACCGAGCTGGACAGAAATTGAGATGCCTGTGCCTATAGAGGGTGGTTGCATAATGGACATGGGGCGTATGCACCTGACTCAAGCAATGGTGCGAGAGCTACTACCTGCTCTCATGTTCTTCGCAGAGTATGGACACCTGCCATACGAGGAGGAATAATGTGTATCATTTGTGTACAGTATGAACAAGGTAGGCTCACCGCTAGGGAAGCTGTTAAAAACCTGAATGAGATGACCGTCTGGGATGACCATTCGGATACCATACTGGAGAAGTTTGAGATAGAGGTGGAGCAGGCTGAGGCAGAAGCTAAGGTCAACCCTCGAACATGGGAGGAACACCTTGACGCAAGACTTGAAGAGCTTGGCGAGTGCTATCATCCAGAGCAAGACTATGAAGAGGAGTGGTAATGAAAGTTGAAA